>Ga0126381_100003465_pt1 | contig 17120 bp, 10 predicted proteins | sample PanSoiMetPlot_28_FD_96465 | JGI IMG/M metagenome (GOLD analysis project Ga0126381, IMG submission 96465) | Tropical forest soil microbial communities from Panama - MetaG Plot_28 | ecosystem: Environmental > Terrestrial > Soil > Tropical forest > Bulk soil | place: Panama | collected 2016-02-17 | reverse complement strand
GGAGTAGTCCGTGCGGTTGATGGGCCGCGTTTCCATGATCCATTCCCCGTCACCCAGAACGCTGTACACGCCCCAATGAATAAATAAGCCGAACTTCGCGTCTTGAAACCAGGCGCGCGCCTTCAGATTCTCCGGCGTGGGCGTGTAAGCCTCCTGTGCGCTTGTAGCAGAAACTCCTAAAAACAACGCGCAAAGGACTGCGGCCGCGAAACAAGTCGAAATAGATCGTGAGCGCAAATACAGCTTCATCGGAGCCTCCACCAAAGGGCGAAAATTGTCCAGCGAACGAATTCTATCCAATGCCGCCCCGAAAGGGAGAGAAATTCCTAACGGCCTGCCACGCTCGGACGCTTTTCAAGGCAGGAAGGAGTAAGTGAACTTGATTGCGAAGCGCGTTTCGCGAATCTGCTGAGGATTTGCGGCGGCGAGGCTCACAAATTGCGTCCCCAGGTTATAAATCACAAAGAGGTCGCTGTCCGGCCGGTAGTTATAACGCAGCCGGATGTTTGCGCTCACGGCCTGCGTGTTGGCCGTATCCATTTGCAAGGTGCTGCTCAGGCTCAAGAAGCGTGAAAACGAATAGCTCCCTTGCAAGCTGGCAAGATCCACAGAGAAGTTCCCTTGCGGCAAGCGGAAACGATTCCAGGTTTGCACCAGGGAAGCAGAGAATCTTGCCGTTGGCCGATAGGTTGCCCTGACCCGAAATTCATTCAATGTCCCGCCATAATAGCTACCAAAGCGTTCAAAGAAATTGTAGGTAAACCGCCGGTCCAGCCTCGACCCGTAGGTGAGCTGATGCCGCGCAAAATGGTACAGGCCATTGGGGATGAAAATGCTCTTGTAAATGTTGAGTGGCGTGGTAATGCGCTGCGTGAACACATCCGCGATGTCGTCATCGGTGTATGCGCCGTTGTGGAATTCCGCGCGAAAAGTTCCCTGCCATTCCTGAGTCTGCACTACACCTCGAGTGTCGGGTGAATGAAAAATGAATCCCTCGAATTGCAATTCGCGGATGCCTTCAGTCTTTGGCCGCACCTTGAATGTCGCGTCAGCATATTCCTGATTCGAATCCGTCCGCTCAATGAACCCCAGCTCGGGGGTGAAATTCGGCCCAATCTTCCTCTTCGCGGCGATTGCTTCCAGCCAGTTTGATTTGTAATGAAGCGACGCTCCAGCATCGCTGGCCCCGCTGGGGTTTCCGGGTGATTGCGTTCCCGCCAGGTGGCCGTCGAAGACAAAGTCCCTGGCAAATACCAGGCGCGTATCAACGCCTCCTGTCTGGTTAAAGGTGCCGGCCACGTTGCCGGACCTTTTGTCGATGCCCATAACGCCGACATACGACCCTCCCCACAAAGATTCCTTCAGCCGCACGACTGCGTAATTCGCATAAGGATTCGGCCCGCTGGAGCGCGTATCCACTTCCATTACTCCCAGGGCCAATCGCCCAATCGTTCCCGTCAACTTCGCTCCGCCATTGATCGGCACTTGCTGGCCCGTCACCGGGTCGATGCCGACCTGCCTGCTAAAAAACAATTGGTCCTGATCGCCGAGACTAAAATTGAAAACGCCCGCGTTTTCCAAAAAGAATTGCCGCTTTTCCGGGATGAAAATCTTGAAGGGCGTTAGGTTGAACTGGACCTGGTCCACGTCCGTGTCCGCGAAATCTGTATTGCCGGTGAGGTTCAAAACAAGATTGGACCTCAGCCCATATTTCACATCCAGTCCGCCGGTCACAGGAAACTTGGCGTTCTGGTTGTCCTGCTTGTCGTATTGCAGGAGACCATACGGCTTGACCACGAACAATCTCCCCGTCCGGATGTCCGTAATCCCCGTCAATTCCCCAGCCTGAGAAACTTTCGTGATTCCGTAGGTTCTACGATACGCGCTCCACAAATCCTCTTCGTTCTTCCGGCGAATAAACCGCTTGAAGTTCAGCCCCCACATCACGTTCTGAGACTGTGTGAAATTCAGTGTCGTAAACGGAATCTCTACCGTCGCCGTCCATCCGTCCTTAGCAATCCGGGCCTCGGAAATCCACACGCCATCCCATCCCGAATCAAAGTCTGTGCCTTCCCCGATTCCCTGCTCTTCCACGATCAAGCCGTCAAGCTGCGTCCCCAACGGATTGATTTGGAAAACATATCCGCCGCGCTTATCGTGGTTCGAATCGATAAGGATTTCGAAGTGGTCGTCGAGGTCTTGGCTCACGTCGCGCCGCAGCTCGGTTGCCACAATCTTGCTCGGCTCGGAATCGTAACAGTGAATTCCGAAGTAGACTGCGTGCCTCGTGAACAGAATTCGTACTTCTGTCCTCTCTGTCGCAATCTCGCCTTCGTTCGGCTCTTGCTGGCGGAATTCGCCGACGGGCCTCGCGGATTGCCAAACCAGATCGTCAAGAGTGCCGTCGAGCTTTGGCGGACGCTCGACGCGCATTGCCTCGGCGATGGCACTCGATTGGAACAGAGCGCGCTTGTTCCCGTTCCTTTGTGCTTGTGCGGATGCTGCGTCTGGCAAAGAAAGACTCGCCGCAGCAAGAAACGCCGCAGACCACCGCCGGGGATTTGAAAGGAAAGCGTTTTTCACGGAATTCGGAACCTATTTTGCCCTATGCCGTGCCTTGTTCATCTACCGTTAAGGCAAAGAGTAATGTCCCCAGGAGCCCGATGATCCCGGCAGTAATGAACGGGGTCTCTGGCCGCACTTTCCAGAGCAGCCCTCCAATGAGCGACGCCGGAGTAATCGACAAACTTCGCACCAGGTAATACAGTCCGACCGTGCGGGCGCGCAAGTGCTCTCGTGCGAAGCCCACAATCATGGCTTTGCGCGAAGGTTCACCGATTTCCCGCAATCCGCCAAGAATGAACGCAAAAACGAGCCCTGTGAAGTTGTGCGCAAGAATCACTGCGACGGGATAAGACGCAAAGCACAAGAAGGTTGCAACGACGAGAGGCTTCCGCCCTACCCGTCCCGCCATTTTTCCAGAAGGCGCATAAATCAAAATGGAAGTCATCAATTGAATGGCGATTAGAACTCCATATTCCGGCAGCCCGACTCGGCTGATGTTGGTCACGTACAAAACGACGAAAATATCCGCCATTCCCTCGCATAGGCGAATCACAATGTCCGAAGCGAGTAATCGCTTTAGTGTTGGATGAAAAGAATTCCAGACTCCGCCGATTTTTACGCCATCGCGGATTACACTTGGCAACCGCAGGGAGAGGAGCAGCGCCGCCGCGCAACCATCAAACGCAAGCGTAACGATGAGGCCGATTCGAACGCCACGAGCAAGTCCTACAGCCCCGATTAGCGCTCCGCCAATCAGTGGCGAGATCACCACCGGGATCCGCTTCAAAACTGAATAAAGCGTGAAGCCCATCGTATGCCGGTCTTTCGGCAGCGCGTCGGCGATGGTCGCAAAGATGGTTGGCGACGCCATCGTCTGCCAGACCATCACGAACGCCAGCCCGATAAATAGGTAGGGCCACGCAGGACTGAAAAGATAAACGAGGTAGCCACCGGCTGTGACGGCGAGAAATGTCAGAAAGGCTTTGCGCCGCCTCCAATAATCCGCCAGCCATCCCCCAGGGTATTGGTAGAGCGCGTCGAAAAAGTCTTCCGCAGTGCCAAACAGGCCAACTGCCATCACGCTCGCGCCGAGCGATTCCAAATATTTGGGAAGAAACTTCTTCCAAAGCTCCTCGCCCAATCCCACCAGAAACATCGCGCCGGACGCCGCTGCAACGTTGCGCTCCATTCCCAAAGACTCTTTAATTGCTTTTATGGATTCTCTCCCCCAACGCAACACCGGCGCCCGCTGTTGGCCTAACTGCTCTGAACGGCTCTTTTCAGCACTTCGCGCGAAATATTTGCTCCGCTCACAATCAGCACCGGACACTCGCCGTAGCCGTCGCTTGATTTCAGCAGCGCCGCAGTGCTCGCCGCCCCGGCTGGTTCCGCCACCACATGTTCGTCCCCAATCAAAGTCTCAATGGCCCGTAGCATCTGCTCTTCGCTCACCAGCACCACTTCATCAACCAAACTGCTAACATCGCGCACATTCGCGGCTTCCGGCGTTCGCGTCGCAAGTCCGTCCGCAATGGTGTCGCAAGTCTCCGTGCCCACCACCTTCCCTGCTTTCCACGACAAGTAATACGCCGGCGCCTGTTCTGCCTGCACACCGATAACTCTTACTTGAGGCGCAATCTGCTTTGCCGCCGCAGCCATCCCGCGAATTAGCGCCGTATCTCCCATCGGCACGACCATCGCCGTCGTCTTCGGCAGTTGTTCCAGAATTTCGCACGCAATCGTCGCCGGACCCGCTGGCAAATCCACGTCCGTTGCGTCATTCAAAAAATAAACACCTGGCTGCTTCGCATATTCCGCGGCCAACTCGAAAGCCGATGACAAATCGCTTTCGCCACTCTCTACAATCGCCGCCCCCCGCTCGGCGATTCTTCCGCGCTTCACGCGATTGCAATTCGCCGGCAAAAAAATCCTCGCCGCAATGCCAAACTCTTTCGCCGCGTACGCCACCGCCGCCCCATGATTCCCCGTGCTCGACGCCACGACTTCCCGCACCCTGGACTTTTTCATTCTCTCCGCCAGAGCGTAAAACGCGCCGCGCACTTTGAACGATCCCGTCGGCAGTTCTGTCTCCAGTTTCAAGTAGACATTTTTCCCCGTGCGTTGACTCAAAAAAGGCGCGACGATCAGCCGCGTCGGCGCAAAATACTTTGCCAGAAATTTCTGGGCTTCGCGAATCGTCGAAATGCTCGGTTCAATCTGCATTTTCGCCACAGCATCCATTTCGTTCTCTCTTCTCAACTAGGTTTTCCGCTTGCGAAATAAGCGGCAAGGCCGTGCCCCTTCTGGAGGGCCAGCATCATAGCAGGTAACTCTTAGACGCTGCCTCAGCCGGACCAGCCAACCTTTCCGCTTGCCTCTAAGTTATTCTCATTGCAGGGCTTACCTTGCGCGCTTGCGACTTTTGTCTGGCCTCCGGGTTACATCCATTGGGTGGCCGTCAACTGACAAATCGCCGCCCTTAATCAAGAGTCGCAATCGCCCAGCAAACGCCAGAAAGGTGAGGATCATGCGTATCGCACGTTTTGTTCTTTTTCTCGTTATTGCAGCGGGAATCCTGGCGATGCCGGCCCCATCCCACGCTCAAGTTGCCGTGGGCGTTTCTATCCGCATCGGCCCTCCAGCTCTGCCCGTTTACGCGCAACCTATCTGCCCCGGACCAGGCTATCTCTGGGTGCCGGGTTATTGGTCCTACGATTACGACGACGAGGACTATTTCTGGGTTCCCGGTACGTGGGTGGTAGCCCCGGAGCCCGGTTACCTTTGGACGCCCGGTTATTGGGGTTGGAGCGAAGGTTTCTACATTTGGCACGCCGGCTACTGGGGACCGCACGTCGGTTTCTACGGCGGAATTAACTACGGCTTCGGCTATCCGGGTACTGGCTTCTTTGGCGGCTACTGGCGCGACAACAATTACTACTACAACCGCTCCGTGACAAACATCAACGTTGTCAACATTCACAACGTCTACAACAAAACCGTCATAAATGAGCGCACCGAGAACCGCGTCAGCTTCAACGGCGGCCCAGGCGGAGTTCGTTATGAGCCTAATCGCGACGAGCGCCGCGCCGAACATGAGCGCCATTTCGAGAGGACTTCAGAGCAGAATCGTAACTTTGAAGCCGCCCGCGGCGATCGCAGCTTCCGGAACTCCGTCAATCACGGTAACCCCGAAGTCGCCGCGACTCCGCGCTCTGGTGATTTCCATGGCCGCGACGTCGAGCACGGCAGGGCTCAAGATAACCGTGGCCGCATTGATGACCGCGGTGGATTCAACGACCGCGGCAGAGGCAACGACAGAAACAACGACAGAAACCGTCCGCCGGACGCGCGCGATTCGAATCGCCGCGACCGAAACTTCGACAACGGCGGCCGCAATCCTTCCGATAGTGCAGGCAGGGGGCGCGAGAATAACGGACGCGAATTCGATCGTCCGCCCTCCGCGCGGCACTCCGACAACCCGACCTCCAATCCCAGGTTGGAGCAAAGGCATGAGCAACAATTCGACAAGATGCAGCGTCAGCAGGACGCTGAACGCCAGAAAATGCAACGGCGCAATGAACAAGAACAACAGAAACTGAGCCGCCAGAATGCAAACCAGCAGCGCCAGGACCAGCTCCAGCGCCGCCAACAGCAACAGATGGATCAAATGAGCCACAGGCAGCAACAGCAAACTCAAAAGCTTCAGCAGCGCCAGGAGCGCGATCACCAAAACGAACGGAGTCAGGAAAACAAATCGCGCGGCAATGGCCACGGTAAGCCCTGAGAAATGCAGGAGAGAAACTCTCTCCACAACAAACAAACCAACTTAACCGAGTAGCCAGTCAGCTTGACTGGCTACTCGTCTAAACAGAACAGAATCAGCCGCATTGCGGTTGAGGCAGCGTTTTTACTTGTCCAGCATCCCAATTATTGGGGCGTGATGCGCAGCAGTAGGAAAAACTGAAAGCGCGAAACCCTGTGGGGATGTTGGCAGTTCTCTCGCGGCCCTGGGAAAGGGACCTAGTCCTGCGAATGGGAATGTCTTCGTACCCACGCCAAATCACAGCCACGTTATAGACAATTCTCGCGTCAATGCACTGCCCATCTGGTGGGAAGTTCGGCCCGTCTTGATTATGAATCAGAGTGACTGGCCCTCCGCCGATGGGAAGACCGGCATCACTGATTCTCATACGATGGACGACGCTGAGGCCGCTGGCAGAGCCATTGAGGTCGGCTCCAGCTTCTTCCTCTTTTTCAGCTCGCAGATGAGTTCCGCCACGATGGCCTCTCATCATATGAAGGCCATGCCGACAGAACCCGCGCAGGCGTCTCAACCAACCGTTACCAGCATGAGCCCTGCGAGTCGTGCACGCCTGCTTAAATGGGCGTTTTGCAACCTGCTCTCGCGATGAGTGCCAGCATCTGTTCTCACGCGTAAGGAACGTTCAAAAAAGCTGAAGCCGGAAACGATTTACTCGCTTCCGGCTTTAACTGATGTAATCCCCTGCGGACTAGGTCGTTGCTGCGATGCAGCCGCTCGGCCGCTAGCTTTGCTCACCACGTAAGCAAAGCGTAGCCCCCTTGCCCTGCTTGCGCCGGAGGAAAGAAAGATCCCACGCCGCCGCCGCCGAACTGCCCGTTCGATTGGAAAGGAAAGCCAGGGATCAGGTAGCCCACCGCTCCGAGGTCGTTCGGAGAAAAAACGGAGGGAGCCGAAGGCCCGCTGTGGCTGACGGCGGCATTTGGATCCGCCGCTCCGCCTGCAGCGCCAGCGACATTCATGCCGCAGGTCACTCCGGAGGGCGGATAAGGCTGGCCTGCGCTGCCGCCGCCAGCAATTGCAAGCACGTTATTGCCAGCGTCCAGGACTTGCGTGTCTCCACCATTGCCACCTGGAGGGACCGCACTGGTCCCAGCACGACCCTTAGCGCCTACGTTGATCGTCAAGGTCTGTCCTTCCTGGACGGTCAGGATGGTGCTCGTGTAAGCTCCTCCGCCTCCCCCTCCTCCCCCGTTGCATGTGACAACGGCTCCGCCCCCGCCAGCGCCATATAGCTCGACACTTAGCTTGTTGACGCCAACTGGCACGGTGAAAGTCCCGCTCGCTTGAAATTCCTGTCTGCCATTGAGCCCCGGTCCTGGAGGTCCAGTGGGACCTTGCGGACCGGTTGCTCCAGTCGGACCTGTTAGACCCGAGGGTCCGGCAGGGCCCGCGGCGCCAGTCGCGCCAGTCGCGCCCGTAGCACCCACGTTCCCCATCGGCCCCTGCGCCCCTTGAGGACCGATCGGCCCAACAGGGCCAGCGGGGCCTTGTGGACCCATTGGTCCCGTTGAACCCGCAGCGCCAGCGGGGCCCGCGGGCCCGACCGCGCCAGTTGCACCGGCAGCTCCAACCGCACCGGCGGCGCCAGTGTCACCCTTTGGTCCCTGCGGCCCTGCAGGTCCTTGAGCTCCAGCGGCTCCCGTTGCACCGGCAGGACCTTGTGGTCCCGGGGGGCCCGTAGGACCGGCCGGTCCTTGGGGGCCCATCGGCCCGACCGTCGAAATGGGTAGCAGTGTCACGCTGAGGTCGTTGTTCCCCGCAGCTACCTGCACATCCCGAACGTCTGCGTTCCAGCCTGGGTTTGGGCTCGAAACCTTTACTTTGTGCCAGCCCACGGAAACTTCTATGCTCATGGGTGTGGCTTGCTTTGTATCATTCCCGTCCACCGACACGTTCGCGCCCGACGGAAACGAGGTCACCTTTAATTTTCCGTGTTTATTATCTTGCGCCCCGGCTCTGCTGGGCGCCAGGAACAGCGTTGCCGCCAACACAAACACAGATACCCGAAACATCCGCCGATGCTGGGCCATCTAAGTCCTCCTTGACTGCTTCCCACGCTCAACTTACGCGCCCATTAATCTGCCGCGCGTTCTGGCAGGCTTCGAGGGGACATAGCAATGTTCATCGCAACTGTCAGTCCACGTCTGGCAGGCCTCTAAATCTTTTGTTTTCAACTAGGAGGAAGAGAATTTCTTTCGGCAAGGTCGCGTACTCATGTAACGAAACGTTACCTTTCAGGCACAAACGCCAGCACCAGGGCAACCCGCCTTCGTCTTTTCTTCGCACAAGCTTCTTCGCCTCTAACCCCTTGCTGCAGTTCCCTGAAACTTCTTGACAGAACAAGTCCTCGTGAAATATAAAGACACCCCAGTTGTCTAGACAACTGGGGTGTGAGCTGTGGACTCTCTTAACCTTGACCGACAGAGCGCCGTCCCTCTCTACTTCCAGATCCAGCAGCACCTCCTCCAGGAAATTCGCTCGGGCCGACTTAAGGCCGGCAAGCCTCTGCCCTCGGAAGAGGTAATCTCCAAGCGCCTTCGCGTCAGCCGCATGACGGCCCGCCAAGCCCTCAAGTCTCTTTGCCACTTGGGCGTGGCTTACAGTCAGCGCGGCAAAGGTACGTTCGTCGCCGAAATCAAGCTGGAGAAAAACTTTCGCCAAGTTCAATCCTTCACGGAAGAGATGGAAGCGCGAGGCTCCCACCCGCATTCCAAACTCCTCTCTTCCGATGTCGTTCCCGCCAGCGAAGACGTGGCCGAAGCGCTCAGCCTCCCACCGGGAGAAAAAGTGATCCGCATACGTCGCGTCCGCGTCGCGGACACGCTTCCCATGGGCGTGGAAACCACCAGCCTTCCACATCGGCTTTGCCCCGACTTGCTTGAAAAGTTTGATCCCCGCCTTTCCCTTTATCGCACTCTCTCGCAGGTCTACGGGATTCACATCCTGCAGGCGGACGAAGTGGTCGAAGCAGGCTTGGCCGATTCGGAAGAGGCCCGCCTCCTGCGAATTCCCAAAAGAAGTCCGGTATTTCTCTTTACTCGCACGGCTTACATCGAGGGCGGAAAGGCAGTCGAATACGTTAAGTCAACATTTCGGGGTGACCGCTACAAAATCACGAACCGTTTGGGGCAAAAAGACGAACAAGGTTTAGGTGCAGAAGGGAGTGCCTGATGTAAGTCATGTTTTCAAGCTCAAGCCGCCCGCTGTTTCTGTGAAATGTTGATTGTTAAACGATTCGATGCGAAAAAATCTTCTGTTTTTCACTCAGAGGTGGAGGAAAAGATATGAAGAAGCAAATCTTGTTTGCGGTTTTAGTTCTCGCATTCTTATTCGCGTTCTTCCCGTCAAAGATTTCTGCCCAATCCGTCACCGGCACGATCCTTGGAACCGTTTCTGACTCCAAGGGTGGCGCTGTTGCTGGTGCCATCGTAACCATCACGAACGCCGATCAAAACATTGCCGTCCGCACGCTTACAACCGACCAGCAAGGTCAGTACGTCGCCGCGCTTCTTCCGGTGGGCCGCTATGCCGTCACCGCGGAATCTTCCGGCTTCAAGAAGGTGGTTCACTCCGGCCTTGTTCTCAACGTCGACGACAAGCTGGCCGTCAATCTCACTCTCGAAGTTGGGGCCGTCAATGAAAGCGTGACCGTGGAGGCCAACGCGCTGCAAGTGGACACGCAGAGCGCCACCGCGACTGGCGTGATCTCTGGTCTGCAGCTTCGCGAGCTTTCACTGAACAGCCGAAATTATGCCCAACTCGTTCTCCTGGTGCCCGGCGCTTCTGACTCCGGGAATGCCGACCAGATTTTCCCGGGAGCCACGTCTCCCGTCGGCACCAACCTCATGACTTTCCAAATCAACGGCAGTCGCCGCGAAGAAAACAATTGGCAGGTCGACGGCGCGGACAACGTGGACCGCGGCTCCAATCTCACGCTGCTCTCTTTTCCCAGCATTGATGCCATCAGCGAATTTCGCGTCGTCCGTGGCGTCTACGACGCCGAGTCCGGCCGTTCCGCCGGCGCCCAAGTCAACGTCATCACGCGCTCCGGAACCAGCAGCCTCCATGGCGGCTTATACGAGTTTTTCCGCAATGACGATCTCAATGCCAACAGCTTCTTCAACAACGCTACAACGCCGGTCACTCCGCGTTCCAGGCTGCGCTACAACGACTTCGGCGGCACCGTTGGCGGACCCGTATGGATTCCCAAAATCTACGAGCAGCGCAACAAGACGTTTTTCTTCTTTTCTGATGAGGCGCGGCGCATCGTCACCTATTCGAATCCCAGCGCCACGGTTCCCTATTCCGGAATGCTCAACGGACAGTTCAACCATGTCGTTTGCACACAATGGTCTAGCGCTCTTGGGGCCCAGCCGACTTGTGGCGCGTACGGTACCAGCATCACCTCTATCGATCCGGTGGCTGCCGCGTACGTTAAAGACCTCTTTTCGAAGTTCCCTTCTGCTAACCTGGCTTCCGCTGGCAATCCCTTCGGATATATCGCGAGTCTTGGCAACACTTTCAACTTCCGTGAAGACATGATCAAGATCGACCACGTCTTCAGCCCCAAACTCACCGTGAATGGCAAATTCCTGCACGACACCAATCCCACTCTCGAACAAGGGGGCCTGTTCACCAACACCTCCATCCCGGGAATTTCCACCACTTCCACGAACTCCCCGGGACACCAATACAACGTCGCAGCGACTCTGACGCTCAACCCCAAGTTGCTGATTGACGGCGGTTATCGCTACTCTTATGGCGCTATCCTCAGCCACGTGATCGGTGCTGAGAATTTCTCACAATCGCCCGATATCAAGACTGCACTCGGCAGCCTACTTCCCTTTCAGAACATTCTTGGCCGGGCCCCAAGCGTTGCGATGACCGGAGCGGTTTTCACCAACGCCGGGGGAAGCACCTTGGGGGACTTTGGCCCTTATAGCGATTACAACATCAACCACACGACATACGGCAACGTGACGAAAATTTTCGGCTCACACACGCTCAAGTTCGGCGCTATCTACTATCACTACAACAAACACGAGAACCAGCTTTCGGGCAGCAACAACGGCTCATTCTCGTTCGATAACTCAAACCAGCCTACCGCGGCAACTCTTTTCAATGGCGCTCCTGTTTGCACTGGAACGGCTACCGGAGGCGGCACCTGTCCTTTTTCTTTCGAGCAGGCCTTCGCGAATTTCCTGCTGGGCCAGGACGCAACCTTTTCTCAGGCTTCCCTGGACGTCACAGCCAACATCTTTGACAACCAGTTCGAGTACTACGGGCAGGACACCTGGCGCGTGCGACGAAATGTCACCGTCACTTATGGTATCCGCCACTCGTTCTTCCGCGAGCCGACCGACGCCAGCGGCCTCGGCGGTTCCAGCCGTCTCGTCAATTTCGATCCGGCTCTTTGGAATCCCGCAGAAGCTCCTTGCATCACGTCCTCCGGCGCCATGGATGTTAGTCTCGCGAATGGCGTGCCCACGGCTAGCGCCTGCAATCCGAACTACAATCCGCTGAACGGACTCATCTTCGCAAATCCTCCCAACTTCCATGGATTTGTGGGAACCAAGTCTCCATTCGGCAACAAGGTCGGCAAGGAGTTCAATCGCGCCGTCGCTCCTCGCTTGGGCATAGCATGGGATCCCTTCGGCAACGGACTGACCTCTGTGCGCGCCGGTTACGGAATGTTTTTTGACAATGGCTTGGAATTCGGCAACCCCGAACTTAACGTTGGCTTGAGCCAGGGCTTCCTCACCAACTTGAACACCAACTTCACCACCTTCGCCAACCCAAGCGGCGCAACGACCACGCTCGCTTCCACGACTCCGTTCACGATCCAATCCAGAATGCCGATTGATTACAAGCCGGCTTACTCTCAGCAATGGAGCTTGGACGTTCAGCGCCAATTTGCCAGAACCTGGCTGGCAGATGTCGGCTACTACGGCAGCAATGGCATCCACCTACCCGGCTTTGAGGACTTCAATCAGGCTCCAGTCGCATCTTATTTGAACTGCACTGCCGCGGCGCCTTGTTTCGCAGGGCCGGGCGCGAACACCTCGGCGTGCACCGTTGCTGGCGGGTGTGCCGTAGTCATCCCTACGCCAATCAATACCACTGCAAAGTCAAACCAGCTCAATGTTCTGCGCCCTTACACAGGATACGGTCCCGGGCTGTTCTTTGTGGATCTCTTCACCTCTAACTATCACTCGCTGCAAACCCAACTCCAGAAGCGACTGTCGGGAAACTCCTTGGTCAACATTTCTTACACCTGGTCGCACGGTTTGACCACGGATCCAGCTGATCGCAGCACGGGAGGCGCTAATCTTCCGCAGGTTACCGGCGACTTTCGCGGCAACTATGGACCTACGGTCGCTGACCGGCGCCACGTCCTGACAGCAAACTTCGTGTACGATCTCCCCTTCTACCGCACGCAGCAAGGCCTTGCCGGCCATGTGCTGGGAGGATGGGAGGTGGCCGGCGTGCAAACGTTCCAAACCGGTCTTCCTCTCACGGCTGTTTTAGGGAATGGAGCTTGCGCCGGGGGACTCGGACTCGGTGCCCGCTGCAACGATCCGACTGGCGCTGGCTGTCTGCTAACCGCGTCGCCTTTGGGCTGCCGCCCGAATCAGGTCGGCAACCCCGATGCCAACGCTCCTCATACTTATGCCAATTGGTTCAACCCAGCGGCCTTCGCTCCTCCATCTGCAACCCAGACTACGGAGACCACAGAGCGCCCGGGTGCTATCCGCGGGCCCGGTTTCTGGCGCACCGACCTTTCGCTGTTTAAGAACATGAAATTCACGGAGCGCTTTTCCGGCCAGTTCCGCTTCGAGACCTTCAACACTTTCAATCATACGAATCCAGTTTGCTGCGCTTCGACCAACTTCATCTCGACGTTCTATGACCAAGTGACCTCGACGCGCGATCCGCGCATTCTGCAGCTGGGCATGAAGCTCAACTTCTAATTCAGTGCCGGCTGCCTGCAGTTGACCGTCATCCCAAAAAACAAGGAGGCTCCAGAGCACCGGGGCCTCCTCTTTTATTTTCTGGGAACTCTGGTGCGCCGCTTAATGAGTCGCGGCGAGGGCTTGAGTCTTCCTCGATTCCTTCCATATCGCGATGTAGGGCTGCAGGTCGCGCATCATCTTTTCGAATTGCGCCAGGTCGAGCGACTGCGCGCCGTCGCTCATCGCTTTTTCCGGCGCGGGATGCACTTCCACGATTAACCCGTCCGCGCCAATTGCCACGCCCGCGCGTGAAACCGCCGGCACCAGGCTGCGCTTTCCCGTCGCGTGGCTCGGATCCAGAATCGCCGGCAAGTGCGTCAACTCATTCAGCGCAGAAATCGCCGCGATGTCACACGTGTTGCGCGTCACCGTCTCGAACGTGCGGATTCCACGCTCGCACAAAATCACATCCGGATTCCCATGCGCCGTGATGTACTCCGCCGACATCAGCAGTTCTTTTACCGTGCTGCTCAATCCTCGTTTCAACAGCACTGGACGCCCGCATTTTCCCAGCGCCTTCAGCAACATGAAGTTCTGCATGTTTCGCGCGCCCACTTGCATCACGTCGGCGTACTGGGCCACAAGGTCCACGCCGCGCTCACTCATCACCTCTGTGATAATCGCCAATCCTGTGGCGTGCTTCGCTTTTTGCAGCAGCTTCAATCCTTCTTCTTCCATCCCCTGAAAATCGTACGGCGAAGTTCGCGGCTTGAACGCGCCTCCGCGCAGCATTTTCGCCCCCGCTTTCACCACGCCCTCCGCGGCTTGCATGATCTGCTTTTCCGATTCCACCGAGCACGGTCCAGCCATCACCACAAATTCATCTCCGCCAATTTCCGTGCCGTTCACCTTGATCCGCGTTTTCTCCTTGCGAAACTCTTTGCTCACGAATTTGTACGGCGCGGAAATCCGCACCACGTTGTCCACTTGCTGCATCGCTTCGATCGATTCCATGCAGGCCGTCACGTCGCCCACGCCCACCACGCCGATGACCACGCGCTCCTCTCCTTCGATGGAGTGCACTTTGTACCCGAAGTGCTCCACCTGCTTCGTCACCTCGTCAATTTCTTCCCGCGTCGCATTCCGTTTCATGGAAATAATCATTTCTCTGCTCCCTCAGAAAATTCTCGCGCCCACTTTTTTCAAAAACATCTCGTGTCGAAAATAAAAAGCCCACCCGGCTGGCGAGTGGGCTCAAAACTTTTTCGCTGATTTCGCTTACAGAGACGCCCCCCGCCACCCGTATGGATGCCACGTAAATCGATACCAATAGTACGAGTTGGGGAGTTGCGCGATCATCGAGCCCACAGTGTATTCCGTCCTTTTCTCCGTTTCAACTGTTTCTTTTCGCCTCGACGCCGATCTAGTCGCTTGATTCAAAAAGCTTGTCATTCCGAGGAGCGGAGCAACGAGGAAGCGTGGCAGGATCGATCCGTCGGGAAAAAGGCACAAGTTTCGAGCAGCCTTCCTCTCGTCGGCCATCTGAAGCAGCAACCAAGCCAGGATTCCTCGGCCGCAGAAGACGCGGCCTCGGAATAACAATGAAACGCGGCCCTCCCAATTTCTATTTCCAGCTTCCATTTTCCGCGCTCAGAAAAACAGGAGCGCGATTTTGTAGCGCGCGAAACCCGCAGCTTTGGGCGTGCGGCACGCGCCCACGGAAACGTTGCGAAACGGTTCGCCGCGAATCTTTTTCTCCAGATCCGGCGGGATTTCGTTGAGACTTCCCGTCTCGAACCGAATCAACGCTCCTGATCGCCCAGCGGACATTCCAGCAAGTCCGTCGCATGCTTTTCGCGCTTCTTCCGCGGTTGCTGCAACGCGCAGACCTTTCGCTTCCAGCAGCGCGCTCACTTGTTTTTCCTGTTGCTCCAGACTCTCGTTTGTGAACGCCTGCGCGAAATCCTGCACGGCAAAAAGTCCCGCGGTTCCGCGCACGACGGCGATGCCCACCGAAGTGGCGCGCTCGCTCAAAATATTGCCGCGGTGGCCGGGAGAGTGCATCCATCCGTTATGGATCGTCGCTGAATCTTTGCCGACGGCGATGTTCTCCGCGATGTACGTGAAGCGCACACCGGCTGCGGTGATGCGTTCTTCCAATCCGGGTTCGCCGGGAAGCTGATGCTCCAGGACATCGAGATCGAGCATCAGCAGCGCATGTTTTCGCGCGGCTTTGAAAAGCGCTTCGTCCCACTTCAATTCCGGAAGATTGTGCGAAGCGCGCTCGTGGTTGAGCAGCTCGAACAGTTCGCGCTCGGATTCGTTGCGCGGCGGCGTTTCCGATTGCGCGTTCGCGGAGCCCGCAACAGAAAACACAAACATTGCCGATGCCAGGAGCGAAGCCAACTTTTTCATTCAAGTGAAAAAACGGTCAGCCGCGCACGCGAACCGCGCTGAAGCTCACCACTACGTGCCCGCCAGCGGTTGGCCGGCCGAAGCTCAGCATGGGGCTGAAGCGCGAAAGGAAAAGCATCTGGTACACCTGCCGGCTTAGCTCCGCGCTCGTGGGTCCGGAAAGAATCTGGTAGTCGGTCATGCGGCCTGCGGCATCCACGGTCACATCCACCAAAAGCCCGTGAGGCGAGGAGAGTTCGCCGTCATGCTTTTCGGGCGCCCACGCTTCCGGATAATCTGAAAGGGAAACGAGTTTTGCGGGACGCATCAGATTGATGGGCACATCGTTTTCCACCGCGCGCACGGTAATGCCCGGAAGGATCATCTGCAGGGCCACGACAAAAATCAGGATCGCGGCGATAAAACCGCCCGTCGCCGGAACGGTCAGCGGGCGAAACGCGTTGTCGAGAACGATGCCCGCATGATCCCGGAAGTTGCGCCAACGCGTAATCCAATCTTGCGAATGCTGCGCTTGTGCCGCAGCCACCTTGATGCGGATGGCGAGATCCGCGGGCGGAACGCTCTTCGGCACGCGCGAAAGAAGCACGGCCAGTTTGCGGAAGCGCTGCAACTCTTCGCGGCAGCCGCTGCAAAGTTCCAGGTGCTCGCGAATCGCCGCGCGTTCCTGCACGCGCTCTTCGCCAATCAATGCGTCATCCAAATAACCAGCCAGATTTTTTCGTACCGTGGTGCACTTCATGAGAGCCCCTCTCCCGCGTAAGCTTCACGCGGACTTGCCTTTTGAAGCAACGGATGAAGCAACCGCGGCTTGCCGCACATCCGAAGAGGCCTCACCACAGGGCGACGGCTGCGGCACCACCATTTTTTGACTTACGACTGTTCCCTGCACAAATGCTTGAACGCGAGCTGGAACGTGGGTTGCACGGACGGCCTTCTGAGGCCTTCCGTTTTCAGCTTTAGCAGCCGACTCCTGCAACATGGGTTCGAGAATGTCCTTCAGAGATCGGCGCCCACGCAAAATGCGCGACTTCACGGTGCCGACGCTGCACTCCAAAACTTCTGCGACTTCCTCGTAACTCAGTCCTTCGAGGTCGCGCAAAATCACCGCGCTGCGAAACGCTTCCGGAACCTTTTGCAGCGCGCCCTGCACCGCGTCCTGAATTTCGTGCGCGGCGAGCTGCTCGAAGGGCGTGCCGGCGTTATCCGGAATCTCGAAGCGCGCCTGCCCTTCTTCCGGCTCGGCATCAATCGAAACATTTTTCTGCAGATGGCGCTTGAACCAGCGCTTCTGGTTGAGCGCCTCGCGAATGGCGATGCGATAGAGCCAGGTCTTCAAAGAACTGCCTTGGCGGAATTGCCGAATG
>Ga0126381_100003463_pt1 | contig 17126 bp, 26 predicted proteins | sample PanSoiMetPlot_28_FD_96465 | JGI IMG/M metagenome (GOLD analysis project Ga0126381, IMG submission 96465) | Tropical forest soil microbial communities from Panama - MetaG Plot_28 | ecosystem: Environmental > Terrestrial > Soil > Tropical forest > Bulk soil | place: Panama | collected 2016-02-17 | reverse complement strand
TCAGGAGGGCTCGGGACCTCGCCGTGGGCGCCCCTCCGGTTCGCCTGCCGGCCGGAGGCAAGCCTGCTCACGCTGATTCCGCGGATCGGCTAGACTTCCGGGGGTTCCGGGGTTATCCGGGGCATGGCGCCGCTCAGGCAGGCGGCGGGGTGTGGCGCAGCTTGGCAGCGCGCTTCGTTCGGGACGAAGAGGCCGCCGGTTCAAATCCGGCCACCCCGACCCAGGTCAGACGTCCATTCCTCTCTATATGGAACGGGCCGTCTGCTGCCCGTGCGCCACTGATGCGCCGGAAGGCCCTTTCAAGGGAGGTGGCCAACCCAGATGCTCGCGGTGTCAGCGCATACTGGGGTTGCTGCGACTCATCCGGATTGGATTGCCCGCGGTATCGCGCTGGCTGGCGTCCTGATGGCCGCGTTCACCCTGATCAGCACGCGGAGCTTGTGGCGCAAGCAGGGCCCGCTGCTTGCATTTGACTTGTGGATCAGGGCTTTCCGCCATCCCGGTACCAACGTTGTGCATCGGATACAGGTGCGGATCGAAGTATTCAACGTCGGCCGTATGCCTGCCACGGTCCGCGGGGTTGAGCTGCGTAACCCGTGGTCGAAGTCGTATGTGGCGACTGACATAACCGCTGGCGGCTTTCCAGTCTTGGCGCCGACCGAGTTCGAGGTGTCAAATGGCGTTGAGTTCACGGCTCCAGACGAGGTCGTTCGGGCTGCCCTGAATCGACCGCTTCCTGCGGACATGTTTGCCGACGAGATCGCGAAGTCCCTGCAGCCGAAGGCCGAGGCGCTGGTCCGCGGCCGCGTCCGTCGAGGGGACGGAAAGCTGTTTACCAACGCGCGACGGACGGCAGTCTGGTACGAGCATCAGCCGTGGCCTGGCCTCGCATCACCGGAAACAACCCGCCGGGCAGTCCGCCCAGGCGACTGAACGCGCCAGCGGGCAGGTCATCCAGCAGAATTTCGCCGCGTCCACGACTCGATCACCTTGCTGTGCGCATCCGGCGCTAGGTGCGCGTACCGCTGGGTCGTGGTGTAGTCCTCGTGCCCCAGCAGCATCTGGACGTCGTACAGCGGCACCCCGTCCTGCACCAGCCACGAGGCCGCCGTGTGCCGCATGATGCGGGGCGGGAACCGGCGGATGCTAGCCGCGGCGACCGCGGGATACCAGACCCGATTACGGAAGTGCCCGTCGCTGACCGGGCCGCCCTCGGGGGCGGTGAATACCAGGGAATCCCTCGCCCGGCCGGCCATGAGGACCGACATGTCCTCCAGCAGGTGAGGCGGCACCGGCACGACGCGGTGCGAGCGCTTGGACTTCGGCCACTGCCGCAGCCCTCTGCGGGTCATCACGTCGACAACCGCGATCCGGCCGCGCAGCCAGTCCACCCGGTGACCGTGCAAGCCGTACATCTCCCCCGGCCGCAGCCCGACCTGCATCCCCAACTCGATCAGCGTGCGCCACTGGCCGCTGGCGGCCTCGTATAGCGCGGCGGCTTCCTCGTGCTCGTAGAACTCGACCGGGTGCGGCTCGATCTTCGGCAGCTCGAGGTCCGCGAACGGGTTGACGGTGACGAGCGGCGGATGCTCGCGCATCGCCAGCCGATACAGGCTCGACATCAGGTGGCCGGTGTCAGCGATCGTCGCGGCGCTCAGCAATGGCACGCCATCCTCGTCATCGGTAACCGGCCTGCCTTGGTGCCGGGCACGGCGGGTTGACTTGAGCCGGTCCACCCACGACTGCGCCTCAAGCCGGGTTACCGCGGCCATCGGCCAGCGCGCCCACTCGGGCTCACAGTGCGTCCGCCACAGCGATGCGTTCTTGTCCTTCGTGATCTCCTCGATCCCGCGGGCCCGGGTCACGCGGGTATGCCACTCGCCGACTTTGATGTCACCGAGCCGGGGATCGCGGAAGTCGCCGCGGGCGACCTGCGCCTCCTGCTGGGCAGCCCACTCCTTCACCACTTTTTTGAGCGGGTCCGTGTGCGTGTGCTTGCGGCCGTCCGGGCCCACGGACGGTGGCCTGCCACTTCCCCGAGGGCAGCTTGCGGATGTAGGGCACCGGCCTCTCTCCTCACTTTGCGACGCGGGGCAGGTAACCGAACTCGCGGCATAGGGCTGCCCAGCGGTTCGCGGTAGCGCGGCTGATGTTATGTGCCTTCGCCGCCGCAGTCATCGCGCGCTGCGGCTGACGGGCCAGTTCTGTCAGATAAGCCCGCGCGAAACTCTTCAATGCCTCATGGTCCGGGCCCCGAGCCGGGGCCACGTGCTGCCAGTACCCAGGCGGCAGGGGTACCGAGGCGTCGGCTATGGACCGCTCCATCTCAAGTACGGACTGGGAGTACTCGAAGTAGGCGGCGAGGATCTCGCTCAGCTTGATCTGCCGGAGCGTGTTGGAGGTGATCTCCTCTGCCTCCCGCGCGGATTCCCCGCCGATGCGGAGCCCGGTGAACACCGACCGGCCATCTGGCGCCGAGCCCACGCATATGTCGACCGGGACCGGCAAGCCGTCACCCTCGACGCGCACCCAACCATGTGTGAACGGTGACCCGATGAAGTGGTAGCCACTACCGGCTGCATCGTCGCTCACGAGAAACAACGTAGCGGACCTGTAGCACTAAGTGAAGCACACTCGCGGAACTGTCTCACGAAGCCGACGCGAGTTGAGACGATACAGTCGCGCGTAACTGTAGCGAGACATGTTGCCGTTAGTGTCTCATGGCCGCATGACATTGCTTGATGAGGTTCGGGCGCGGCGGCTGCCACCGCCCAGCGTCCGCCGGGCCGTCCGGCTCGCGGCCGGCGTTTCGCAGGTGCGGATGGCCGGCGAACTGGGCGTCCACCGGCTCACGTTCGCCCGGTGGGAAACCGGCGTGCACGAGCCACAGGGCGAGCGCCGCGAGCAGTACGCGCGGCTGCTCGCCGAACTCCAGCAGGTGTCGTCATGACGGTCATCTGGACCCCAGATTCCGCCAAAAGCGTGCGGCTGCACACGATGCCAGGGGCAGCCGGCCTGCTCGGATGCTCCGAGGATCACGTTTACCGGCTCGTCGCTGCGGGCGTCCTGCCAGCGGTCGACATCGCCGTACCCGGCGCCCGCCGGTCCAAGACGCGCATCCGGGACGACGACTTGTGCACCTACATCGAGGCGAAGACCAGGCGGGCCGGCAATGGCACCTGACACAAGAGAACGCCGCCCGGCTAGAGGCGGCGTCCCAGGCGATGCACACGGCGACGGCATCGGCGTCAGGATAACCGCCTCGGCGGGCTTGCGCCGCAGGCGTGCCGCGTCGTGGCGTTTCCCCCCGTTCGATAGCGGCCACCGTGACCCGCTCGACAAGCTCGCCGGTCTGCCGATCGACCGTCGCGCCGAGGTCTGCCGGGGCGAGTTCGGGGCCGGCGGGAAGTGGCGCCCGTGCTGTAGGCGCGGTGCGGCGTGATCGAGGACGAGAACCCGCTCCACTACTCGGCGGCCGAGGCTCACCCGCTCGACGGAGCCGCCGAGTGGTTTCGTCGCTATCTGGCTGTGCCCTCGGAGCACTGCATCACCGCGCTCGCGCTGTGGGCCGCGCACACCCACGCGCCCAAGTCGTTCTATGTGACACCGCGGCTGATCATCGACTCCGCCGAGCCCGAGTCCGGCAAGACGCGCGTCCTGGAGCTGCTTAACCTCATCACCCGCGCGCCGATCTTCACCATGAATACCACCATTGCCGCGCTGTACCGGCGTCTAGCTGGCGAGCCGCGGACCATCTTGCTGGATGAGACAGACGCCGTGTTCGCCAAGGGCTCGGCTCAGAACCACGAGGATCTGCGGGCGCTGCTCAACGCCGGTTACAAGCGCGGCGCGACCGTGGATCGTTGCGTCGGCGACGGCTCCAAGATGAAGGTGACTGAGTTCCCTGCCTTCGCGCCTGCCGCGCTGGCTGGCATCGCCGGGAACATGCCCCCAACGATCACCACCCGGGCCGTGACGATCCACATGCGCCGCCGGGCGCCGGGGGAGACGATCGCCGAGTTCATCGAAGAGGACGCGATGGACGAGGCGGAGCCGCTGCGGCTCGACCTGTCCTCGTGGGTGGAGGACATCGCCGCCGAACTGACCGGCGCCAGGCCGGTCATGCCAGCCGGTGTCACCGACCGCAAGGCCGAGGTGTGGCGTGCCCTACTCGCGATCGCCGACGCCGCGGGCGGCGACTGGCCCAAGCGGGCGCTAGCTGCGTGCAAGCATTTCGTCCTCGGCGCCGACCCCGGCGAACTGTCCCTCGGCGTGCGCCTGCTCGCCGACCTCCGCGCCATCTTCGGCGGCCAGGACCAGATGCCGACAGCGGCCATCCTGGAGTCCCTCGTCGCGCTCGATGAGGCGCCGTGGGGAGACATATACGGCAAACCGATCGACTCGCGGCGCCTGGCCAGGATGCTTGGCAAGTACGGCGCCCACCCGAAGGTGCTCCGTATCGGAGACACCACCCCGCGCGGCTACACTCGCGAAACGCTCACAGACCTGTGGAATCGCTACCTGGCGCCGGTAACCACAACACCCGAAACAAGCGCAACGGCCCTGGCCAGGCACGTTGCGGACGTTGCGCAGGTTGCGGATACCGCGCCCGGCGGCCGCCAGAGCCACCTGCCCGATGCCGCGATCGCTGTGCTCCAGCACAGGTTCGGCAACGTCGCCGTCCTGCGCCAGGCCGACCAGTGACCGTCCTGGCGCCGGCGCTGCCCACCCGCGTCATGAAGGCCCGGCGCGAGCGCACATGCCCGATCTGCCGCGGCCCGATCCACGTCGGCCAGGTCATCGCCAAGTGCGGCATGTGGGTGTACGCCAAATGCCTCATCGGCCACCGCCACCAGATCACACCAAAGGAGTGACCATGCGACTGACCCGGTTCCGCTTCCGCGCCATCGGCTCCCACACCGCACTGGCGCCACCACTGCCACCGGCCGCCGACCGGTGCACGGCCACCAATCGCACGGGCGCCAGGTGCAAGCTCGAGGCCGGGCCCTATGGCTACTGCCCGTTCCACCGGCCGCGCGGGCCGCAGCTGAAGGCTGCGTAATGGCGGCTACCTACGGGGTGCCTTCCCGCCTTTCGCGATCTTCCGAGGAGAGCGCCCCCCAAAGCCAAAACGTCTCGTGGCTCACCGCGCTCTTGAGCGCGTCGTATAGCTGGGAGGTGGCCCGCGAGAGTTCCCGGCCCACCTGGCCGATCTCTGCAGGCGTCCACTGCTGCACTACGCGGACGTGGCTGTTTTTGCGGCTCCTGAACGTCAGCAGAGCGCCGTCACCCTCGCGGCTATACGTCTTGACGCCATGCACCAGGATGTTGCGGCGTTCACTCGCCGTCTTGCAGAGGCTGAGCGCATCCTTGATCGCCTGCCGCTTGTCGTCGGGCATTTCCGCGTGGGCGTCAGCCAGCGCCTCGCACTCGCCGTTGAGCCAGGCGACCGACTGGCCTCCGGCGACCACTGCCGCGAACTTGGTGCCGACCAGCGCGCAGAAAGCAGTCCGGAGCGCATGTTCCATACGCGCGGACTCGTCAATGACCGAGCCGAGGGCTACCAGCCGCTCAGTCGAGAAGGACCCAGGATCCGAACTCATTGCAGCATCGTCTCGCACACCGGCGCGGAACGCTGCGGCGATCGCCACGGCCAAGCCATGACGGCCGCCGAGACGATTACCGCCATCCGCACGGCCGCGGACGGCATCGACCTCCAGCTGCGCGAGCTCGCCGGCCAGCACGACGCCGCAGGCGCCCAGGCGATCATCCGCCGCGCTCGCGCCAGCGTCGGCGCCGTGCTCGCCAACCTCGCCGACCTCGCGGCCTACCTGGCGGACGGCCGCTGATGCCGTGGAAGAACACACCGGAGGATCGGAGACGCTCCAGCAAGACCTATGACGCCGGCTGGCGAAGGGTCCGGCAGGCGGCGCTGCGCCGTTCGGGGAGGCGCTGTGAGCAGTGTGGCAGCACCACGCGACCCCTCCAGGTGGACCACGTCATCCCGGTCAGCCAGGGCGGCACGCACAGCCTCGGCAACGTCCAGGTGCTGTGCTCGGGGCCTGGCTCATGCCATGCCAGCAAGACCGCGAGAGACAGCAACGCTGGACGCAGTAGCCGCAGCAGGCGAGCAGCCGATCCGCCCTTCCGGCCTAACACGCGGTGGTAGCCGATGGTCACCTGTTCGTCACTCTCAGAGTCCAGCAGGGTTCCGGTCACAGAGCGTAGCCTGCCCTGCATCCCCCTCCGCTGACCTGGGACAACGCGAAACGGTTCCGATAGGCCGGTTACACTGCGCTAATACCCGCGTGGTGTTACACCGTTACACGATTACGGGCGCGATAATCGCATTATGGCGATGTCCTCGACGGAGCGCGTGCGCCGGCACCGGGCGCGGAAGGCGGCCGGGTTGCTGCCGATCGACGGCCAGCCGCCGCGGCCGGCGGACGAGCTGCTGCTGCCAAGCGTCCGGGAGACGATCGAGGCGCTGCAGCTCGGGGAGTCCGACCAGGCTGCTGCGCGGCTGGCGCTTCAGTACGCGAGGACGATCGACCGGGCCCGCGATCAGGCGTGGGCGATGAGATGGCTCGCGCCCGCCCTGCTCGACGTTTTGACGAGCCTCCAAGCCACGCCAATGTCCCGCCCGGTGCTGAGGCCAGCAGCGCCATCGGGACCGAGCCAGCTGGACCGGCTGCGGGAGAAGCGCAGCGTCCGCCGACGCTGTAGAAACCCCACATATCTGCCGCCTTCTGGGGCGCGTATGTCCCGGTTGGCCTGGCGGTCTTTACTAAGATTGGGGGTAACGCCGGGGCTGGTGAGGCGGGCCCTGGTCACTGAAGGAGGCAAACGTGATTCAGGAGCTTGTCACCCGCCAGTTCGCGGGACACGACGCGGACGGCAATCCGGTCTACAACACCACGCACCACAGCGTTCCGCGCCCGCCGGAGACCCTGGCCGAGTGGATCGAGCTGCGGGTCGCTTATCTGGGTCCCGTCGCGGCGTGGGGCAGCGGCCGGGTGCTGGCGGGGTTGCTCGAGGCCACCGACGACAAGGCCGTCCAGGCGGCGGTGGACGCGGGCGGCGGCCTGGACCCGTGGCAGCGGTGGCACATCACGCAAGACCTCCAGCAGTTGCAGGAGACCGCGGGGAGCCAGTTCCCGCCAGCGGCGAAGCACCTGGCCGGCCTGATCAACGCGTGGACCGGCCGGCACGGCTCGGGGCCGCCGAAGCCGCGCCATGGGGAGCCGATCGGGGGGAAGCCGCTTCCTGCTGCGGGCACCGGCGCAGCCGAGCCGAGGTGGGGCTGCGCCCCGGTGCAGGGATGAGCCGGCCCGAGTTCGAGGCGGCTCTCCGCCAGGCCCTCGGTGAGCGGGACCGGCAGCGCCGGGCGAAGCTGTATGACCCGGTGTGGGCGACCGCGGCCGACAACTCGTTCATCGACGCGGTGCTGGACGCTGCGGACATCTACGCCGCGGTGGCGGAACCGGCGGGCGCGCGTTCGCCGGGCCGTAGGAGGGCGGCGGGATGAAGAAGAAGTACGACGCAGATGCGTTCGCCAGGGCGCTGGGGGCGTCGGTGGAGCGGGCGTTCCGCCGCGCGGACGTGGCCGCGTTCGCCGACCAGGACCGGACGTATCGGCGGCCGGGCTACCCGGCGCACATGGAGCTGAGCGCGCAGTGGTGGCGGCTGTACGACGAGGCGTGCGCGGCGCGGCAGCGCCAGCGGGCCCGGTGGGGCGACCCGGCGCAGCTGGTGCCGGGTTTCCGTGGCCAGGGCGTGACGTTCGGCGGCCCGGGCGTGGCCCGGTTTAGGGCGTTCCTGGGGTAGACGGCCCGCGTGCGGCCTGCCACGCGGGCGCGGCCGGGCTCGCGCCGGGGGGGCGCCTCCTTCGCGGCGGGGCCTGGCCAGCGGTGCGGGCGCCGATCGTCACAGAGCCGCGATCGGCGCCCGCAGTCGTCCGCTAAAGTGTTCTAATTGGCGCATGGCGGTGCGGCGTCCAGACTGGTGGTGCTATCCGCTGGAGTGCCAGGCCGGGCACATCTGGGCGCCCGGGACCATCACGGTCGGATGGAGCCCGTGCGACTGCCCCCCGGCCGTCGAGGCTCATGGCCAGGCCTCGGGCGCCGGGCACATGGTGGTGCACTGCAACCAGCCCGGGTGCAGCTCGCGGTGGTGCCGGCCAAGGCACGAGCGGCGCTAGCTCGGTCAGCCGTGGCTGCGGGCGGTACACACAGGGCGGCTGCACGCTAGCCTGGCACTGTGCACTGGTGGCTGTGGGTGCTGATCATCGCCGGGGGGATCCTGGTGGTGGGCCTGGCCTGGTACGCGGCGATGGCGTGGGTGATCGGGCGCGCGCGGCGGTAGCAAGAGCGGCCCGCACAAGCCTTGGGGGGGTGCGGTCCGCGGGCGGCGCGGCGGAGCGCCTGGCGGTCTACTGCGCGGCGTCGCCCGGGTGCCGGTCGGTGTGGTACCGGCCGCCGTGTGAACGGCGCCCCCTCGGCGGACATTAGCTGTCATCACCGCCGCCAGACCCGTGCTCAGGGCTGAGCAGGCCCGAGCCGGGATCTCGCACCCAGTCGTGAGGGACCGGCGCGTCCTGGGAAAGCAACACATCGGTGAGATCAGAGCCGGAGAAGCTGGCACGGTCGACAATCGCGCCTTGAGGTCCGCGTCAGTGAGGTCCGCGTCAGCGAGGTCCGCGCGCGTGAGGTTCGCGTCGCGGAGGATGGCCCACTTGAGCTTTGCGCCGGTGAGATTCACGTCGCCGAGGTTCGCGCTGGTGAGGTCCGCCTTGTTGAGGTTCGCGCCGGAGAGGTCCGCGCCGTTGAGGAACGCGCCCTTGAGGTCCGCGCGGTGGAGGCACGCGCGGGTGAGGGTTGCCGCGAGGAAGGCCGCGTCGGTGAGGTTCGCGTCGGTGAGGTTCGCGGCAGGGAGGGTCGCGCCCCTGAGGTCCACGCCAGTAAGCGATGCGCCCGAGAGGTCCGCCCGGTCGAGGTTCGCGGCGTTGAGGTCCGCGCCGCGGAGGTTCGCGGCAGGGATATGTGCGCGGCTGAGGTCGATAGGTTGCCGGTCCTGGTCGGTGTCTCGCCGCCCGATGACACTTAGGGCGGCCTGCACGTCGGGGTGGGTTCCGCTAGCGAGCGGGCTATACCAGAGAACGTCGGCAGCTGCGAGCGCCCCGTGCTCGCGGGAGTGCTCGCGGATGAACGCAGCCAGAACTTCCAAGATCGTGGCATGGTCCCGGGGCGAATCGCGGGCGATGCGCTCCAGCGCGTAGATGCCGCCGATACGCACGTCGAGCTCCTTGGAGCCCAGCTGCTCAATCGCCTTGGTATAGCGGTCGGTCACCTGCCCTTGCTCGGTGAGCTCGACAGCACGAAGTGTCAACGTGGCCGTCTTGTTTGTGTTCCTGACATTGGCCCAGAACCCGGCCAGGCCGACGATGACTGTGCCGCCGACGCCGATCGCGGCGGCCGTCAAGGTGGCGTCCATGCGGGGAGCCTAATGCGCGGCGTCGCCGGGCTGCCGGTCGGTGTGGTACCGGCCGCGGTGTGAGCGGCGGTGACCGCCGCATGACTGGGCTGCACGCGGCCCGGGAGCTACTTGACTCCCGCAGCCACGCCAATCCAGATCAGCAGTGTTAGGCCATAGGCGACGATATAAACCGTAAAGATGATCCACACAACCACGCGAACAACACGGCGTGCGCGGTCTGAATGCTTAAAGGCCTGGCGGATGTACCTGGTCGATAGCAGCAGCACCACGCCCACAACTATCCCTATCACGGCGTCCAAGCCCCATATCCTCAGGCCCCCGCTTCTCACCTGCCGGGCAATTACGATTGCACCGCCTATAACGCATGCAGCGGCGATGATCGGGCCGAGCCCACCAACGAATGTGATGACCAGGAGCCGCCACTCTGCGGCCGACAACACCCAGGCAGGTGCTGTCTGCTCCTCGTGCGTTGCCTCCCCCTCGCGGCGCGGCGACCTGTCTCTTTTGCCGGCCCCACCTGGTTTCCCCGTCATGCGGCGCCACGCTACACGGGCCCGCTACGAACCCCGCTGTCTGGCCCGATTGGCGACCCCGTGGCGCTCCCGCCACGCCTGACCGACTGTTTACCGGTCCCGGTCGGTGAGGATCGCGGCCACACCCGTGGGGTGACACCGATGGAACTGCAGCTGCAGGTGGCCGCCCGTAGACGGAAGTGCCGACGCACTTTCGCGGCGGCGCTGTCGGCGCGTGAGACGGCCTGGGCGGTGCGGGCGTAACCAGATTGCAGCACCCGAGCCGTCCCAGGCCGCCTGTGCCTCAGCAGGCTACCGGCCGCGCAGTTGCCGCATCACCTCGGCGCGCTCCGCGGGGCTCAGGCCGCCGAGGTGCAGGTGCAGATGCTGCCCGCCTTCGACGGCCCGCGGTGGCTGCTGGCCCGGCACCTGACGCGGCGCCGGGCCATGCGGTCGTTACTTAATCCTCACGGTGGTCTGCGCTGTCACTTGGTTGTACGCGCCGGGGTCGAAGATGACGCTGGCCGTGGCGTCTCCGGGCACGAACGGCCCTGCCGGCCCGCCCGGGACGAAGACCGGGAGTGTGATCTTGGTGCCGGGGCCGGCACAGGTGACAGAGATCTGCGTGTTACCGCTATTTGCGCCCTGGTCGACGCTCACGAACATGACGCCGTTGCCCGCCGGTGTCGGGCAGCGGTAGATGACAGTAAGGACCGCGCCGAATTGTGCCTCGAGCGTGGCCTGGTGGGCGATGCTGACGGTCACCGGCGCGGGGAAAGCCTGGGCTGTGCCGGGCGCGGCCAGCAGCAGCGCCGCGGGCAGCGTGACTGCGGGCACCGCGGCCAAGATGGCGCGGCGCAGGAGTGTGCGCATGTTTTTCTCCTTGCCTCGCGGTTGTTATTTCAGCTTCACGGTGGTCAGCGCCGTCGCGCCGCCGATGTCGGTGTCGATGTGGGCGGTGACCGTGGCGTCGCCGGGCACAAGCGTCCCTACCGGCCCGCCCCCGAGTCCGACCTGGATTGCGATCTTGGCGCCGTCACAGACGAACCCGCCGCTCGTGGTTTCGTTATTCGGGCCCTGCTGGATGCTCACCAAGATGGCGGCTCCGGTGAGCGAGGCTGCCGGGCAGCGGTAGATGACAGTCACGAACGCCCCGCCGTTCACAAGCGGGGCCTGGCGGACGATGCTGATGGTTGTCGGCGTGGGGAAAGCCTGGGCTGGGCCGGGCGCCGCCAGCAGCGCCACGGGCAGCGTGACTGCGGGCACCGCGGCCAAGATGGCGCGGCGCAGGAGTGTGCGCACGTGTTTCTCCTTGCCTCGCGGTTGTTACGTAATCTTCACGGTGGTAAACGCCGACGTGCAGGCGACGGTGCCGCACAAGCTCACGGTGGCCACCGCCTTGCCGGCCATCCAACCCGAGACCGGCCCGGCTGGAACATCGACCTGGAGCGTGTGCCGGGCACCGTCGCAGGAGATGGCGACAGCCGTGCTGTCGTAATTCGGGCCCTGCAGGAGGTACACGACTAGGTAGCCCCCATTCGGGTCCGGCGCGCAGCGAGAGATGACAGTCACGACCGCCGCCCCCCCGCCTGCCACGAGCGTGGCTTGGTGGGTGACGCTGATGGTCATCGGCGCGGGGCCGGCCAGGGCCGTGCCGGGCGCTATCAGCAGCGCCATGGGCAGCGTGACTGCGGGCACCGCGGCCAAGATGGCGCGGCGCAGGAGTGTGCGCATGCGCTTCTCCCTTCGGCCTCTGCCTCCCCGCGCCCAGCACCTGACGGCCGCGCTCCCGGCACCGTACTTCCGGTGCTCTCGGCGCACATCACCCGAACGTCGTATGACGATGGACCTGGTGCGGCTCCCACGCCAGCCCGTCACCACCGCACCAGGCCCAAAGCGGTGCCGGACTGCGGGCGGCTGGATGCATCCAGTCCACCGTCGGGCTGGGCTGTAACTCGTCCCGCATGGACAGGGCAAAACGTCCGTTGACGCGGCACTAGATCCACGCGGGCATGTGCCAAGGGCCACTAGGCCGCGCTATTGGCCGCCGCGCAGCTGCCGCATCACCTCGGCGCCCTCGGCGGCGCTTAGGCCATCCGGGTGCGGTGGTAGGAGCTGCGGTGCGAGCGGCGGTGAGGCTGGCGATCCCGAACAAGTTGGCCTAATGCTCCGCAGCCACGAACGCGGCCTTGTACGCCCGCGCCTGTGCAGGCGTCAGGTATTGCGACAGCCGCAAGATCGCCGTTCCAGACAGGTAGTCGTAGCCGTCGCCGAACGGCGGCTGGAAGCCCCGCAGGTACTCATAGCGGGCCCGGGCGCTGGCGGCGTCAGGGAACGCCTCGATGCCGCCGCCGAGCCCGGTGCTGCCCCGTTCGTCGCCCGCGTCCTTCCTGGCGGCACGGGGGTCCTGCCACGCCACTTTGGACGTGTAGCCGCCCTGCCGGCCCAGCAGGTGATTCGGGTCAGTCGACGCCGTGTAGACGATCAGGTGCCGGACCGGCAGCCCTGCGGTTTTCAGCGCACCGGCCAGCGCTGCCGCACTGAGATGAACGGTGGCCGCTGGCGAGGCTGAGGGGGACGCTGGTGGGGCAGCCTGCTGGCTAACAGTCGCGTGACTGCTGCTGCACCCGGCGATCAGGGTGAGCGCGGCGGCGGCGGTAGCGGTCTTGTGCATGCTCGGCCGGACTCCGATCTGCGGGGATAACTGCGGCCCCGGGACGGGCACCGCGGCGGCGCCTCGGACCCGGGCCGGCAGTTAAGGGACGCGCGGGCTAGCGGCCCGGTTGACCGCCGCGCAGCTGCCGCATCACCTCGGCGCGCTCCACAGCGCTCAGGCCGCCCAGGTGCAGGTGCAGACGCTGGCCGCCGTCCTGGACCGCTGGCGGCTGCTGGGCGCCGGGGCACTTGGCGGTGTATTGCGAGGCGTCGCCGGGGTGCCGGTCGGTGTGGTACCGGCCCCGGTGCGAGCGGCGGCAGGAACGCGGCGGCCCGCGAGGTTAGTGACGGCTCCGTGGTCGAGCCACGTCAAGAGGAAGGCAGGGTGGGGTCGGCATACACGATCGCGCAGGTGGAGCCTGAGGCGTGGGATCCGCCATTCTTCTCCAGGCCACAATGATCGCTTCGGCCGCGCCGCCGCTCGCCGACGCGTTGCAGACCCGCGGCCACGCCGAGCCACGGGTTCACGTTGTCGACGGCGACGGGGATTGAGAAGGCGTATTGCACATTCCCGCCGGCGTCGGGGCCGACGTATGTCCGGTACAGCTCTCTCGCGAAGTAGCGCGATTTACTGAGGCGATCCACGACAACCAGGTAGCGCTCGTCGCTCGTCATGCCCAGCGACTTCAATGTCACGTGGAGTACAAACGAGCCCCCAGGCAATGTGGGCGCCGGAGTGGCTCTAGACGTCGCTGTCGCCGAGTCCGCGCTCGTAGCGGCCGCCTTGAATTCCAAGTTGACCGAAACGGCCGGTCGTGAAGACGTCCGCGTCTCGCCAGCCGCCAGTACCACGACGCAGAGCACGCTCACACCGAACACGGCCAGAGATGCGAGGATCGCTAGCGTCTTCAGCCGGTATCTGCGGGCCCTGATTACGACGACGATCGCCCACGCGAGTGCCAGCGCCCCGATAAGGCCCAGGAAGACCCACCACATTACCTGCTGCTTCACGGTCGGCACCGCCCGCGACGTGAACGCTAGGCCGGTGGTACCTAGCGCGGCGCCGACCAGTACAGCGATCAAGCCCGTGATGATCCGGGTCGTGCGCGGGCGATCACGCCCGGTCCGCTTGGGCGAGATGAACGCGGAGGCCACGCCCAGCAGGACGGCGGTACCAGCTGCCAGCGACGCGGTCGTCACCGCCGCAGGGGCATTGCGCAGGAGCGCGACGGCCACGCCGCCCGTGATGCCATACACACCAAGCACACCGGCCGACAGCGTGACCACGCCCGCCGCTACGTTGACCACGGATTGGTAATCAGCGCTACCTGATGTGGAGCTCGCGGAGGCGCCTTTCGCCGTGTCATCCTTCCAAGGTGCCCCCGTTTTCGGCTGAGGCTCGGTGGTCGGGGCACCCTTTTGCCGCCACACAGCGGTCAGGGCCGCCATCGCGGCCGCACCCCCGATCCCCGCCCAGACCTCGCGGCGCACAGATCCCACGGCGACCTCCCCCCAGCGTCGTATGCCCAGTATGCCGCGCCACCCGCCGCAGATCACTGCGCGAATGGCGGCTGCCGTACTAGGTCACGGTAGATGGAGGGCGCACTGCTCGATCATCGCCAGCGGCTCCGTGCGCACGGAGACGGCCTGGACGGTGCGGGGTGATCCAGATGACCACCCATGCCGTCTCAGGCCGCTCTCGTCTCACACGGCAAGCCCCGTGGGCGCCAAGTTACTGGCCGCCGCGCAGCTGTCGCATCGCCTCGGCGCGCTCCGGCGGGCTGAGGCCGCCCAGGTGCAGGTGCAGGTGCTGGCCGCACTGCTCGACCTGGGGTTGCTGCGTCTGTAGCACCTGGCGGTGTACTGCGAGGCCTCGCCCGGCTGCCGGTCGGTGTGGTACCGGCCGAAGTGCGAAAGGCGGATACCTCCAGATTCCGTCAGCGGCCATTAACCCTTGCCACGTGGTCATAAGCCGCAGACTCTTCCTGCATGGACCTAACCGCTATCGCCGCTGTTGCTGCGGCTGCCCTGTCGGCTGTCAATGTGGCCCTGAGCTATCGCCTGGCGCGGCGTGGGCCCGTGGAGCAGTGGCGGCGGGAGCAGGAGCGGCCGATCATCGCCCGCGTTCTCACAATCTCGTCTGACATGCTCAACGACTGGCTCAGGCTTGCAGACGCAGGAGAGGTAGATGAGGCCCAGGACGCCAAACGGATATCTGAAGGCGGGATGAAACTGTACCAAAAGCTCCGGCTCGAAGCCGCTCAGCTGGAGCTGCTCGCTGGCCCACAGGTACGCGAGGCCGTCCGGGACCTGACCTGGTCGACACCCACGACCGCATCATGGCCCTCAACAGTCGATCGATCCTCAGTCGATCCTCCGAGCCAAAGACCGTACTGCAAACATTGCTGCGTTTCCCCGAGATGCACACTCGGCTGGTAGAGCTAGCACGCGCGGACCTCGGCCTGTAGGCCCCGGCCGGGCCTAAGCGGGCAATCAATCAAGGTGCAGGACCTGCCCGGATGCCGAACACTGCCAGCACGGCCAGCACAGCGTCGGCACCGCCCCGCTCGGCTTCATAGAGCATATGCCCGCACATCCCAGGTACGCGGGTAATCTCCCGCTACACGCCGCCCTAAATGAGGACCAGCACCTCACCTCCAACCTCTTCGGCGGCTATCTCATCATCAGTGCGGTCAGGGGCGGCGAGCATCTGGCGCAGGCCCTTGTTCCAGGTGATGCACTGGTGCCCTCTGGTGGCGCACTCGTATTCGTGCCACAGCCAGGTCCTCGACGTCGCCAGTCCAGCGCAAGTGCCCCATGACCTCCAACCGCGTCCGGTGACCGGCGCGGCCGCGCTTGAGGACCACATCGGCATGCAGACGCACTGAGAGCGCGCCTCTTGCCACTGCATGATGGCCCGTGAGGCTGGCACCGTCTGCCAGGGTGGCCGCGCCCCGATTACGGGATGTCGCTGAGGCGGATCTCGGCTCCGGTCTGCGGATCTAGGAAGTTCCACACGCCGTCGCGTGAGCGCACTATTCGTTCGGCTTCGCCGAGTGCGTCGAGTTGGCGTTGCAGGCGCGGGTAAGGAGCCGTGCGAATCTTGGCGCGCACGTCCGGATGCCGCAGCATGTCGAAGGCATTGGATGCTAGGAACAACCCCGTAGCGCGCAACTTAGCCATGTTCACTGCCACTTTCCGATTCCGGTAGATAATACTCTCGACCTCCTCGGCCTGCGGAACGTAGAGGAAGTCGTTATCGGCCCGCCTGACAAGGTAAGGATCAGTGCCGAGACCGTAAGGCGACGGCAGCCCCCCGAGGGCTGGCATGACCGCGAGGTCCGTTTTGGGAACCTCTGGGAACTGCTGTACTGTCGCGTCGATGAAGACGCCCGGGTGCGGCACGACCAGCACTAGGTGGCCATTGAACGTCCCGTCAACGTTGAAATAGGCCTGCTCAGGACCATAGCGCCGCTCGTACAGCCGCTCGGGATCCTCACCGACAGGACCGATCCCAACTTGTACGGCTGCCGGGTGCGCTGCTATTCCGTACACCTCGAACGCATACCGCAGCGCCAGGCATGCGTCGATGCACAGGGCGGGGTCGATGGCACGCGGCTTGGCGGCATGAATCGCCCAGACCACAGTGGGAGCGATCAGCGGCATTCGGTCCGCCGGCATGTTGAAGATCAGTTCGAGTAGCATCTTTTCATTGGTACGAAACTTCGGCGGCGGTTTAGCCCGCTTGTTTCCACTCCCGCGACCGCGCCCTGTCCGTTTCGGGCTCATTCGCCTAGTTCCTTCTTGCTGAGTTCGCTCTAGATCACGAGGGGAAGGCTACGCGCTCGAGGTGATCCAGTGGCCACCCGATCCGCCGAGGCTATGTGTGCTCGGCATCGTCCGGGCAACCATGCATCAGCAGCTGTAGCTGAGTTGAATCATGTGTTGGTGCCGGGCTGCCTTGTATTCGGTGATCTTGGGCGACGAGCTCGTCTGCCGTGGCTGCCTGGAACACGACCGGCGGGGTCGAGCGGTGCAGCCTGGCGTCAACCCAGGCCTCCCAGTAGGGAACTTGGGGTAAGGCGGCGCGAGCGGGCTGGGCTGAGAAGATGGCTCCACGGGAACACGGGTAGCTCGGCCGACCGCTCGGAAGGCCGTCCGGATGCTGGCAAACGAGGGCCTAGCCGAGGACGTCCAGGGCCGCGGCGCCTACGTCGCCGAGAGCTAGCCCGTGCGCCGCAGGTGCGCCAAGACCTGCCCGGATACTGCGGGGTGTTGCGGCGTGCTGCGGCATATTTTCGCAGGTCAGAGACCTTACGCGCGTACCAGCTCCGGGATCTCCTTCGTTCGGGACGAAGAGGCCGCCGGTTCAAATCCGGCCACCCCGACCCAGCTCACAGGCCACTTGCGATCAATGCGGGTGGCCTTTTTCACGCCGTACAGCCGCAAAGTACAGCAACGTCT
>Ga0126381_100003462_pt1 | contig 17127 bp, 14 predicted proteins | sample PanSoiMetPlot_28_FD_96465 | JGI IMG/M metagenome (GOLD analysis project Ga0126381, IMG submission 96465) | Tropical forest soil microbial communities from Panama - MetaG Plot_28 | ecosystem: Environmental > Terrestrial > Soil > Tropical forest > Bulk soil | place: Panama | collected 2016-02-17 | reverse complement strand
CGTAACGGTATGCAGTTTTCTCCATGCGAAATGCGGTGCACAAAAGTCCTAGCGCAAACACCGTCGTCGCGAACAACAAAAGATTTCCGCTAACATAACTTGCCAGGAGTCCTGCGGTCACGGCCCACGAGGGCGGTCGCAGCAATCCGTTCAACCGAAATCAATAAAGTCGCACCTAGAGTCGATTGCATCACTACGAGCGTGGCGGTCGCGGCCCAATAGGCTTCGGGCAATCCAAACAGGCGAGCGGCCGCAAGCGGTATGGTTGCCGCGATGGCTGTGCGAATTGAATGTCCGACGGAGGGAAGATTTTCCGGTTCCCACTTCCAGAGTTTCACAGGAACGATTGTTCACAGAGGTTCTATGATCGCAAATTCAATCACATCGTAGAATGCGTTGTCATACAAATCTCTGGATGAAGTCATGAAATCTGTGGGTCAATTTGTGACATGCGTATCAGCGAAATGAATTGGATGATGGTGGAAGAATATCTCAGGCGCGATGACCGCGCTGTGTTGCCGTTGGGCTGCACGGAGCAACATGCGTATCTGAGCTTGAGCACGGATAGCATCTTGGCCGAGCGCCTCGCCATCGAAGCGGCTGAGCCTTTAGGTATTCCTGCGTTTCCCGTGCTGGCCTACGGTATCACGCCATATTTTCGCGCGTTTCCCGGAACGATCACTCTTCGTGTAGAAACCTATATGTCGGTGATAGGTGATATTCTCGATGCGATGGCCGAGCAGGGATTCCAACGCATTTTGATCGTCAATGGGCACGGCGGCAATACGCCGGCACAGGGATTCGTCGGCGAATGGATGGCAGATCATCCCGCAATGCGTATCAAGTTCCATAATTGGTGGAACGCCCCGAAAGTGTGGGCACAGGTGCAGTCAATTGATCCAGTCGCGTCGCACGCGTCGTGGATGGAAAATTTTCCTTGGACGCGCCTGGCAAAGATCGAGGTGCCTTCGCGGCGGAAGCCGATGAGTGATCCGGAAAAGGTGCGACGCCTCGACCCGAAATCAGTCCGGGAATATCTCAACGACGGCAACTACGGTGGGCTCTACCAACGAGACGACGAAGAAATGATGAAGATTTGGCGGACGGCCGTGGACGAGACGAGCGAGTTGCTGAGGGAAGACTGGGATTAGACTCAACTGGGTTTCTCCGAAGACGATGACAATTGATTCGCCGAAGGCGCGGTTATCCGGCCGGCATGCGGCTCTCACGGCCAACGCGTTGAAAACAGCATAAGCTTGGGCCACACGCGCTAAACGGGTTATGAATTAATGAGGGGAAATTCATTGCAGCAAGGTCGCAACCAGCGCGAATCTATGTCGGCAGGCATCTGACGAAGCAACAGCGTAGTCCGGCATGTATTTGCGACGGTACGTTTACAATCTGAGCGCCAGCGCACTGGGAGCCGGCACGTATCAAGTAGACATCCTCATCAACAGTCAAGTTGTAGGTAGCGCTACCTTCGCGTTGAGATAAGAGGCTAGAGTATTCACCATCAGCCGTCACGCTTTCACCGGCGTGGCGGCTTTTTGTTTTGCTTCACGCTCACCAGTCTTTGAAATCGCCTTGTGCTCGTGCATCTCGATCACGTTCCCAGCATCATCATGAACGCAAATCACTGCATCAGGTGAACGGCTGCAATGCTGTGCGTAGCCGATTGCATTATCCGGCGCAAGCCATACCGCAGCCGACCGAATGGCCGCACATCGGAAATCAGATCAACACCGTGTTTATCTTTATGTGGGCGGACTTCGCAAACGTGCATCACCTTTTTTATCTCCCCGTATGACTACGGCGGTTGAGTATCAATCCGTAGAGACAAATTGCTGCTCCGACGATCACGACGACTGTGGCCAGAAGAGGAATGGCCGAGAGCAGAAAGCCGAAAATAACGATTAACGCGCCGAAGAAAATAAGAAGTAAGTCCATCGGGGAAGTGTCCCCGGCTAGCACGAAGAACAAGCCGACGTAGATCACGCCCAGCATGACCAAAAAAGTGGCACCCCTCGTCAATCCCCAGTCCATCACCTCTACCGGCCCCAGTCGGTAGTGATGTGATGTTGCGAGGGGTATCGCAACCTCGTTCCTAATGAGGAGCGCAAGCAAGCAAATGGCGGCGACCAGCATGATTATTGTCAGCACTCTTTGTTTCTTGTTCATCGCGGCATTCAATCACACAGCGCGGTCAGTCGTAAAGCGTGCAGGAGTCATCGCCCAAAGCTGGATCGCAGCGCGAGCACTTCTGAAGGCCGATTCTGCGCTTTTGACCCGCTGCAAGACCCGCGCGCAATCGCACGAGACTGCCCACTATCGAGTTTGTCGCCCCCGCCTGCGGCCCAAAAGCCCCGCGCTCCCGCGCTTTGTGCTCGTTAGGCGTTTATCATAGTGTTTTGCATAGCATCCAACGCAAATTGCGCTGATTTGCGCGCATTTGATTGATTCCTCGCGCCCCAGCGTTTAGCTAGGACATCTAGCTAATCGAGCGCGCGCGCGGTAACTTTTTGAGGACAACGCGTTCCACCTAGCGGTCAAAAATATCGCGTAGTTCGTCCTTGGCTCGTTCCAGCGTGCGCTTTCGGTTTTTCGGCAGATTTTTCCCCGCTCGATTGACATAGAAGTTCAGCATCGACATTGCGGATTGATAAGGTGTGCCCTTACGCCGGTGGCTTTGTTCTGCAGAGTGTTTCAACGAGCACGCGATTTTCCGCGGATCTTTCGATTTGAAGATGTGGTGTTCGAGATCTAGCGCGTCGCTTTGCTTCGTTACTTCCGACGACCATCGGCGGCTACGAGGCTTGGATGATTTTTTTGGCGTCTTATTCATCCGTTTCCATCGTTTCGGTTAATATTGAGGCGGTCGCGTCGCCTGCCTAAACCGTCCGGCAACCCCGAAGGCTTTCGGGGGTTGCCCTAAAATCAGGCGTTCTACAAGAGGTATTACACGGCGGTGCCCATTCGCGTTTCATCGACGAATTCTTCCGTGTGATGATCGATCTCGCGCCCGCTGCGTCCACGGCTCGTGTGAATATAAAGCTCGTCTCGCTTAACCGTGGAAGTCGACGGAGGCGGCAGATTAATTTCGTATCTTATTGGTTGTTGATGATCCGCCAGTTGCAGGTCAGGGCGATAGACGCTGTTAAATTTCCACATCATTCGGAGAAAATTTGTTTGTCCACGAAGTAAGTGTCCCACAACGATTCCCGCGCACTGGCGCATCGCTGCCCAGCCCAGATGTTTGAGGGAGAGTACCCGCTGCGTCTCGACGAGCTCCTTATAGAACTCCGGGAGCGGCAACTTCGTGGGCAATACTGCGTGTTGGATGTCGAACAGCCGGTAATCGCGCGTGGTCAGACGGCGTGATTCAGTGTGCCACGTCTCGGTGCCGGGGTAAGGCGTGTTGATGCTGATGTTGACGACCTCGGGAATTTCCAGACACCAATCGCGTACGACCTTGAAGCGTTCGCGGTCCCAGGAGGGATCGGCGATAATGTTTACGGCGACGGTGATGTCGAGCGAGCGTGCGTACTCCAGAGCTTCGAAATTTTTATTCAGGGTCACGCGTTTGCGATAGCGTTTGAGGCCTTCTTCGTCGATCGCTTCAAGTCCGAGGAACATCGTATTTAGACCGAGCCGTTTCCAAAGTTTGAATACCTTCTTGTTGCGCAGCAGAACGTCGCCGCGGGTTTCGAGGTAATAACGTTTCCGGATGCCGCGGCGCGCAATCGCTTCGGCGATCTGCATACCGTGCTCGGCCTGGATGAATGCTACGTCGTCCACGATGAAGATGCCGGGCTCGCGGATCTGCGCGAGTTCTTCGACAGCACACTCCGGTGTTTTGACGCGGTAATTGCGTCCGTAGAATGTCCAAGCGCTGCAAAAGACGCAGTCCCAGGGACAGCCTCTGCTGAATTCAATCGAAGCAGCCGGATCGAGCTGGCCGATGAAATATTTGCGGCGGTGTCGCACCAGATGACGAGCAGGCAACAAATCGTCGAGCGACTGGACGAATGCTGGCGGCGGGCTCCGGTGATCGAGCGTCACGCACCCAGCAACCTGTTTCAGGTCGCGTCGGTTTTGCGAGATCGCATCCAATAGCCCGGTGATCGCCGTTTCGCCCTCTCCGGTTAGCACGCAATCCAAAGCACCGTCGGCGTGCTGCAAAATCTCGTTCGGAATAAATGAGACGCTGTGGCCGCCAACACAAATAAAGGCGTCTGGCAAGAGATCGCGCGTCGCTCGTGCCAGATCAATTATTTCGGGAACGTTTGCAAGATAATTGCCGGCGAACGCGATTACATCTGGCCGCCAGCTCTGAACCGAACGGAAGAAGTCCTGGTGCGATTCGCATTGCAGATCGATCAACTGAACGGAGTGCCCCGCGCGTTCCGCTGCTGCGGCTACAAGCTCGAGCCCGAGTGGCTCCAGCCGAAGATAAATCTTGGAATACATCAAACAACTGGGATGAACCGCCAAAAATTTCATGTCGTTAGAATACGTAGAACTAGGTCGAATTCATCGAACACCATTGCTTGAAAAATGAGATGGACAACAGGGCTCCTTTCATTTTTCGCATATTGCCATGGGCGCGCGCGTATTTTTCCCAGCAGGCGTTTGCCTTTTCCATTCGGAGTGAAGGTTCCAAGACGATTGCTGGATCGTTCCGGTGCGATTCATATGTTAGCACAAAAGGAAATTCTATGGCTGAAACATCCAGTGAACTCGAGGGCCCTGATTTTGAAAAGGGCTATGAAATCAAAAACGTGGGCGATGGGGAAATGCTTTTGGGACACGCGTTTGGCGAGCCAGTTCTTGTGGCCAAACGAGGCGATGATCTTTTCGCCATCGGTGCGACGTGCACACATTACGGAGGACCATTAGCAGAAGGGTTAATGGTTGATTGCACGGTGCACTGTCCCTGGCATCATGCGCGGTTTGATTTGCGCACAGGCGAAGCGATTGCAGCGCCGGCTCTGAATAATGTTGCGTGTTATAAAATCGAGAAACGCGGAGAGCGCTTTTTCGTGTCCGGTAAGATCGATCCAAAACTGGAGCGTAAACCGAAAATATCTCCGGCGAGTGTGGTGATTGTTGGCGCGGGTGCCGCTGGCGGCGCTGCGGCTGAGATGCTGCGTCGCGAAGGCTACGACGGTCCAATTACGTTGATCGGGGCAGACGAGTCTCTGCCATACGATCGGCCGAATCTTTCCAAGGATTATCTCGCCGGCAACGCGCCAGAAGAATGGATCCCGTTGCGACCGCCAGAATTCTATCGCGAACAAAAGATTGATGCTTTTTCGAACACGACGGTTACAAGCATCGATCCGAAAGCTAAACAGGTCACGTTATCCGACGGCCGTTCGTTAGGCTACGATGCGTTATTGCTGGCGACCGGTGCTGAACCTATCCACCTTACCATTCCAGGTGCCGATTTACCGCACGTTTTTTATCTGCGAACGCTGGCTGACAGTCGGCGAATCATCGAAAAGGCCAAGACTGCAAAGCGCGCGGTCGTCATCGGCTCTAGCTTCATCGGACTGGAAGTGGCGTGGTCGTTGCGCGAGCGGAAATTGGAAGTCGCGGTCGTCGGAAGAGATTCGGCGCCGCTCAGAAAAACTCTCGGAACCGAATTGGGAAATCTGGTTCGCGAAACGCACGAAGCGCATGGTGTGAAGTTTCACCTCGGTCGAACGTGCGGGGCAATTCACGAAAGAGATGTGGAGCTGGATGACAGAACGAAATTGGACTGCGATTTAGTGGTTGTCGGAATCGGCGTTCGCCCAAACACGCGTCTTGCTGAGCAGGCAGGCATCGCAACTGACAACGGTGTTTTAGTAAACGAGTTCTTGGAAACGAACGTTCCCGGAATTTTTGCCGCGGGCGATATCGCATGCTGGCCCGATCCGCGCGCCGGTCAGATCCGCGTGGAACACTGGGTTGTGGCTCAGCGCCAGGGTCAAACCGCTGCGCGCAATATTCTCGGTGCGCGCGAACCTTTCACGATTCTGCCATTTTTCTGGAGCAACCACTTCGATCTGCATATCCACTATGTCGGCCATGGCAGCGGCGGTGATGAAGCGAGTGTGTGTGGTGATTTGAAAGCCAAACATGCCTCGGTGATGTTTCGTTCTAAGGATAAACTCAGTGCTGTCGCGAGCATCGGGCGTGATCTCGAGAACCTCAAAGCTGAAGCAGCGCTGGAGCGTGGCGAGGAATTCTCGCCATCATGATTTCCCTGCAAAGTTGCGCGCGAACCGATGGCTAACACTCCGTCACCGCCGGTAGGTGTTTTTCAATCGCGTCGATCAACTCTGGAATGCTGATCGGCTTTGCGACCAACGGATGTCCCTGTACATGAAGTCCGCTCTGTGCCTCGCGGTGAGTGACAAGAGCTGTTAGGAAAATTATCGGCGTATCGTGCAATTCGCGATCGGATTCAATTTGTGTTGCTAACTCGCCTCCGTCCATTTTCGGCATGACGATGTCGAGGAGGATCACGTCCGGCTTAAAACTGTGTGCGATTTGATCGGCTTTAGTAGGATCGTTTTCTTCCAGAACGAGATACCGCCCGGATCTTTCCAAAAGGATTTTTACAAGGTGCGTACTGTTCGCATCATCATCGACGATCAAAATTCGTCGTCTTTCTTTTGCTGCTGAGCTAGAGACGGCAGGCAGGGGCGGCGTATTACCTCCGCGCACCTGCGGGAAGAAATCTGCTTCGAATAATTTCTTCACGATTCGTCAAAGCGTCTGGAACGCCTCGACTTCGTCACGTGCTGATCCATGCAACAAACCATGCTCCCAGTAAGCCAAGAAGCGCACCGAGCAGCGGGCTGGACACGGCAAACCAGAATGGAATCACTTCTCTTAATGAAATTGTTTCCCCTTCTACATTTCCAGTTTGAACAATCGATTTCATATACTCCAGCCTATTGTTCGGATCGGCAGCTGCGATCGCGCGTGTGCCAGATTTTTGATTATAACCTTTGAGCTAACCATTCCTCTCTCTCCAGGGTGAGAACCAGTTGGTAACAATCAGGGCGATAATGTTCCGGGTGTCCTCAAAGCGGCGTAATCCGGGGAGCGGTCGCGCCTTCGCGATCGCGAACTTTGGCTCAATTAGAGGGTTTACAGAGCTTTCCGGCGGGGCCGCCGAAAAGTGCGCGCGAAGGCGCGTGCGCTCCCCAGATCAGCTCGCCGCTACCGCTGTTGCACGTCACGACGCACTTAACTGGGGTTGGACCTCCTTGCTACACAACATTTATCTGCCAGTTGCGGTTTTCCCACCGCTGATTGCGTTCCCAGAAAATTGTAAACACAAATACTGAACCCACCGGCCATTCGGAAGTTGGAAAATCCGCGAACCAAAGATTCAGATGGTCCTGGTGTAGCGTCTGCGACTTGTTAGTCCGTTGCCAATTATCCATCGTCCAGGTGATGCTCGCTTGTTCGGCGAGAATGATCCGCAAGATTTTGCCGTGCGGCATCCGTCGCATGGGGTAGCGAAGCGTCCACATTTCATAACGGTTCGGCACTGGATTTACCACGTACCGTTGGTAGGCCGGCTCGACCCGATGAAAGCAAACACCGTCATGCCTGCTTCGAACCAGCGAAACGTACTCGGCATGTGACCAGCAAAGCGGCATCGCCGCACCTGTCGGACAACCGGGCTTCATTCTTGCGTGGGGCAAGTCCGGTCCATCCCAAATCTGTTCGGTGAGCATGCCGCCCTCGTTGGAAAAATCTTCGATCGTCGTGATAAACGGTTTTGGATCGCGACCGGCAGCGAGTTCGTAATGGCCGCGTTCTCCGGTCAAAATCGGCCAGCACCGGCCCACTCCGGTTCCATTGTAAGCGCTGCCGTCAGCTTTTTGGCCGTAACCGTCGTGATTGTAGCGGCGCCAGCCCGGGCCTTGCGGCAGATCGCGCTTCAGAACGCGATCGATCACTTTAATCGAGTCAAGCACGAGCGGATCGTCCGGCCGTCGGATACCATAACGCACAAAATTAAGGAAATCGCCGCCTACGATATTTCGCGCTGGATGCACGCCGCCGCCATTGGCGATCTGTAGCATCTGTGTGTTGGGATCGGCATGCGGATCAGGTTCGTTAGGATCGGCGGGATTAATGCGGATGTAATGGCGAGGAATGCCTTCGACCAATTCGCCGTTCGTCGTAACCGTCCATTCCTCCAAGTGCGCCGCCAGCCAGTCGGCGTATGCGAACACGAACTCCGCCGCCTCAGTGTCGCCGACTTCCATGCCCCAGTCCGCGGTGCAGGCAAGCGCGGCTATCACCACCGCCAGCGTCGAAGGAGAGTAACCGGAATTTTCTTCCCATCGCTCCTGTGCTGTCACCGGCGCTCGCAGAATCAGACGCGCAGCGGCGCGCACAATCATTACGCGTGGATCGAACAGGTCCAGCGCATGATATTTGTGCAAACGCCACGCCAACAGTATCGGGAACGCAACTTGATCCAGCTGCAGCCCGGACCAGTAGGCCGTCCCATCGATCCAACTGTTTTGCGGAAAACTCCCGTCAGGCCGCTGAATCGCTGCCAGCCAGATTAACGCGCGCAACGGCGTTCCGGTCTGACCTGTGGCAAGTAGTGCGGTTGCACTCTGCACCAGGTCGCGTGTCCAGACGAGATGATACCCTCCGAGGTCCACGTCGCCTTTGGTTTCTCCCCACGGAATGCTCAACGATGCAACGATTGCACCTTGGAAGACCTTGTCTTCATGCGCCAGCAACACGCATCGGCTCAGTCGATAGACCCCTCCGTCATCGGACGTGTCGCTGCTGAAATCGTACTCGCGATTGATCACCGCGCGCTGCCACTGACGAACATAGGCTTCACATTTTTCCGCAAACGGTTCGGCCAATGACTGGAACAATTTTGTGGCGCTGCTTTGGTAACTTCGACCAAGTGCCACAGCGACCGTGAACGGGCCGCTCTCAGGCAAATTGATTTCGCCGGTCAACGCGATGTTCCCATCAGGAGCTGACCGAAAGTTCCACTCCATTTTGAAGTGATGCATCAGATCCTGCCAACCATCGCTGAAGCCGACGTACCCGACCGATCGCCGCAAGAATCCACTGCTGCATGTCATAATCAGATGAACGTCTTCGCGCTGAGCGTGCATCAGTTTGTAACCACCGATTTCAGAACACGACCCGGAGTTGCCGGCGCCATAACCGGCCAGGTGTGGCGCGAGCAATGCGTACAAGTGCAATTTGCCTCGCAACGATTTGTCGAATACCTCGAGCTTTGTGTGCACGAGCACCACCGACCGGTGCGGATCGGTGAGCACATCTTTCACCAGCCGATAGCGGCCGTTCGGCTCCGAATTGGTCAGCCGATAAAAGAGGCAATCACGCTCCGGATATTCGATCTTGTGATTCAGGTCGCGTTTTTCTTCGTGGCAAAAGGTTTTGCCGTCGGTGATGAGAAACTGGAAGTCGCGTGTGTTCGGTTTATCGACGTGCGAATAATAAATCTCGTTCACAATCCCGTGACTCAGCGTGAACCAGACGCGGCAACTGGTGTGATATGCCGTGCCAACCCCCTCTTTAGCGCTCGATGTCCAGCGCGGCTCAATTCCCGGCGCGCCAAACGCCACCGAATTCTGAGGCGAACTCATGTCTATGCGTTTAGACGATTCGACTCTCAACAGCAAGAGCATCAACGAAATTCAACCGGGATTGCGCGGATAAAACGGATTGGGGAACGCACGCGCCCTGGCGTCCTCTTGAGCGCGCGCTCGCGATCATGAACTTTGAAAAGGAGAAGAGGGTAAAGTGTATTACGGCGAGGACGCCGCACCGCAGTCGTCGCGGCGACTGCTCCCCGGAGTTGACCGTTCCCCTAAGTAATTCGCCGCTTCCTGTTTCCCTATTTATAGATCCCCTAGGGGGTTTTTCATCAAAAAATAGGGGGTTATCCCCTACTTCAAAACACGCAATTTCTCTTTACAAGCCCGTGCCCCAGACGAGAATGCGCGCTTAATTTCGCTCCCGGTCCATGGAAGTAAGGCGAACTGGTGGCGGACGATGAGAATCCCCCAGATACCCCAGATACAGATCCTCTCATTTCGCAATTCACAGCGTGAGTTGCGCACGCTGGAGTTCCGCGTTCACGCGGCTCCGAAGGCTAGAAAAGCGGAACTCCAAGCCCGCTTCAACGCTTCAACATTTCAACGCTTCAACCCCAGCGAAGCTACATTCCCCCCCCAAAACATTTCCCCGGGCGATCCCGCAGCTGCCGGACCGTTCGATTCAACACCACCCGTCATGGATGGCCACGGGAAAGGTCTCCCCAGACAAAATTCAGCCTAACAATTAGGAACAAATAAGGACCAACGAAATGAAGAAATCATTCATCATATCAAGCCTGACAGCGTTTGCTGCCTTTTGCTTGAGCGTGACTGCGCAGGCGCAAGGCCCGGTCGTTGTCAGCGATAAAGACGACTACGCTCCGGGAGAGGCTGCGCTGTTCCAAGCAGCAGGCTTCCAGCCTAACGAGCTTTTGGACTTTAGCATTGCCGTCCAAGGCGACGATGGCACATGGGCCCCAGACATCGCCTGGGCAGATGTGCCAGCCGACGCCTCAGGAGGCGCAGAGGTAGATTACATTGTACCCGAGAGTTGGTTAGGCAAGACCCTTCAACTCACCGTCATGGGCCTCACGTCAGGCTCCATAGCGCAAACGACCTTTACGGATGCCCAGATACACCCGGAAGTCACGATTTCTGCTTCGCCGACCCCTCCGGTAACCGACGGAACGCACGTGCTAGTCGTTGCTGCGTTGGCTGCTAGCCCATCTCCCACTCCCAATTGCGGAGTGATACAGGTTCAAATGTCAACCGACGGCGGAACAAATTGGACCACTGTCAAATCGGCGTGTGCACCGGCGCTGGCGGCTTATGATTACGACACGACTGGACACTGCAGCGATTCACCCGCACCCCAATTCAGAGCAAACTTCGCCCCCGGCAACGGTGGCATCGGTTGTACTCAATGCCAGGGTAGCTTTAGCGGGGCGGAAGGCGATCCGATAACCATCAACATCACGTGCCCTGCTGGAACACCGACTCCGACACCGACTACGCCTCCGGTAAACCACCCGCCGGTGATCACGTGTGCGAGTCCCGCTCCTACTCCGGATTTGGGGCAGGCAATCGGATGTCTGAGCGGTAACGGATTCGCCCATGACTTCCCGGTCAGCTACGGCGTCATCGACGGCGCAGGTAACTCGAAGATTGTGCAAGCGACCTTCACAAAGGCTGATTCCACCACAGTGACGGTAGATGTCGCAACGGTGACCGATGAGGACGCTGGTGACACGATTACCGTTACCCCATCGAATGGCACAAACCCGGTGACCATCGTCGGTCCCGGGGTCGGCACTGCTGGTTTCACCGTTCATATTGAAGCGCAGGATAATCATGGTGCGAACGCGATTCCAGAAGACTGCGGCGGAACAGCCAGTGCGCAGATTATCTACGACTTCCATGGTTTCTTCCCGCCGCTCGACAGCCAGAGAAACACCAAGGTAAAGCAGGGCAGCGGTATTCCAGTTAAGTTCTCGATCACTGACTGCAACGGCACCCCCATCACGACCGGCAATCACACAATCGATGTGACCTACTTGTCAGGCATCGTGCCTACGGGTGATCCAACCGTTGACGACGCTGGCCAAAGTGGCGATAACGGAATCAACTTCCGCTACGATCCAGTCGGGATGCAGTGGATCTTCAATCTGAAGACCAACAGTAGCTACGGTGTTGGCGACACGTATCAGATCGAGGCTCACCTGGATGATGGCACTCAGCACAACGTGACGATCGCCATCAAGCGATAGGAACAATTCACCTTTAACCGGTTTTCCCGCGGAGCCGGTTAATTGAGAGAGTTAGCGCCGAGGAGGTGAAAATCCTCTCGGCGCTTTCTCTTTTCGTACTCAATCCACGAATAATGCGGATTGCATTGTGCCGCAGAGGACGCTGAGGACGCGGAGAAGAGTTGAAAAGTTCTTTAAAACGCGTGTGTGCCGGGGATGATTCCTGCTCGGCGATCTCTGCGCCCTCTGCGGTGAAAATAGAGGACAAATTCGGCTGTTCGCGGCTGCGGGCGGCAAAAAGCCTAACGTGGGACTGACAGGAAGAACTCCGTCATTGTCGCGTGTTGTGAGAGACAACGTAAGGCTTCATGACTCCGTTGCCTGTATGATGTGCCTCGGTCAACGTGTGCGAGTCAGGTGTAATGTCTGTCCAGCGGTCCTGCATCTTGATGCGCTTGCCGTTGATCACTTCCTCGTAATCGTTAACGAATGTGTCGCCTTCCCAATGCGCGGTACCGCGCAGCTCGCAACCGGCTTCGTTAGGCGTTTTGAAGCACGTGAGAAACCGATAGAGCTTCATGTCTGCGTCCCACCAGATCGTAATATACCAACGCAGGTCTCCTCCAACCGCACCGACGGAATGGCCCTCTGACACCAGCGCGATCCCGCCTCCGACTAAGGCGACGTGCACGGTCCCACGGCGTCCTTGCCCTTCGGGGACAGGTTTCCCGTGCTGCACGATCTCAACTGTGTTCCAATCGCCTACGAGCACTTTTGCAAGCCGAGCCATTTCCATAATTCCGGCAGAGTTGTCCGACTGAGCGTGAGCGGACGAGGGGAGGAGCGCAGCTTGGCTAAGCAGCCACAGCATGAACGCAATTCTCATTTTTGATCTCCATGGCATTTCACCAAAGTCTGTACCATCCAGTTCGACGTGCGACAAGAGATCGGATCGGGGGAGCGATTGCCGCTGCGACTTGGTTGCGTCGTCGTCGCCGCAACATTCTTCAACATTTTCTGGCCGAAAGTTCGTGATCGTGAGGACACGATCACCAGCACACGAGCCGCGTGCGCTCCCCAGAATCCTGCATCCGCCCGTTTCTCTGCGGTCTCTGCGCCCTCTGCGGTGAAAATAGAGGACAGCTTGATTCAGTCCCACTCGCAGATTAAGCGTGGCTTTGGCATATGGCTCGGTCGAATACGAGTGAAGTGTTGCGCGCGCATTGCGCCGCAATTGCGCAAGAGGAAGCCGTGCTGCGCGAAGGCGGAGGCAAGGCCGGGCACGAACGTCAGCGTAAAAGGGGACGTCTGCCAGTACGCGAGCGGCTTCATCATTTGCTCGACAAAGACTCGCCGTTTTTTGAGATCGAACTCTGGGCGGCGTACAAAATGTATGACCAATGGGGAAAGATTCCCGCTGCCGGAGTTATCACGGGGATCGGCAATGTCGAAGGCGTTCCATGCATGATCGTCGCCAACGACGCAACCGTGAAAGCCGGCGCATTTTTTCCGGCCACGACCAAGAAGGTGATTCGCGCGCAGAGGATCGCTTTCGAGTGTGCGCTGCCGCTTATATACCTGGTCGACTCAGCGGGCGTCTTTCTGCCGATGCAGGATGAGATTTTTCCTGATGAAGATGATTTCGGCCGGATCTTTCGCAATAACTCGGTGATTTCGGCGGCGGGTATCCCGCAGTTTGCCGCGATCATGGGCAACTGCGTAGCAGGCGGCGCGTACCTGCCGGTATTGTGCGACAAAATTTTGATGACGCAGGGCAGTGGACTCTATCTCGCTGGGCCGTCTCTGGTAAAAGCGGCCATCGGTCAGATTGTTGATGCGGAAGAACTCGGCGGCGCAAAAATGCATTCGGAGATCAGCGGGACGGTGGATTTTTTTGAAAAGGACGATTCTTCGTGTCTCAAAAGACTGCGTTCCTTGGTGGCATTGTTGCCAGAGGCGAGAACGCGTGACGGGCGCGGCGCGCACGGAGCGCACGCCCTACCGAAGGCGGCGAAAAATCCGGACAGCGTTTACGAGCTAATCAGTTTCGATGGGCGGAAGAATTATGATGTGCGGGATCTGCTTGCCACGATCGTGGACGAAAACTCTCTGGACGAATACAAGGCCGATTACGGCAAAACGCTTGTGACTGCCTACGCCCGTATCAATGGCCGGCCAGTGGGAATTGTGGCCAACCAGCGCGTGCAGGTGAGGACGAAAAAGGAAGGAATCCAGATGGGCGGCGTCATTTATTCCGAAAGCGCCGACAAAGCAGCGCGGTTTCTGATGGATTGTAATCAGACAAACTTGCCGATCATTTTTTTCCAGGACGTCAGCGGATTCATGGTCGGTCGCGATGCGGAAGAGAGCGGGATCATTCGCAGTGGTGCAAAACTGGTGAACGCGGTGAGCAATTCCGTTGTGCCGAAGATCACGGTGATCGTGGGAGGATCTTTCGGCGCAGGCAATTACGCGTTGTGCGGCAAGGCTTACGATCCGCGATTTATCATCGCCTGGCCGAATGCGCGCTACGCAGTGATGGGCGCCGCGCAAGCGTCAGACACAGTGTTCTCGATTCTCGCCAAGGCCCGCGAGCGGGGCGACAAGAAAGCATCGCGTGAGGAACTGGAGGAACTGCGCGTGAAAGTGAAAGAGAGTTACGAAGAGCAAACCGACATTCGTTACGGCGCCGCTCGCGGCTGGGTGGATGCTATCATTCAACCACACGAAACGCGTGACGTTCTGATTCGCCTTTTGGATTACGTTTCGCGTCCAATGCCGAAGGCAAATTTCCACACCGGAGTTATCCAAACATAGAGCATATAACGATTTAACGATTCACGATGTAACGATGTAACGATGTAACGATCCCATGCCTGTCATCTTAGTCGAAACACAATCACCGCAGATTACCGTACTAACTCTCAACCGACCTGAACGTCGGAACGCGCTTACTCTGGAGTTGCTAACGGAACTGTGTGCGGCCATTAACGTCGCGGCGCAGCAACCGGAGCAGCGCGTCCTAATCTTGCGCGGAGCGGGCGCAGCGTTTTGCACCGGCTTGGATTTGAAGGAAGCAGCCGATACTACAAAAACGCACGCGACTGCGGAAATGGTGGCGACCGCTTTGATCGCTATCAGCCAAACGCGTCTCGTTACCATCGCGGCGGTGCATGGGGCGGCAGTCGCAGGTGGCGCAGGCATCATGTCGGCATGCGATCTTGCAGTCGCAGCGGAGGGAACGAAAATCGGATATCCCGAGGTGCGCCGCGGACTCGTTGCCGGATTGGTTATGACATTTCTGCGCCGGCAAGTCGGCGAACGAAACATGCGCGAACTATTGTACACCGCGGAGCTAATCGACGCGGCGCGCGCAAAAGAAATCGGCTTGGTGAATCGCGTCGTTGCTCCAGAAGATGTGGTGAATGAAGCGCAAAAGTTTGCCGCATCCGTTTTGCAAGGCGCGCCCGGCGCGTTGGCGCAGACAAAACGGTTAGTAGAAGATCTCTGGTGGCACTCGGTGAAAGAAGACGTCGATATCGCGCTGAAATATCACATGGAGGCGCGTAAATCGGACGATGCACGCGAAGGCATCGCCGCGTTTAACGAAAAGCGTAAGCCAAACTGGGCGAAATCGTAGCAATTTTCTGTGGCCGGGATCGTTGATCCCGGCAGCCGGCATCATCGATGCCGGTTACAACATCACCTTCGGGGATCGCGGAATCAGCTTACGCAGCTTGCGTCGCCGTCCTCGGCGCCAAACCTCCGGCAGAGGGTCCTTGATATTGCGCACTGCCGAAGCCGAGAATCGGCCAGAAAATAACTCCTAAAAAAGCGAGACCTAGTCCGAAGCCGACTCCTTTTCCAAAACTCTTTGCCAAGTCGATGGAGAGAATTATCCCGACGATGAAATTTACGAACGGAATGATCATCAGAATAACCCACCAACCAGGCCGGCCGACAATCTTGCACCAAATGTAAATATTATAGAGCGGAATGATTGCTGCCCAGCCAGGCTGGCCTGCCTTGGTGAAGACTTTCCAGCAAGCAGCGATGATTAAGATCATGAACGCCAGCCAAAAAATCCAGAACACCGGACCGGGTGCCTGTCCTTGGCCTGAGGCGGATGATGAATACTCGACTTGCCCAAGCAAGCGTGCGGGAATAAGCAGAACGGTTTGCGTAGCTTCAATGAATGAGTTCATAGCGTGAAGAGTTACACGACGGTTTAAAAAATTGCTGCTGGCAGGGCAAGCAAAATCTCTCATTAGATCTACACTGCGCGGCATTTAGCGATGGACCTCACTTGTGCATTTTTTTGTTCTTTTTCTTCTCTTTGGGCTTTTTCGTTATGGGCGTGCTTGTTGGCGTGGGCGACGGCGTGCCCGAAGGCTCTGGCGTTGGCGATGGTCGCACCCGTGGTTGATCTAACACGCCCTGATGAGCACCCTTCAGTCCTTGCAACGCCAGCTTGAGTTCCGGCGTCGTCGCCAAAGCAGACATTCGCTGATAATAGATATCGTAATAACTGCGGAGCCGGTTTCGCTTTTCCAAATCTGTTCGGGCGGCCTGCGCATATTTCCTTGCCGCCTGCACGTCTGGATCGTTGACGGTGCGATTCTTCAATTGCCGCCACAGCGCATGGACCTGCAATTCATCGGCGGCTTTTCCTAGCGACTTCGGCTTAACAAAATTGTCGTCAAGCTGTTTTAGGTCCGGCAACTCGGGGCCATTTGGCGGCGGCGTGGGACTGGCTTCCTCTTCCGGTTGCTCTGGAAACAAATCCACAGAAGGCGGAGCTGCTTCCTGTCCATGCATTAACAGCGCCGCAATTAACAGCGCGCTGACAAGGATTAGCCCGTATATTTTCATCCCATTGGTGCGTCAATGTAGCCAACTTTTCCGATGCCGGAAGGTACATCGGGGCGAGAGGATTTGAACCTCCGACCTGTCGCCGCGGCGACCGCTCTATAGCCTTTTGTCAAACTCATCCCTTCCTCTCCCGCTCTTGTAATATCACTCGCGTTGTGTTGCACCCGAACGGCTGTCAAAGGCTTCACTGTGGAGCAGCACCCAAGGTACTCCATGTTTCGTCGCTTTAGAATCGCCCGCATTATGGCGGCGAATTCGCTCGGCTAAATTCTCGCAAGAACCGACATAGCGCCGTCCGGTCTTTTGACTCAGCAGCACGTAGCAGTAAGACATTCGGGAAGGACAGAAGTTCATCTCGGGGCGAGAGGATTTGAACCTCCGACCTGTCGCCGTGGCGACCG
>Ga0126381_100003461_pt1 | contig 17128 bp, 17 predicted proteins | sample PanSoiMetPlot_28_FD_96465 | JGI IMG/M metagenome (GOLD analysis project Ga0126381, IMG submission 96465) | Tropical forest soil microbial communities from Panama - MetaG Plot_28 | ecosystem: Environmental > Terrestrial > Soil > Tropical forest > Bulk soil | place: Panama | collected 2016-02-17 | reverse complement strand
GGAGGCTTGGGAGTCGGTGGGCTGGTCTGCTGTGCATAGCCTGTAGGGGTCGTGAAGGCCGCAAATAACAGGGCAGCCGATGGTAGAACTCTACTTCTCACCATGTCAGTCTCCGCTGGCGTTGATTCTCTATGGAAACTAATTATCTTTGGAACCCTAGTGCTCCAGCGGATTTGTTGTCAACAAAACGTGAAGACGCAAGCAACATGAGCAGGGAACTCAGAATGGATATTGATGAGCAACAAACTATGACCGGTCGACGACGGGCTCGCATTCATGCTCGCCGCGAACCCCTGTCAGGCACCAGTCAGAGACCCGGAAACGGTGGCGAATCCAGTGAATGCGCAGAGTCGGGGGCGGACGGTAATCCCCAGCCTCGTCGAGCACCCGACGCCGAAAGAAGTTGCCGTCCGCCTACTCCGATACTTCTGACCTCTTGCCGATTCAGCGTTGAACGATGCACTTGTCTGTTGCGTCAAGCGGTTCTGGTTTGTGTTACCGGCAGACTGTGAATCGCGGCGGCGAACCCGAGCAAAGCCGAGCCGTCAAGCACGAGATCGATGCCGATGGCCAGGCCGACAAAGTAGCTGCTGGCCGTGGGCCACACAATCAAAAGGGTGATACCGATCACGGCCGAGATGGCACCTGAAAATGCTGTCCATCCCCATCGCGGAAACTGAATTGTGCTCGCACCAATCACGCGGAAAATTCCGCCTACGATAAAGAGAACCGCGAGCAACATGGTGACGGCTGATGCTCCCGCATCCGGATGGCGGATCAGAAGATAGCCGGTCACTCCACGGATAAGCGCGTTCAGTGCATAGACGAAGAATCCTCCCCATGTCCACGCCTGAAACGAATTCACTAGCCATACCACTGCGCTGATCGCCAGCACCCAGCCGAGCGCCAGAATCGAGAATGTCGTCGCTGTCTGATCCTTAACGATGCACATCGCGCCAAGAACCATCAGCACGATACCAGATACAAAAAACCAGCCCCAGGATTTTCTGACTTCTTCGATGCCAGCTGCATACAAGCTAGAAATGTAACTCATTGTTGTCCTCCCTTCGATTGCCCATAAGATTTCACTTCCAGAATCCGTGCTGCGTTTTGCTAATACATTCATCGCCTAGCGCAGAAACACCTCTTGTGCGTTCTTCGCTACAGCAAACGTTGTCGCTGATTTCTCATCCGGGTTGAACTTTGCGAAAACCGCGGGATTCTGCTTGAAGTGACGTTCCAGCGCATCAATCCGGTTTTGGTCATTGGGATGGTCTGATAAGAGCTGTGGAATCTCATTCGGGTTGGCGTTCTGAAAATTCTGGAAGAGCCATACCAGTCCCCATGGGTTGTATCCGGTTTGAGCGCAGACATCGGAACCTGTCAGATCGGCTCGCGACTCTGCATCGCGAGAGTAGTTGAGCGAATGCAGCTTGCCGAGCAGAGCGATAGCCAGGACGTGCGCCCGAGTTGGCCCCATCAGGACTGCAGCACCGATCTCGCGTTCCTTGATTTTTTCCCGCTTCTCCATCAACTCCATCGTGTCGTGGTGAATCGTGTGTGAGACTTCGTGACACAACGTTCCAGCAAGTTGCTCCTTGTTCTTTACGAAATACAGAAGCGAATCGACGACATAAACATTGCCGCCCGGAGTTGCGAAGGCATTCGGTTGCGTCTCATGAACCAGATAAAACTTGAAGGGGTGGTTATAGCGGGGCTGTGCTGCTCGAGCAATCGGCTCCACGATGGGCATCAACTGGTCGTACAGCGGAGAAGATTCGATGATTTCGCCTTTGGCCTTCAGTTCGTTGAAGACCTCCTGGCCCATTTGCACTTCCTCGTCCTGATCCTTTCCTGGTTGGCTCTCCACTTGCTGAGCGGTAGCTTGCTGGCTCTGTTTTTGCTGGGTCGGGCTCTGCTGTTTCTGCTGCTCGGTCGAGGCTGGCTGCGAAAAACAACCAACGACTGCCATGCAAAGCACCATCCATGCCTGGAGAAGCAGGTACCTGTTTAGAAGTAAGCCGCGAATTGGTTCGAGTGTAGACATAGTTGATTCCCTCGAATCTGGGCCGAATCCATGGATTCTCCCAAATCCCAACGTCAGGGTTTCGGAGTATCCCATTGATTCGGAGCCTGAGATAACTAGCCTTTGCTTTTACGTCTTCTTTGACTGCGACAGATTAGGCTCTACGTAGCCGGTTGGTTCTGAACCTTGGCCGCAAGAGCTGCCAACGAATTCTTGAATTTGACGATGTCCGCGTCAATGTCTGATTTGAGTTTGGCTGCCACCGCTACGTCGGCAGCTGTCTTCAGATCATGATGGACTTTTTTGTCTATCTCCTGGTGCTTCTCCTTCAAGCGAGAGATCGCGTCTATCTCAGACTGCGCCAGCTTTCCCTTCGCATGAGCTTCAAAGCCGTTGAGCAGGGCCTTCGCCTCATTCAACTGCGCATTAACTTTCTCTTGGTATACCTTTGTCTCCGCAATGTTCATGGATATTCCCCTTTTCTCGATGGGTAGTGATGTTGAGGGTCTAGGCCGCGCGGCTGTGGAGGACGTTTTCCACCTTCGCTTGCTGACTCCCGCTCAAGGTTGTGCTCAGAATCGTGCCGCCGTAGCCGCGGAACTGGTTCGCCACAAAAACCGGATCGGCTGTGCGAAGGAGCGCAAAGATCGCCGCGTCACCTGGCTGTACCATTCCTCCAACCTGCTTGACGAATTCATCCGGGATGCCAAACTCATCTTTCCACCACGAAGCGTCGAGCGCTCCGGCACCGGCTCCAAGCGCCCCACCTGCGAGCACGCCGGCCGCAAGAGCTCCGGCTGGCGGAGCAGTCGCTCCGCCAGTAAACGGATTGCGAGTGTGAGCCCGATCAGGGAGCCCATTAAACCTCCTCAACCTGCGCCTTCCCCTGTGGTCATCTGGTAGCTCTGGTCCATGCGCAGCTTACCGTTGTAATCACGATAGGCGGCGACAGCATCGTGGAGATCGACGCCCCAGTCATCGTCCAGCGTCAGCAGTTCGTTGAGTACTTCCGACGCACGGTACATGTCTTTCTTGAAGCCAACGACGATCAGAGTTGTGCCATGGTTGTTTCCCCCTGTTTTTGTTCTTGCAGTTGTTTTAGGGCGAGTTGGCCCGTTGCAGCTGTTTGACCACCCGGGCCCACACGTTGCAGTAAAGAGGTTTTGTTTTACCTCAGTTGCTTCTCTGTATCGTGTGTTACGACGCCTTGACCTCAGCCACTGCAGCCTTCGCCGCGAGTACCTTGGCCTTTACCTGTGCCTCACGTTCGTTAGCGGCGCGTTTGTCTTTGGCCTTCTGCAATTGAGCTTGTATCTTGGAGTCGAGTTGGTTGATCTTCTCCTGGAGTTTTCCCTTATGGTCGGCGTGCGACTGGGCTTGCTCGGCCTTGAGCTGAGCCATGTCGGCCTTCATCGCATTGACGTTCTCGTCATGAACCTGGTGCTTCACCTCCGACAGCCCACGGCGGAAGACGAGACCGCCGATCGCTTCCATGTGAGTGTCAACCGGTGTCGTCCAGTCTTCTTCAATCTCGGCGACCAGCGCTACTTTCGACGGCAGCAGGTATTGCGAAACATCATCGATAAAATCGTCGCCAACTCCAGAGTTATACAGGTCAGCACTTGCACCGCCGGTAAACCCCGCAGTGGCCCCGATTGCCAATCCGACCGGGCCAAACAGCACACCGATAAGACTTCCAAGTGTGGTTCCGACAAGCGTCCCAAGCGGCCCTACGTCGTCCCCTTGTTTGATCGTTGGGGTGCCATCTGCATTCTTGGCAACAACGGCGTAACCATACACGCTGATGCTTCCCTCAGAGTCAAGCTGTATGAGCGCCCGCTTTCCTTCATAAGCCTTGGCTTCACTGTCAAAAACTACTACGAGCATGCGATCCACGATCGTATCTCCTTTCGGTGGTCGGATTTTCTGGCCCGATTCCGGGTTCATGCCAATGTCGCAAATCAGAATCGAAAGCACATCACGAGATACTGGATTTTTTTGTTACCTCTGAAGGGCCTGCGGAAATACCACTATCTGGGTACAAGCTGAAATCCAGGACGGCGTGAAGGGCCTGCGCGAACGCAGCCAAATATTCAGCACTCACCCGTTGCCGAACGTTCTTGCAATTCGGGGCTCGATGCTTGTCTTGGTTGTCTGTAGACTGTAAACTTTCGCTCACCATGTCGCGTGATTGGTAAGAGGCAAAGGACCAGATTCGGCGCCGCAAGACGCGGTTGTTACGCTGCAATTCAGCGGATATGAATGGTTGGTTCGCACGGTACCAAGCAGTCGAAACGGGCCAAACCACGATTACGATCCCGCAATTGCGCCGGTCGATAGCAAAGGTGCATTACACCTGCGAATAACTGACCGGCAGGGCAAATGGATCTGTTCCGAGGTGACGTTAACGAAAAATCTCGGTTACGGCACCTATCTGTTTACTATGGAGGATGTCTCTCACTTAGAGGCGGCGACTATCTTTAGTGCATTCACGTGGGACGAACTTCCAATGGATCCAAATCATCGAGAGATGGATGTGAAAATAAGCCGATGGGGAGATGCCGCCGGCGAAAATGGCCGATACGTTGTTCAGCCCTACTATGTGCCATCGAATGTTTCGCGATTTACTGTTCCAGCGGAACAGCTTACCTTTTCATTGCACTGGGAGCCCGGAAAGGCGTTATTTCAGACTTTTCGTGGAGATTCCACCAGAACCAAATCGCATGCCATAGCCGAACAGCTCTTCACTGCAGGCGTCCCATCCCCCGGCCACGAATCGTTCCGGATGAACTTCTGTCCTGTTGATAACCATCAAGCACCTCAGCAACATCCAAGCGAGATTGTTGTTCAGAATTTCCAGTACCTTCCGTGAGAGGAAACGTGGCGAGCGCATGGAGATTCGAATGGTGCCGAGCAATCCTCAGCGTGCTCTTTCTGATCCAGCAGGCCTGCGCGCTGGATCCCGCATGGATAACTTCGCAATATCTTCGGGACCGATGGGATTCGAACAATGGTTTCGTCGGCGGGCAGGTGAATGCCATCGCCCAGACGAAAGATGGGTACCTTTGGATCGGCGCGGAAAGAGGATTGTATCGCTACGACGGACATAGATTCGTGGTTGTGGGACAACAGAATTCGGAACCCCCGGAGATCAAAAGTGTGTTGGGGTTAGCGGCGGAAGATAACGGGGATCTTTGGATTCGAATGGAAGGCCCGAATTTGTGGCGCTATCAGAACGGGACACTGAGGGATGTCCTGTCAGACAACGGCCTAAGAGAGAAAGATCTCACTACGGAACATGTCACGGCGATGTCCCGCTGCGACGACGGATCAATTTTGTTTTCTCTCAGATCCCCCACTTTCAATGGCCTATACCGATACCGGAATGGCAAACTCGAAGCTCTTACATCGCGTGATGTGTTGCGGAATGACATCGTCGTTTCAGTTGCTCTGACCGCGGATGGAACAGTCTGGTTAGGTACCAGGGACGATGGTCTCTTTTACCTGAAAAATGGGACAGCCGTCTCGGCGATGAATGACCCTGCCGATGAGAAAATCAACAGCCTTCTCCCGCTTGAGGATGGTGCGCTACTGATCGGAACTGATCGCGGTATAGCGCGGTGGGAGAAGGGAAGAATCACCCAGATGTATGGCAAACCTTTTTTTCGGGGAGCACCAGTCGTCGCCATGATGAAAGATCGCGCCTCGAACGTTTGGGTGGGCACAGAGGGCGGCCTTTTTCGCCTGAACGCAAAGGGAGCCTCTCGGGTCGATGTACCCGTGGATGATTCAGGCGAGCGGATAACCGCACTCTTTGAGGGACGTGAAGGAAATGTGTGGGTTGGTAGCACGTCAGGCTTTGCGCGCCTAAGAAACGGTGCGTTCCTAACCTTTTCGACCGAGCAAGGTCTGCCTTCCGACAGTAACGGGCCGATCTACGTAGATGCGATGCAGCGCGTTTGGTTTGCGCCAACAGAGGGCGGACTCTACAGGATGAGAGACGGGAAGGTCGAGCCGGTGAAGATCGACGGCTTGAACCGTGGTGGGGTCTACTCCATCGTGGGCGATAAGAATGATCTATGGATTGGCAGACGAGAGGCTGGATTGAGCCATCTGTCTCTTCACGGAGAGGCCATCACCGTGAAGACATACAAACAGGCCGATGGGCTCGCACAGAACAACATCTATACGGTTTTGCGAAGTCATGATGGCACGGTGTGGGCCGGAACACCCAGCGGTGGTCTGAGCAGGTTGCGGGATGGAAAATTTCTCACTTACACACGAAAAGATGGCCTGGGCGCCAACATTATCTATTCGATTGTAGAGGTCCGTGACGGAACAATCTGGGTGGGAACCGCAGGAGGCCTGAGCACTTTCTCCAATGGCAAGTGGAGCAATCTTGTTGCGGAAGACGGATTGCCATCGGATGATGTCATCTCGCTGCATGAAGATTCCGAGGGCGTGCTTTGGATCGGTACAACGTTTGGCCTCGCGTACCTGGCCTCAGGTGACATTCACTCAGTGAGGGATGCTGATCCCTCACTGAGGGAACCAGTGTTGGGGCTTACCGATGATGACGTCGGATCGTTATGGATTGCAACTTCAAATCACATTTTGCGAATAAATCGACGTGATCTACTGAAAGGCCGGTTGGCACAGGGCAGCATTCGCGAATACGGTATCGACGATGGTTTGCTGCAGGTTGGAGGAGTAAGGCGCGACCGGTCCGTTGTCAACGACGGCCAGGGACGAATCTGGTTTTCCACGGGGCGAGGATTATCTGTGGTCGATTGGAGAAAGCAGAGAATCAATTCGCCACCGGCGATTGTCCACATAGATGGAATCTCAAGTGATGAAAATCCGGTTGCGCTAACATCCACGACCAGAATTCCCGCCTCACCTCGACGAGTCATGATCGACTATACAGGGTTGAATCTCTCTGCCCCTGATCGCGTCAGATTCCAATATAAACTTGATGGTTTTGATCCCGGATGGACTGAAACAACGGCCGAGAGACAGGCCATCTATACCAATCTACCGCCAGGCCCTTACCGCTTCGCTGTGCGGGCTTCTAACGACGACGGTTTATGGAATGGTCCGGAGGCGGTTATAGCTTTCAGAATTGAACATGCATTCTGGCAGACGTGGTGGTTTCAACTGCTATGTGTACTGACCGTGATGTACGTTGCGTTGCTTTTCTATCGCTCTCAAATGCGCCAAGTCACAAGGCAGCTGAACGCTCGCTTTAATGAGCGCATGGAGGAGCGGACTCGCATTGCGCATGAGTTGCACGATACCCTTTTGCAGGGGTTTCTGAGCGCCTCGATGCAGCTCCATGTGGCAACTGAGAACGTTCCTGAAGATTCAATCGCAAAACCCCAGTTGAATCACATTCTTGAACTTATGGCGCGAGTCAGCGAGGAAGGCAGAAATGCACTCCAGGGCCTTCGGTCTTCTCCTGCCGAGCCTCCTAGTTTGGAAAAAGCACTATCTTCAATCCCTCGCGCACTCGCAATTCCAGAGGAGACGAAATATCGTGTGGTTGTCGATGGCCAGGCCAGGCCATTGCATCCCGTAATTCATGACGAAGTCTACTTCATCGGGAGGGAGGCTTTGGTGAATGCTGTCCGCCATGCAAGGGCGAGCAGTATTGAGGTAGAGCTTGAGTACAAGGAAGCAAACTTTCTTATAGTGGTACGGGACAATGGCTGTGGCATCGATGCCGATGTACTGAAATCAGGCAAAGACGGACACTGGGGCCTGCCCGGAATGCGAGAACGTGCAGAAGGGATCGGCGCAGAATTGCGCTTGTTCAGTCGTTCAGGAGCAGGGACAGAAGTGGCTTTATCTGTGCCAGGCGCGATTGCATACCAACAATCCAGGAAAGGATGGAATCGTATACTAATAGACCTGTTTTCTATCCGCTTCGGAGCCCAGAAGAGTAAAAGATAGTCCCCGTGAAAGCGAGAGCGACACATGACGGAAACTCCAAAAATCCGAGCGCTCTGCGTTGATGATCATCCCCTGATGCAGGAAGGTATTGCGAATGTAATCAGCAGCCAGCCAGATATGGTTCTCGTCGCCGCGGTATCCCATGGCACCCAGGCGATCCAGAAATTTCGCGAGCACACGCCTGACGTAACCCTTATGGATTTGCGGTTGCCTGATATGAGCGGCATCGACGCCATGATTGCTATTCGATCCGAATTTCCTGAAGCAAGAGTCATCATACTGTCGACCTATTCGGGTGACGTAGAAATCGGGCGCGCCCTTGAAGCTGGGGCACGCTCGTACTTGCTGAAGGATATCCCCCCCAAGGAGATTGTCGAAGTCATCCGACAAGTCCATGCAGGTAAAAAGAAGCTTTGTGCGGACATCGCAGCATACTTGGCGGATCATTTCAGCGACGAAAAGATTACTGATCGCGGAGCTGAAGTCTTACAACAGATTGCTGGAGGCAACCGCAATCGTGACATTGCCGACAAACTCTTTATCACGGAAGAGACTGTCAAGAAGCACATCGCTCACATTATGGAGAAGTTGGGCGCCGCTGATCGAACCCAGGCGGTAGCGATAGGCGTGCGCCGTGGCATTATCCATCTCTGAGCCGAACCACTCTGGTCTCGAAGATACCCGGATAGGGGTATAAGAAGATTACGAGCGATGGGAATTTGTTTCGTTGATTCAAGACGCTACTCTGGGGACTTTGGGAGCGGTGGTGAGGTTACAACGGACTTTTTCGATGTTCCCGGACGGCTGGGCTGGCTTGGGCCTACTCCTGTTGCGGATAGCAGCCGCGATCGGACTCGCATGGTATGGCTACACGCTATTGACTTGGCACGGCCCAACGCTGGCGACACTCATCGTCGCAACAACCTCTCTCGCAAGTAGCTTCGCACTCCTGTTTGGCTATCTCACGCCCGCCGCCGCCGCACTCGGGGTTATTACGAATCTCTGGGAAGTGTTCGGCTGGTCCCTTCCTTTCAGACCGGTCCTCTGGGAAGACAAGCTAAACTATGCCTTTGCTGTCATTATCGCGATTGCCCTGCTCTGTCTCGGCCCTGGAGCGTTCTCGCTTGATGCACTACGGTATGGACGCCGCGAGATCGAGATTCCCAAAATACCGCGGTCCCCATCCGAATAGCCAGAAGCCCCGTTGGCGAGGAGGTTCTTTGCGCAGAAATGGGAGCTCCTGCATTCCCCCCGCCATTAGGTTATTCTTGAAGCGGTCAAGAAGGTCTAAGCATTCAAGTTATGAAGCGGTTGGTCCAGCTCGGCGTATTGCTCATAGCGCTCGCCACGTTTCTTGCTCCGCTGTCGGAATACTTCGACCGCTGGGACGCTGCTGGACTCTCCAACGACACCGAATTCGCAGTCTTCGCGCTGATCTTCACCTTGGGTCTTGTCCTTCTCGTCAGCAAGCTCACCTCCTCGCTTGCCGTCCCCTTTAGCTTTACCGCGGTTCCGCATCTTCTGCGATCCGCTCCACCACGAGCCGCCACAGGCAGCCACGCGCTCGAACTCTTCTTTCCTTCTCCCAGTTTGCCTCCTCTTCGGATCTGATCTCTAGGTAGTAGTGTGCCTCCGTCACTGGTCGGAATGCCCTGCACATATGTCGTCGTGTCCGCGCTGCCTATCTATGCGGGCTCGCCAACTCCCCGGAGACAGATCAAGAGATGTCGCTTTCGCAGCTTCTTCGTACGCTGGCACTGCCCTGCCTATGGATACTCGCGCCCACCCTCGGCCTCGCCCAGTTAAGCAGTACTGGAAACGGTTAGCGGAACAATCGTGGCCCCGGACGGCACTCCCGTGGCCACCGCCGCGGCCACCCTCTCCGGACACGACGGCCCCGTGCACTCGGCCACTACCTCCAGCGATGGCACCTTCTCGCTCAAGGAGCTCCCCAGCGGCTCGTACACCCTCAACGTCGCCGCGCCCGGTTTCGCGATGTATCAGCAATTCCCGATCACCGTAGCAGTCGGTCGCACAACTCACCTCTCTATCCGGCTTACGCTCGCGACCGTCCAGCAGGCAGTGAACGTTACCGCCGTGCAAAGCACCCTCGACACCTCGCAGACATCCTCCGTCATAAACATCGACCGCGATCGCATCGAAGAGCTTCCCATCCCCAGCCGCAATTACCTCACCTTCGTGCTTCTCTCTCCACAGGTTGCAGCGGCGAACCCCGCGCTCCAGCAACAGGGCGTGCCGCCAACCACCGTAAGCTTCAGCTTTGGCGGACTCCGCCCCGGCAGCAACGCCGTCTACCCCGACGAAGTGAACGACAACGACGAGTTCACCGGCGGCAGCCGCACGCAGCTTTCACCCGAAGCCATCAGTGACTTCCAGATCGTCAATCACGGCTTCGCAGCCGAATCCGGCGGAGGCGCCGGTGGCTCCATAGACGTGCAGACTCGCTCCGGATTCAACCGCATCCATGGAGACGCCTTCACCTTCGTGCAGAACGGCGCGCTCAACGCAACGCCTCCACTTGGTCTGAACCCGCGTAAACCCGACGAAAGCCGCATTCGCGCAGGCGTCGCACTGGGTGGTCCCATCCAACGCGACAAGACCTTTTATTACGTCGCCGCCGAGCACGAGCTCGCCCATGGCGAGGATTCCAACGACCTCATGCCTTCCACACTCAACACCATCAACACTGCACTCAAGCAGTATGGCCCGCTCTCGAACCTCATGCTGCAAACAGGCTTCTTTCCAACCACTGACCAGGAGACTGAGCTCTCCGGCCGCATAGATCGCGCGCTGACCGCCAAAGAAGCCCTCATGCTCCGCTATGCCTTCACCAACAGCCGCAACGTAAACGACGCTTTCAACACCGACGAGCTCACCGACCGCACAGCAAGAGGCTCATCCTTCATCGCGGACAACAGCCTCAACGGCACACTCTCCTCCACGTTAGGCGAAGCGTCCTTTAACAAGCTGAACTTCGAACTCGCGCAGCGCCGCGCCGTCGAGGATACAGGAAGCACCTCAGGAGCGGGCGTACTCGTTCCGGGCGTCGCGCTCTTCGGAACGCCCTGGTCCGGTAACACCCGCCGCTTTGAGACCCATGTCGAGTTCACCGATTCGATCTCGCTGCAACGGCGAACGCATCTCTACCAGTTCGGCGGGCGCATCGACCACGTCGCTCTTCGCGCAGACGTCCGCGACGGGTCGCAAGGCTTCTTCGTCTTCTCCAATCTCGCCGCGCTGCGGTCAGGAAGCGCAGACTTCTTCACCCAGTCCTTCGGCAACTTCAACACCAACTTCGCGGAGACACGCTTCGCGAGCTTCGCGCAAGACCACTGGACCGCCAACAACCTGACCATCGACTACGGTCTGCGCTACGAGTACAACCGGCTCCCCTCGTCCCTGCCGCAAGACGCCCTCAACCTCAGTCCGCGGCTGGGCCTCGCATGGACTCCCGGCAGGTCCCTGGTCGTTCGTAGCGGCTTCGGCATCTTCTACGACCGCTTCCAACTCTCAACCATCAATCGCCTCCTCAAGTTCGACGGCACTCGCGGCTTCAGCCAGATCGTTGAAGACACCGCTGCAGCGGATATTTACAAGACTGGCCACGTCCCCTCTGCTCCTCTGGCAAGCGTGGCTCCCTCTGTCTGGCGCCCGCAGCCGCGTCTCCGCAACCCCTACAGCGAAGTCGCTTCGCTCAGTGTCGAGCAGGGGCTTCCCTTTCAGACCACGCTCACCGGCGAGTACCAGTATGTTCACGGCGTAAGACTTGGCCGCGCCACCAACATCAACCTCGCCCCACCTGTGGTGCTCACGGCGCAGAACGCCGCCTCACTCGGCATCTCCTCTCCCACCGCACAGCAGCTGGGTCGTCCAATCTTCACCCCCGCTCGCCTTGACTCCTCATTCGACGCAATCAATCAGTTCGCGTCTTCCGCCAACTCCAACTACAACGGCGCGACGATCACTCTGAACCGCCAGTTCCAGGACGACCTGCAGATCATGGCAGGCTACACCTTCTCTAAGACCATCGATGACGCCTCAAGCGATCTCGAGCAGCCGCAGAATCCCTATGTTCTCCACAACGAACGCTCGCTCTCGCTGCAGGACCTGCGCCACCGCTTTGTGCTGAGCGGCCTCTGGCTGATCGGCCCCGACCTCACCGACCCCGAAGACGCAGCCAAAAACGCCCATCCCGGCCCCTTCATGAAGGCCCTTACTGGTCTCGAGTTCGCCCCCATTGTCACCATCGCAAGCGGATTTCGCGCGAACCCCATCACTGGGCTCGACAGCAACCGCCAGCACATCTTCCCCTTCGCTTGGCGTCCAGCCGGACACGGTAGAAACTCGCTCGCTACGCCGGTAAACATCAACCTTGATCTCCGCGTGCTCAGGATGATTCCACTTGGCACGGGGCATCTCGATATCGTCGCCGAGTCCTTCAATCTCCTTAACCACCGGAATATATCGCTCGTGAACACGGTATTCGGCTCAGCCTCTCAGCCCGCTGCGAACTTCACCACCCCAATAGCCGCTACCACCGCCCGCAGGCTACAGTTCTCGCTCGACTACGAGTTCTGATGATGGAGAACTAGATCTCGACAATGCCGCGCTTCACTGCTATCGCTACGGCGTGGGTTCAGTCGTTCGCACCAAGTTTTGACAGAATCCTCCGCATGTGAGCCTTCACTGTTTCTTCAGAGATTTCAAGGTTGTCGGCGATTTTCTTGTTGGAGTTGCCCGAGGCCACTTCCCGCAAGACCTCTGTTTCTCGCTCGATCAATGCATCATCCGCATGATGCTCTGCCATTCCGACGGCTATTTCGCGAGGAATTATTTTTCGACCGCTGTGCACCGCCCGAATTATCTCAACTAACTCCTTGCGGAGCATGCTCTTTAAGAGATAACCGTAGGCGCCTGCTTTGAACGCCCGGCCGGCTTGCGCGTCGCCGCTGTACGAAGATCTCAGCGAGCTTCGGCTCAATGTCCGCCTTGCCGAGCAAGGTTTCCTTGATCTTGTAGATCACCCCATGCTCCTTATCGGATAGAACCTGCACCACAATCGCCGACGGATTCGCCTCCGTGCGATCCGGACTCTTAGGCGGCTGCGGAACAAGTGCATCGAGTCCACGAATTGCCGTAGGCGTGATCACGATGAGGATGATCAGCAACACCGGAAGAACATCCATGAGAGGAGTAACGTTGATATCCGCCTGTGGTCCCTTATTATCACCTGACACCATACCCATAGGTCGGCTCCTTAGATCCTCCTTGGACACCGGCCTCGCAGCGAATGTTCCCCGATTTGTCACTGCGGCTGATACGCACTGCGCCGCGAGGAAGACCCCGTCGGCGCAAGCACAATCAAAGCCAGACCAATAACAACCAGTACACCCACTCCGATCAGCTCTCCGTGAGCAATCATGTTGCGCATCGCCTGAAAGCCCATGAGCCCGGCATGAGCAAAGCTCGACCACGCCGTGAACGCGATCAAGCTGCGATTCGCCGCCGGGTTGCGAATTGCGAGAAGCAGGAAAGCGCCGAGCGTGACGTAAAGGCTGAACATCATCGACAACGCAGGCTCTTGTCGAATGAACAACACCATCGGATAAGCCAAGGCCAAAAAGATTACTCCCACCAGCGCCAACACGATCTTCAACGCCAGTTCTCGATTCATGGAAGTCTCCCTGATGCACACAACTATACCCCTCTTAGGGCTAAAGGCAGATCGATATCCGCTAAACGCCGCGATAGCGAGAGGAACTTCGTCAGGTCACGTGCGCGGGAAGTCTGGACTTATGGCTAGCGCTTCTTTGCACACTTTTCCCAGAGAGGATCTAGTCGGAATGCACATTCGATTACTTCTTTGGTATGCAAGACTTTCCGAAGTTCATCAAGATGATCTTCAGATCGGCCTCATCTGTGCTCCCGTCTTTATTGAAGTCGTACCAGCTTGACGTATTCGGAGGAAGCGGCGGCTGCGGAACCCCATTTGTGCTGAAGTGAAACCAATTCTGCACATCTGCAAGATTGACAACCTTGTCCAGGTTGCCATCGCCCGGGCATGGCGGCTCTGACCCGAGCGTGCTGTCGATCAAATTGTAGAGCTGCGTATACGTCGCAGCCTGTGCGGTGGTCAGACGATCCGACGGACAGGTATCGGGAACCACTTAACCTGGGGCAAATTCCGAATACGCCGGCGGGCTTCGTATGAAACAGATGTAAATTTCGGCCACCAGCTCAGCGCCCGACTCGCTGCTGAAGATGTGCCGGGTACCGCGCTCCTTGTACCTCAATCCCCGAAACGGCGTTCTGAATCTCGCGAAGATCCTCAGGCGTCAACTCCACAGCAGCCGCTCCAAGGTTCTCCTCAAGCCGATTCAGCTTTGTAGTGCCTGGAATCGGAACGATCCATGGCCTCTGCGCAAGTAGCCACGCGATCGCAATCTGCGCACGTGTCACCTTCTTTCCGTCTGCGAGTTTTCCGAGCACCTCAACAAGTGTCTGGTTCGCCTTACGTGCCTCCGCCGAAAACCGCGGCACGACATTGCGAAAGTCAGTGCTGTCAAACGTCGTGTTCTCGTTGATTGCGCCTGTCAGAAAGCCCTTGCCCAGAGGGCTGAATGGAACGAACCCAATCCCGAGTTCTTCCAGTGTCGGTAGCGTCTCCTTCTCCGGCTCTCGCCACCACAGTGAATATTCACTCTGCAGCGCAGCCACTGGTTGCACCGCATGTGCCCGCCGGATCGTCTGCGCACCCGCTTCCGACAACCCGAAGTCCTTCACCTTGCCTTCTGCGATAAGGCCTTTCACCGTACCGGCAACATCCTCGATCGGAACATTCGGATCGACGCGGTGTTGGTAGAACAGATCGATCACATCCGTCTTCAGCCGCTTGAGCGCCGCCTCGGCTACCTCTTTGATGCGCTCCGGCTGGCTGTTCATCCCCGCCTCTGGCTTCCCGCCTTCAAAGCCAAACTTCGTCGCAATCACAACCTGATCACGGAACGGTGCGAGCGCTTCCCCTAACAACTCCTCATTCGTGAACGGACCGTACGCCTCAGCCGTGTCAAAGAAAGTGACACCGCGCTCAAACGCCGTCCGGATCAGCGAGATCGCCTGCTGCTTCTCCGTTGCGGGACCGTAGCCAAAGCTCAGTCCCATGCAGCCCAGCCCAATGGCTGAGACCTCGAGGCCGCTCTTTCCAAGTTTCCGCTTCTTCATTGTCGCCACCAGTCAAAATTGTTTCGGGCCAAGCCCGTTCGCCCATTTAGAGACTACGAAAGACCGCCGCTCCAGCGGTATCCCGATCCTTCCGATTTATTGCCTATTCCTGTCGATCGACAGAGTTTTTGAACACTATCCATGAATTCCGCAGTACGCTGGACTCGAAAAGATGACGGAGAATTCCCATGGCAAGAGCCAAGGACGCAACCGCCGAGTCGTCATCCAGGGTTATCGACTTACGTACCGAACTCGCCCGCAAAATCACCGCGCGCGCCGAGGTCGAGGGAGATACCTTCACAGAGATCCCCGGTCTCATGCTTTACCGCCGAAGCGCCCCTACCGCGTGCACCTCTGCCGCATACATGCCGAGCCTCGTCGTCTTCGTACAGGGGCAAAAGCGCATCAGTTGCGGTAACAAAATACTTCTCTGCGGTGAATCGAACTTCCTACTTACCTCAGTCGATCTTCCCGTCGTCAGCCAGGTCGTCAAGGCCACGCCGGAGTCACCGATCCTCTGTCTGCTCCTCAAGCTCGAAATGCCCATCGTCCGGGAGATCCTGAGCCATGAGGAATTTCCTCTGCCCGAGGAGTCCTCCGACGCGCGCGGCATGGCCGTCGGCGTCACCTCGGCCGAGCTTCTCAGTGCGTGCTCCCGCCTCATCGACCTTCTCGACACACCCCACGACATCCCCTTCCTCGGCAGCCTGATCCAGCGCGAGATCATCTATCGCCTGCTTCGCAATCCGCAGGGAAGTCATCTCCGCGCAATCGCCACCCTCGGAGAGCAGAGCCACAAAACCGCCAAGGCCGTGGCATGGCTGAGAACGAACTACACGAAACCGCTGCGTGTCGAAGAACTCGCCGACGTAGCGCGAATGGGAGTATCGACCCTCCATCATCACTTCCGCTCCCTGACCGCCATGAGCCCGCTTCAATACCAGAAGCAGCTTCGACTCCACATGGCGCGAGAGCGCATGCTCAACAATGGCCTCGATGCCGCGAGCGCGGCCTTCGAGGTCGGCTACGAAAGCGCAAGCCAGTTCAGCCGCGAATATAGCCGTTTCTTCGGTCAACCACCTATGCGCGACATCAAAGCGCGCCGCCAAGCCGTCATCACAACGACTGAAGTGTAACTCTCGAGCCGCAGCCCATTTGGCTATACTCGCAACCATGCTCCGCATCGTCGCCGCCATCTTCCTCGTGTGCGCGCTCCCCGCGCATGGGCAACTGTATGACCTCGTACTCCGCAACGCTCACGTGATCGACCCCAAAAACAACATCGACGCCCAACGCGACGTAGCCATTCGCGACGGCAAGATCGCAGCCATCGAACCCTCCATCCCCGCCAGCGCGGCGAAGCAGTCCGTCGATATCACCGGCCTCTACCTTACTCCCGGCCTCGTCGACATCCACGTCCACGTCTTCACCGGCCTTCGCCACAACGCCTGGGGCAACGGCGATCTCTCCGTTCCCGTCGACCCCTTCGCCATTCCCAACGGCGTCACCACTGTCGCCGACGCCGGCTCCTCCGGCTGGCGCGACTTCCCCGAGTTCCGCCGCCGCATCATCGACAACGCCCGTACCCGCGTCTTTGCCTTCATCAACATCATCGGCGCCGGCATGGCCAACGACGACGATGCCGCCGAACAGAACGAACACGACATGGACCTCGACGCACTCTCGAAGACCATCGCCGAAAACCGCGGCATCATCGTCGGCATCAAGACCGCTCACTGGCAGCAGCCCAACTTCATCTCCGTCAAAAATGCCGTCGAGGCCGGCAACCGCAACCATCTTCCTGTCATGGTCGACTTCGGCTGGTTCGACAACAAGAGCTACAAAGAAATGGTCGAGACTATCCTGCGCCCGGGCGACATCAGCACGCACGTCTTCCGTATGCCCGCG
>Ga0126381_100003460_pt1 | contig 17130 bp, 10 predicted proteins | sample PanSoiMetPlot_28_FD_96465 | JGI IMG/M metagenome (GOLD analysis project Ga0126381, IMG submission 96465) | Tropical forest soil microbial communities from Panama - MetaG Plot_28 | ecosystem: Environmental > Terrestrial > Soil > Tropical forest > Bulk soil | place: Panama | collected 2016-02-17 | reverse complement strand
GGCACCGATATCGGGCACTTCGTCACCGAAAAAGTGCAGACCATCGCCGGCATCCAGGACACCCGCACGATCATCACCTTCAAGGCGTTTTGACGTTCCATGGCCGCAGGGTGCGGGCTTCTTCAGGGAGATGGCTTAATGGTGCCTTGAGGAAGCCGCTCACGCAGGGGGCCAAGCCGGCGCTCGCGCCAGATCACGAAGAGCCCGGCTGCCACGATGATCAGCGCGCCAAGCAGCACCAGCGCCGTTGGAAGCTCTCCGAAAGCAAGATAGCCCAGCAGGAGCGCCCACAGCATCGCCGTATAGTCGAATGGCGCCACCAGGGAGGCCGGCGCCCAGCGATAGCTCTCGGTGAGGACGATGTGGCCGAGACCGCCGCAAATCCCGATGCCGATCAGCGCCGCCAATCCGGGACCGCTCGGCATGACCCAGCCCAACGGCAGCGTACACAGGCCCGCAAGCGCGCAAATCAGCGAGAAATAGAGCACGATCGAAGAAGTGGTCTCGCTCTTGGTGAGATGGCGCGTCTGCACCGTCGAGCCGGCATTGAAGAAAGCGCCGCCGATACCGAGCAGCGCTCCCATCGCACCGCCCGCCGATACCGCCGCGGGATCCGCAAAGTCGAGCCGCGGCGCAAGCATCACCAGCACGCCGAGGAAGCCTACTGTAACGGCCGACCAGCGATAGACGCGAACCCGCTCCTTCAGCACGATCGCCGACAACGCCACCGTGATGAACGGCGCCGCAAAGGAGATCGCAGTAGCGTCCACCACCGGCAAGCGGGCGAGCGCAGAGAAATTGCAGAACATCGCGCAGATGGCGGTCAGCCCGCGCCCGGCATGCCCGAAGGGCCGCCCGGTACGCACGGCCGCTTCGAGCTCACGCCGCCAAGCATAGATCACGACCACCGGCAGAATCGCAAAGGCGGAGCGGAAGAAGACGACCTGACCGACTGGGGTGGATTCCCCGACATAGCGCACAAGCACCGACATGATGGAGAAGATCAAGGCCGCGACGACCTTCAGCGCAATGGCCTTGATGGTATTCGTCGTTTCCATAAGGAAGATGCTGGCGGGCGTTTTCAAGTCGCGGACTGCCCAGCCGCCCCGGCAACCGCAACCGGATGCGCTGTCAATTGCGGCAGGTATGGATAGAATTGCTCAAGCACACGTGCGACTTGGCGCACGTGTGCTTCATCACGGAGAACCACAATGCCAACCTATATCGTGCTCGGAAATTTCACCGATCAGGGGATTCGCAACGTGAAGGATGCCCCGAAGCGCGACGAAGCCGTAAAGGAGATGGCCAAGAAGGTCGGGGTCACCATGAAGGAGGTCTTCTATACGCTCGGGGCATACGACTTCGTCTCGATCCTGGAGGCCCCTGACGATCTGTCCATGACCGCCCTTGGACTGAGCGTCGGAGCACTCGGAAACGTTCGCACCCAAACACTGCGCGCGCTTTCCGGCGCAGAGATGAAGACGATTCTCGGCAAGCTGCCATAGCTCGAACGTCCGGAGCGGCCTCAAAGCGTGTGACGGCGCTTGGCTTCAGCGATGGCCGCCCAGATACGTTCCGGAGTTGCCGGCATATCCACATGCCGGATGCGATAGGCACGCCAGAGTGCATCCAGAATGGCGTTCATGACCGCCGGGGAGGAGCCGATCGCGCCCGCTTCACCTGCACCCTTCACGCCGAGCGGGTTCAGGGCGCATGGAATGTTGCAAGTCTCGAAACGCAGCGAAGGAACGTCCTCGGCTCGGGGCAAGGCGTAATCCATCAGGCTGCCGCTGAGCGGCTGGCCGGTAGAGCGCTCATAGTCCATGCTCTCCATCAGCGCCTGGCCGATGCCCTGAACCGCGCCACCGTGGACTTGGCCGGCGAGCAGCAGCGGATTGAGCGTCACCCCGAAGTCGTCGACCACGACATAATCAACCAGGCTCACGGCGCCGGTCTCGGGATCGATTTCGACCTCGGCGAGATGGGTACCGTTGGGATAAGTGGCGGCCTCCGGCACGAAGGAGTGCTCGCAGGAGAGCGGCGGCTCGCCGGGACGGGCCGCGCGGGCAAGATCGGCGAAGCTCTCGGCACGATCGGTGCCGACTACGCGCACCGCACCGCCGGCAAACTCCAGATCGGGCGCCGCCGCTTCGAGCGCCTGCGCGGCGCGCTCCATGAGACGCTCCGCAAGCTTGTCGGCAGCGCCCGCAATCGAGGCACCCCCGCAAGGGATCGAGCTCGAGCCGCCGGTCCCTCCTCCGCTGGCGACGAGATCGGTGTCGCCCTGGACGACACGGACCTGCGCCGGCGCAAGGTCGAGGCGCTCGGCGATCAGCTGGGCATAGGCGGTCTGGTGGCCCTGGCCGGTCGATTGGGTGCCGACCGATACGGTGATGCCGCCGTCCTCGTCGAGCTTCACCGCCGCCGTCTCCGGGCCGTTGCTGCCGCAGGCCTCGACATAGGTGGCAAGCCCGAGCCCGAGCAGGCGGCCCTGACTGCGTGCCGCCCGCAGGCGGCGGCCAAAGCCGGCGCTGTCGGCCAGTTCCTGCGCGCGCTGCAGGTGACGGCCGAAATCGCCCGAATCGTAAATCTTTCCAGTCGCCGTCGTGTAGGGCATCGCGGCGGGCCTGATGAAATTCTTCCGCCGCAGCAAATCCGGCTCCACGCCGATCTCGCGCGCCGCCACATCCACAAGCCGCTCGATGAGATAGCTCGCTTCCGGCCGTCCGGCACCGCGATAGGCGTCGACCGGCACGGTGTTGGTGTAGGCGCCGCGCACGCGGACATGGCAGGCGGCAATGTCGTAGACGCCGGGCGACATGCCGGCGCCGATATAGGGGATGAAGGGCGCAAAGCCCGACAGGTAAGCACCCATGTCGGCGAGGAGGTCGACCTCGAGTGCGAGAAAGCGTCCGTCGTGGTCGAGCGCGAGCCGAGCACGGGTGAAATTGTCGCGGCCCTGGGCATCGGCAAGGAAATGCTCGCTGCGATCGGCAATCCACTTGACCGGCCGCCGCAGCCGCTGCGCCGCGACGGCGGCAAGCGCATATTCCCGGTAGACGAAAAGCTTGGACCCGAAGCCGCCGCCGACGTCGGGCGTCACGACCCGCATCTTGGCGGCCGGAATCCGAAGGACATCGTTGCACAGGGCGTCGCGGACGGCGTGGCTGCCCTGGCTGCCGAGCGTGAGCGTCAAGCGATCGACGGCATCGATTTCGGCGATCACGCCGCGGGTGTCGAGGTAATTGGCGGCGACGCGCTGATTGACCACGTCGAGCGACACCGTGCGTGCTGCCGCCGCGAAGGCGCGCGCGGTTTGCTTGGCATCGCCTATGGTCGTCTCGAACGCGAGATTGCCTGCGCCCCAGACCGGCGGCGCGCCCGGAGCGAGCGCGGCAGCGGCACCGATGACATTCGGTAGCGGCTCCCATGCGATCGCGATCGCCTCGGCCGCATCCTTCGCATGATCGAGCGTGTCCGCGACCACGAAGGCGACCGCGTCGCCCACGTGCCGAACCTCATCGAGCGCCAGGATCGGATAAGGCGGGACCTTCATCCGGACGCCTGGGATCTCGCCCTGGCATGGCAGATGGCCAAGCCTTGCGGTATCCGCGCCGCTCAGCACGAGCGCTACGCCGGGCGCCGCGCGGGCGCGATCGAGGTCGGTCAAGCGGAATTGGGCGTGGGGATGGGGCGAGCGCAGCACCACCGCATGGAGCAGGTCCGCCGGGGCATGGTCCGCGACATAGCGACCGCAGCCGCGGATGAGGGCGTCATCCTCCTTGCGCAGCACCGACTGGCCGATGCCAAACTTCACCGGCTGCATTGTCCGTCCGATTTCACAACCGTCATTCGGCCGGGGCGCCCTGCGGCGGGGCCGACCTGCGCAGGCTGGCGCGCTCGGCGATCCAGCGCGCCAAGACATAGAACGCCGGGGTAAAGATAAGCCCAAACAACGTCACCCCGATCATGCCGGAGAACACCGCGGTTCCGAGCGCCTGCCGCAGCTCGGACCCCGCGCCGCTCGCCCAGACGAGCGGCGTCACGCCGAAAATGAAGGCAAACGAGGTCATCAGGATCGGCCGCAGCCGCAGCCTCGCCGCCTCGACCGCCGCCTGCCGACGATCGCGGCCGCGATCCTGCAGCTGCTTGGCGAATTCGACGATCAGGATCGCGTTCTTGGCCGCAAGGCCGATCAGCACGATGAAGCCGACCTGGGTGAGAATATTGTTGTCCTGGCCGCGCAGGATCACGCCGGTGATCGAGGCGACCAGGCACATCGGCACGATGAGGATCACCGCGAGCGGAAGGGTGAGGCTTTCGTACTGCGCGGCCAGCACCAGGAACACGAACACGACGCCGAGCGCGAAGGCAAAGAGCGAGGTGCTGCCGGCCCTGATCTGCTGAAAGGCGAGCTGCGTCCACTCGTAGCTGAAGCCGTCCGGCAGGAGCTCGCCCGCAAGCTGCTGCATGCTTTCGATCGCCTGCCCCTGCGAATAGCCGGGCGCCGGCGAGCCATCGAGCTCGGCGGCCGGATAGATGTTGTAGCGCGGCACCCGATAGGGCCCGGCGATGTCGCGGACGGTCGTGAATGATCCAAGCGGCACGGTCTCGCCGCTGGAGCTGCGCACCCGCAGATTCAGCACGTCCCGCGGCCGCAGCCGATAGGGGCTGTCGGCTTCGGCCTGGACCCGGAAGGTGCGGCCGAAGAGATTGAAATCGTTGACGTAGGATTGACCGAGATAGACCTGCAGCGAATTGAAGACATCCGGCATGTTGATGCCGAGCATCTGCGCCTTGGTACGGTCGATGTCGAGGTAGAGCTGGGGCGTGGCGGTCTCGAAGAGCGAGAATACCTGGGTGAGGCCTTGCGTCTGGTTGGCGCGGCCCGCCATGGCGTTGACGGCCGCCTGCAACGCATCCGAGCCACGGCCGCCGCGATCCTCGATCATCATGCGGAACCCGCCGGCATTGCCGATACCGGCGACGGGCGGCGGCGCCACCACGACCACGAAGGCCTCCTTGATCGCTGCCAGCTTGGCGAACAAGGCGCCTTGGATCGCTGCCGCCGACAGGCGCGGATTGCCGGCCCGCTTCTCGAACGGATCGAGCACCACGAAGGTCGCGCCCGCATTGGGGGCATTGGTGAAAGTGGCCGCCGAGAAGCCCACGATCGTGAAGGCATGACCAACGCCCGGCGTGTTGAGCGAGAGGTCGATGACGCGGCGCATCACCTCGTCGCTGCGCCCAATCGATGCGCCCGGGGGAAGCTGCGCGACCACGATCAGATAGGTGCGGTCCTGCTGCGGGATGAAGCCCTGCGGTGTCTTGCGGAACTCATTGAGGCCAAGCGCAATGACGCCGCCATAGAGGACCAGCATGATCACCGCAAAACGCACGACCACGGCGGCGAGTCGCCCGTAGCCGTGCGCCACGGCATCGAAGCCGCGGTTGAACAGGCGGAAGAAGCCATGCACGGGTCGCAGCAGAAGGCTTCCGCGTCGCTGCTGGTGATGCGGCTTAAGCACCAGCGCGCACATGGCCGGCGAGAGCGTCAGTGAGATGATCAGCGAGATCACGGTCGAGCCCGCGATGGTCAGCGCGAACTGGCGGTAGAACTGACCCGTGATGCCGGTGATGAAGGCGGATGGGATGAACACGGCGCAAAGGACAAGGGCGATCGCGATCAGGGCGCCGCCGACCTCGTCCATGCTGCGGATCGCGGCCTCGCGCGGGGCGAGGCCGTTCGCGATATTGCGCTCGACATTCTCGACCACCACGATCGCGTCATCGACCACGATGCCGATCGCCAGCACCAGCCCGAACAGCGAGAGATTGTTGAGCGTGAAGCCGAACAGACTCATCACGAAGAAGGTGCCGATGAGCGAGATCGGGATCGCGACGATCGGAATGATGGCGGCGCGCCAGGTCTGCAGGAACAGGATCACCACCAGCACGACGAGGATCATGGCCTCGAAGATCGTCTCGACCACCGCCTGCACCGATTGGCGGATGAACTGGGTCGGATCGTAGATGATGGTGTATTCGAGCCCGGCCGGGAAGCTCTTGGCGAGATCGGCCATGGCGGCGCGAATGTTGTCGCCGGTGGTGAGCGCGTTCGAGCCAGGACGCTGGAACACCGCGAGCACGACCGAGACGTCGCGGTCGAGATAGCCGGTCGAGCCGTAATCCTGGCCTGTGAGCTCAACGCGGCCGACGTCCTTGATGCGCACGACCGCATTTGGAGTCTGCTTGATCACGATATTGGCGAATTCGGCAGGGTCCGAGAGCCGGCCGAGCGTGCGGACCGCAACCTGAAAGGCGAGCGGATCGGGGACCGGCGGCTGGTTGAGCACGCCGGAGGCGACCTGGATGTTCTGGCCTTGAAGCGCGGCGGTGACATCGAGCGCGGTCAGGTTCAGCGACTGCAGCCGGTTGGGATCGAGCCAGACCTGCATGGCATAGTCGCGCGCGCCGAAGATCGTGATCGAGCCGACCCCGTCGACCCGGGTCAGCAGATCCTTGATCTGGATATTGGCGTAGTTGGACATAAACAGGGCGTCGCGCGACTTGTCGGGCGAGAACAAGTTCACGGCCAGCAGAATGTCGGGCGAGCTTTTCGCAACGGTGACGCCGATCTGCTGCACCTGCTGAGGCAAGCGCGGGGTGGCGCTCGAAACCCGGTTCTGGACCTGGACCTGCGCGATATCGAGGTTGGTGCCGAGGTCGAAGGTGACCGCGATGGCGAAGCGGCCATCGGCGGTCGAATTCGACGAGATGTAGAGCATTCCTTCCGCGCCGTTGACCTGCTGCTCGATCGGCGCCACCACGGTCTCGGCCACCGTCTCGGCGCTGGCGCCGGGAAACTGGCCGGTGATGTTGATGACCGGCGGGGCGATCTCGGGATATTGCGCAACCGGCAGGCGCGCGAAGGCGACGCCGCCCAGGATCAGGAACACGGTCGACAGGACCGAGGCGAAGATCGGCCGGTCAATGAAGAAATGGGATATCCACACGGCGCGCCTCAGCCATTCTTTGCGTCGGTCCTGGCCTGATCGGGGGCCGGCTCCTCCTGGGGCGTCACCTTCTGGCCAGGCCGGATGCGGGCAATGCCGTTGACGACGACACGGTCGTCGGGCCCGATGCCGTCCTTGATGACACGCAACCCATCGTTGGCATCGCCCAGCACGACGTATTTCGGCACCGCGACGTTCTGATCGTTGACGACCAGCACGTATTTGCGCGCCTGCTCGGAGGCGATCGCCACATCCGGCACCAGCAGCGCCTGGTAGACCGGCGAGCCGGGGACGCGAATGCGCCCGAACATGCCGGGCGTCAGCACCCCGGTCGGGTTGGAGAAAACCGCACGGCCACGGATGGTCCCGGAATTGCGGTCGATGACATTGTCGACGAAGTCCATGCGGCCCGAATGCATGAAATCCGGCTCGTCGATCAGCCGCAGCGCAACGACGACGCTGCCTTCCCGGCCGGTGACGTCCTTGCCGGTCTGCGAGATTCGCTCGTAGCGCAGGTAGGCGGCCTCGTCGAAGGTGAACTCGAAACGGATCGGATCGAGCGAAACTATCATGGCAAGCAGCGTCGTGTTGCCGGTGGTGCCGCCGGTCACCAGGTTGCCGGGCGAGACGCGGCGATCACCGATCCGGCCGGCAACGGGCGCCTTGAGATCGGTGAATTCAAGATCGAGCATCGCCTGGCGTACCGCGGCGGTCTGCGCCTGAACGGACGCCTCGGCAACGCGCCGGGCCTGCGTGCGCTGGTCAAAGACCTGCTCGGTGATGGTTCTGTCGCGAAGGAGCTGCTGCCCGCGCGCGAGATCGGCCTCCGCAAATGCCAGGTTTGCCTTGGCCTGCGCCAAGTTCGCCTGGGCTTGGTCGAGCGAGGTCTGAAACGGCCGCTTGTCGACGGTGAACAGGAGGTCGCCCTGCTTGACCATCTGGCCGTCCTGAAAGTGCACCTGGTCGAGGTAGCCCGAGACGCGGGCGCGCACCTCGACCGAATCGACGGCCGCAAAGCGGCCGACATATTCGTCGTAATCCACGATGTTGCGCTTGACCGGCTTTGCAACCGTCACGGCCGGCGGGGGCCGCTCGGCGGCCGGCTGCTGGCCTTGGCCGCAGCCCGCCAGCGCAAGGGCCAGTAACCCGCTGGCGACCACGGGCGCTTGAAGAGGTCTCAAGAGAGCGCGCAAGTTTCCGTCCCCCCCAAAAGAGGCAGTTCCGCCTATGTATTTACGAAATCGTATTCCGCGATAGGCCGGCGGCGTTGGGCCGCCCCCTTCCCGAGCCCACGTTCGCATCCCATATCTGGGCCGCACCCTAGAATTCAGCCCCAGGTCTTGTGACCCTGCCATTTCGGCATGGTGACCTCGCTGCACGGAAAGCCAATGCTCGATCGAATCACCCCTCCCCTCACCGACCCGCCTCCGGTTCCGCAGGACGACCAGGCGGTGCTCGACGCCTATTCGCGCGCCGTCATCGACGTGGTGGAGCGCGTCAGCGCCGCGGTGGTGCGGCTCGACGTGAGGTCCACGAAGGAGAAGCGGCGCGGCGGCACCGGATCGGGCGTGGTGGTGGCTCCGGACGGGCTTGTTCTGACCAACAGCCATGTGGTGGAGGGCGGCACGCAGGCGAGTGTCACGACCATCGATGGCCGCAGCCTGACCGCGCGCCTCGTGGGTGACGACCCTGACACCGATCTCGCGCTCGTGCGCATCGATGCGCCGGTCGCGCTGCCGGCTGCCACGCTGGGCGATTCCAAGATGCTCAAGCGCGGCCAGCTTGTCATCGCCATCGGCAACCCGCTCGGATTCGAATCGACGGTCACCACCGGCGTCGTCTCGGCGCTCGGCCGCTCGCTGCGGGCGCGCTCAGGCCGGCTGATCGATGACGTGATCCAGACCGATGCGGCGCTCAACCCGGGCAATTCGGGCGGTCCGCTGGTGTCCTCGCGCGGCGAGGTCGTCGGCATCAATACGGCGGTGATCATGGGGGCGCAGGGCATCTGCTTTGCGGTCGCCTCCAATACCGCAAGCTTCGTGCTGGGTGAGCTCGTGCGGCACGGGAGAGTGCGGCGCGCCTTCATCGGGATTGGGGCGCAACAGATCGCGCTGCCGCGGCGGCTGCGATATGCGGCGGGGCTGACCCAGGAGAGCGCCGTCATGGTCGACTCGGTCGAGCCCGACAGCCCCGCCGACCGGGCAGGTCTCAGGGCGCGCGACATCATCGTCAGCCTTGACGGAATCGCGGTGACCGGCGCGGACGATTTCATCCGCATCCTCGCCGGCGACAGGATCGGGCGCGCAGTCGAGGTTGACATGATCCGCGGTGGCGCCCGGGAAACGCGGCCGATCGTGCCCGAGGAGCGTACCAGGCGCGGCTGATCTGACGGGTGGTCTAAGCCTTGCTTGAGCTCGCGGTTCGCTTGCGCTGTGCTGCGACCGAACGCAAGTATTCGCGTGCCGGCAACGCCGGGTACCCGAGCCATTTTTCGCCGGGTGGCACGTCCGACATCACTCCACTTTTGGCCCCGATCATCGCCCCTTCGCCGATCTCGAGATGGTCGGCGATCCCTACCTGTCCCCCCAGCACGACGTTGTCGCCGAGAACCACCGCTCCGGAAAGCCCGGACTGAGACACGATGATGCAATTGCGGCCGACCGAGACGTGGTGCCCGATCTGCACGAGATTGTCGATCTTGGTCCCCTCGCCGATGACAGTGTCAGCGCCGCCGCCGCGGTCAATCGTGGTGCCAGCCCCGATCTCGACATTGTCCTGTATGATCACGCGGCCGAGCTGCGGCACCTTGGTGTGGCCGTGCCTGCCGGAATGAAAGCGAAAGCCGTCCTGTCCGATCCGGCAGCCGGCATGCACGATGACGCCGTCGCCGATGAGTGCATGGACAATCGTTGCGCCTGGCCCGATCGAGCAGTCGCGGCCGATGTGCACGCCGGGGCCGATGACCGCTGTGGCGGCGATCACGGTGCCGCTTCCGATCGCCGCGCGCGGCCCGATGATTGCCCCGGGATCGATGGTCACGCCGTGCTCGATCCGGGCTTCGGGATGAACCACTGCGCCTGGGGACACGCCCACCGTCTCGAAAAGAGAGGCAGGGCGCAAGGCATCGGGAAACAGCTTGCGGGCCACCTTGACGAAGGCGAGATACGGGTCGGATGCGCGCAACACGCTCAGGTGCTTCGGCGCCAGATTTTCGAAGCGCGCCGTGGTCAGGCATGCGGCGGCCCGCGTGGATCGCAGCAAATCTGCATATTTCGCCTCGCCGAGGAAACTCAGATCAGACGGGCCAGCCCGGTCGAGCGGCGCAACGTTGGTGATGACCTGTTCGAGGTGGGCGCCCTCGCGCGGCACGGCCCCGGTCAGCGCAACGATCTCGCCGACCGTCATCGGCGCGGTCGGCTTGAAGAAAAGCCCGTCGGACATGCCCGTTGCTCCCGCCCCGCCCGGCAGTCCCCGGGCGACGCGCGAACCATAGCAACCTTCGCGAAGCCCGCAACGACCGAGCCCGCCGGCGGCGGCCGGCGAGGTCGTCAGAGGAGTATGGGCTGCAGCCGCGTCAGCGCTGCGGGAGACGCGTCGGTCGCGTCGCCAGCTCTCTTTGCGCCGCGGCGGGGGCGTCCGCCTGGGGCTCGAGCGGCTTTCTCAGAATCTTGAAACGGTCTGAATCGAGCCCAGATGTCGAGGTCGGCGCGGTGGGCGGCGCGTTCACCACCTCGTCCTTGGGGCGCGAGACCGCCTCGGCACTCGCATCCTCGGACGGCAGCTGATGGCTCATGGTGGCGCCGCGCCAACGCTCGATCACGGCGCCGATGAAGTCCTGGCTCACGCCCTTGCCCGAATTGCCGTTGCCGGATTCCTTGCGCAGGAGGCCCGCCGGCAATTCCTTGAACTTGAGGCGGATGGGCAGGACCGCCCCCTCCCCGAACGCGAGCGCCTCGCGGGTGCCAAGTGTGGGAACGAAGGCGAGCAGGTTTGCGGCTGCGTCGGAGACCGCCGAGCGCAGGATCGCCTGGTCGCGGTCATTGGCCATCCGCATGGCAAAGAGCGTACTGCATTGGGAGATGATGGTTGGGTCGAGCTCTGCCGGCCGCTGGCTGATCAGCCCAAGAAACACCCCGTACTTGCGGCCTTCCTTGGCGATGCGTGAGATGGCCCGGCGGGTGGGCCCGAATCCGATGGTTCGATCGGCGGCGGCGTAGCGGTGGGCCTCCTCGCACACGAAGAGAAGCGGCGAGGCGCCGTCGCTCCACAGTCCGAAATCGAAGGCCATGCGGCACAGCACCGAGACAACCGCATCGACCGCCTCGGCGGGAAATCCGGCGAGCTGCATGATGGTCATCGGCACGCCCTTGGGTGGCAGCCGGAAGACGGCGCTGAGAACCTCGCCCATGGTGTCGCCGCCCACATTGGCGTTGGCAAACATGAAGGCATAGCGTGGATCGGCGCTGACCGTTTCGATGCGGCTGATGAGGCGGTGGTAAATCAGGCGCGCCGAGCGGTTCTCGAGCTTTCCCATCCGCTCGTCGATAAGGGCGACGAGGTCGGCAAGCCGGTACGGCACCGGCGTATCGGCGGTGTAGCCGGTCGCCCTGACATCGAGGCGCTTGATCGACCGCTCTGTGCTGGCCCGATAGTTGCCGTACATGGCCTTCGCCATTGGAATAAGCTCGAACAGGGTGTCCACCTCCTCCTCGAGCCCGGGTCGACCACCGAACAGCGCGTCGGTGAGTTCCTCGAAGCTGAACAGCCAAAACGGCAGCTTGAGGTTCCCGGGAGTGAGGACCTGCGCGCGGCCCTCGAAGCAGCGGCCGTATTCGTTGTGGGCGTCGATCAGAAAAATGCGCACGTCGGGGCGCGCCTTGAGGATTTCTCGCAGGATCAGGACGACGCCGCTCGACTTGCCGACGCCGGTGGCTCCGAGGATGGCGAAATGCTTGTTCAACAGTTCGTCGACCCGCACCAGCGCGCCGATCGAATCGTCGTGCTGCAAATCCCCGATTTCGATCGTGCGGGCATTGGTGATCTCGTGGATCAGCCGCAGCCGCTGGCCGGTCAGCAAAGCGGCCCGATCGCCGATCGCCGGATAGCTTGCCACACCCCTTTGGAATGTCGCGCTCGCCTGGTCCTGCTTGATCTCGCCCACGAGATCGACCCTGGCGGCCGCGTGATAGCCACGCTCGCGCGCCGACGCCGGAACCTCGATCGATATGTTCGTGATGACCCCGATAAGCAGCGATTTGCCGGTAGTGATCTCGAGGAATCTCCCGACAGTCGTCAGCGCGTCATTTGCGCCCGCCTTTTCCTTGGCCAGGAGCCCGATGGTGGCTTGCGAGCCGGTCACTGCCAGGACATGGCCTATCGGCTGCTCCGCCTCCTGCGGCCGCGCGAGCTCGCTCCTGATCTGCCGGAAGTCCATAGTCGTCCCCTGTCGCTTTACCCTGCGTTAGGCGCGGCCTGCCGATCGAGCCCGAAAAATGGCGCGCGGACATCTTATATCGGGTTAAGCGGAAGGTTCGCAGCGGTACGCGGTGAACAGCGGGTAAATCACCGCAGCCGGAATCGGTTCGGGGCTCGCTTCAAATGAGGTGAACGACCACCTAACTTCGATCCCCATGCATTCTCTTCTGTTTGAAACAAAGTCCCAATACTTTTTTGCTTGGATCGGCGTCGGACGATCCAATCTCGACCGCAAAACTAAAGTGGGGCGCCTGAATATCGTGCGCGACGGCGATCAAACCGAAACCGAGGCGCAGCCGCTGCGGGCGCTCATCGATCAGCTGCGCGAGCGCGAGCACGCGGCACAGCAGAATTGCAAGCTGCTCAAGGATATCCTGGACGCGCTGCCGATCGGGCTGACCGTCGAGGATGCCGCGGGGCAGCTGGTTCTGGTCAACGATGCCGCCGCTGCCAAGCTTGGAAGCCCGCTGTCCGCTCCCTCCGCAACCTCCTGGCTTGACGCGCGCCTGCAGTCCGCGCGCCAGGAAGACCAGCACCGCAACCCAGCCGAGACGGAAGAGCGAATCGCCGGCCCAGCCGGGGAGCGCACCTGGCTGACCGCTCGCAAGCCCGTGCGCATTCTCGAAGAGACCATGCTGCTCTCGACCTCGCTCGACATCACCGAGCGCAGGGACGTCGAACGCGAGCTCACCCGCCGGGCCTATTTCGACGACCTGACCGGCCTGCCCAATCGCATGCTGGTGCAGGAATACATCGAGGAGGTGCTGCGCAGGAAGGCAAACGGCGAGCGCTTTGCGCTGGCCTTCATCGATCTCGACAATTTCAAGCACATCAACGACTACTACAGCCACGCCAGCGGCGATGCTCTTCTGGTAAAGGTCGCGGGCCGGATCGCGAGCCGTATCCGCGAGACCGACATGCTCGCCCGCATGAGCGGCGACGAGTACGTCCTGCTGATCGACCCGGTGGAGAACGACGAGCAGTTGCGGGCGATGATAGACGGCCTCCTGGTGGAACTGACCAAGCCGTTCTACATCGAAGGCTTTGAAATCCTGACGTCGGCATCAATCGGCGTGAGCGTCCACCCGGAGCACGGAAAGAGCTACGAGGCTCTTCGCCGCAATGCCGACAGCGCCATGTACGTGGTGAAGCGGGATACCAAGGGAGGCGCCGCCTTTTTCGACGACAATGCGAGCCAGGCGGCGCTGGATCGGATCGAGATCGAGCAGCGGCTGCGGCTCGCCATCCGCGATCGCAAGTTCTGCTGCGCCTTCCAACCCAAGCTCGACATCCACAGCCGGGAGGTGGTCGGGCTCGAGACCCTGGTTCGCTGGCGCGACGACGACGGCGCATTGCAGTTTCCGGGCTCGTTCATCGGATTGGCGACGGAGCTCGGGCTGATCGATCAAATCACCCACTTCGTCCTGGCGCAGTCGGCCGCCGCGATCCACCAGCTCGATGACGCCTTTGGCAGCGAGTGCACGATCAGCATCAACATCGCCGCCAAGCAGGCCAACAACCTGAAATTCATGCGCTCCCTCATCGAGGCACTGGAGGGCACCGGGCATGCGCGCCGCTTCATGCTCGAGCTGACCGAGGAGGCGTTCGTCGCGAAAAACCAGTTCCAGGTGCAGGTGCTCCCGCTGCTGCGGTCGATCGGGGTGCGCGTTTCGATCGACGATTTCGGGACAGGCTATTCGTCGCTGTCGGCGCTCGCCGACATCACCGCCGATGAGATCAAGATCGACCGGTCCTTCGTCACGGCGATCTATCAACGTCCGCGCAGCCAGAGCGTCCTCAAGGCGATCGAATCGCTCGGGCATGCGCTCGGAATGACGATCGTCGCAGAAGGGGTGGAGACATTCGAGGAGCTTGCCTATCTGCAGGCGGCAACGCGCATCCGTTATGCGCAAGGTTATTATTTCTCCAAGCCGTTCTTCCTCGAGGACCTCACGCGTCGGACCCGGACCGAGTTCAACGAGCGCCTGATGCCGCTTGCGCGGGAGCTTTCGGAGCGGCGCCTGCCGAGCTCCGCGCGGGCGGCGCCGGGCGTCGGGCGGCAGCGAAGCTATTGAGGAATGCGTGGCTCGCCGGCGCGCGGCCGCAACGCCGCCCGCCAGCGCGGCCCGAACAGCGCCAGCAGCGCGCCGCCGTAGACGAGCGCCCCGATCCCGGCGAGGGTTGCCAGCGCGGTCGCGTCGCCCCACCTCGACGAGGACCCGAAGATTGCCACGATCGGGTCTCGAGCAAGGCCCAGCGTGATCGCAAGCGCGCCACCCGCGAGCGAGAGGCGTCCGACGGGGCGGCCGAGATCTTGGTCGAGCCGGATAAGGCCTTTGCGGCTCGCGAACCAGAGCACCAAGCCGAAATTGATCCAGGCACCGATCGTGGTCGCGAACGCGAGCCCAACCTGGGCAAGCGACGTGGCGCTGAAGAACACGATCTTGAAGGCTATATTGACCACGGCGGCCAGGAGCGCCGCGCGCACCGGCGTGGCGGTGTCGCCGCGGGCGAGAAAGCTTGCGACTACGCTGCGGATCAGCACAAACGGAAGCAGGCCAAGCGCGTAGGCGGCAAGCGTCTGTCCGGCCGCGACGGCGTCCGAGGCCGTGAAGGCGCCGCGCATGAACAGCACCCGCATGATGAGGTCGGGGACGAGCTGGAAGGCCGCGAGGCAGGGAATCGACAACAAAAGGGTCAGCTCGATGGCTCGGTTCTGCGCATGCGCGGCGCCCGCTTCATCGCCGGCGGCAATCCGGCTGGCCATTTCCGGCAATACAACGGTGCCGGCCGCGATCCCGATGACCCCGATCGGCAGCTGGTTGAGACGATCCGCATAATAGAGGGCCGATAGCGCGCCGGCGGTCAGAAAGCTCGCGATGATCGTGTCGGCGAAGAGCGCGATCTGCAGCCCGGCCGAGCCGACGGTGGCGGGCCCGAGTGCGGCGAGGAATCGCTTGACGTCGGCGTCCCATCGCAGCCCCCGAAAGCTCGCCATGACGTCGTTGCGCATGGCATCTCCGCCGACCAGCAACAGCTCAAGGACGCCCGCGGCGAGCAGGCCCCAGGCGGCCGCGTGTCCGGCGCTCGAAAACGACGCCGCGAAGGCCAGCGCCGCCATCATCGTGAGGTTGAGCAGGATCGGGGCAGCTGCCGCGGCGGCGAAACGGTGCAGGGCATTGAGGATGCCGCCGTAGAGCGTCACCAGCGTCACTAGGAGAAGATACGGGAAGGTGATGCGGGTCAGCTCAACCGCCAGGGTGAAACGGCCGGGATCCTTGGAAAATCCCGGCGCAAGCAGCGAGATCACGGCGGGCGTGAACACAAGCGCGATGAGCAACAGCAGGAGCTGGCTCGCAAACAGCAGCGTGAAAATGCGATCGGCGAACAGCTTGGCGGGATCAGCGCCCCCCGTGGCGCGAATGCGCGCATAGGCGGGGACAAAGGCCGCATTAAAGGCGCCCTCCGCAAAGATCGCGCGGAAATGGTTGGGCAGCCGCCATGCGACGAAGAACGCATCGGCGACAGGTCCCGCGCCGAGGATGGCCGCGAGCATGATGTCGCGGGCGAAGCCCGTCAACCGCGACAGCAAGGTCAGCCCGCCGACGGTAAAGATGCGGCCAATCATTGAATTGGTCCTTGGCCGTAGGATGCGGCGCGATTATCAGACAAGCGCCTGCCGAACCGCAGCGATGATCCGATCCTGGGTCGGCTCGTCGAGGTAGGCATGCATCGGCAGGCTGATCACGTCCGCAGCCAACCGCTCGCTCACCGGAACTCCGCCCTCCACAACCGGAAAATGCCGATAGGCCTCCTGGTGATTGAGCGGGATCGGATAATAGATCGCGGTCGGAATGCCCCGCGCCTTGAGGGCTTGCGCAAAATCGTCGCGCCGGAGCGGGGCCAAGCGGATCGTGTATTGCGCCCAAACCGAGGTCGCACCTTCCGATACCCGCGGAACCTTCACCAGATCGGCAAGGTGCGCGCCGTAGCGCCGCGCGATCCGGACCCGCGCCGCGATCTCCTCGGAAAAGATCTTGAGCTTCTCGATCAGGACGGCCGCCTGGATCGTGTCGAACCGGCCGTTGGTGCCGATGCGCACGCTTTCATACTTGTGCCGGCCCTCGCCGTGCACGCGCAGGCTGCGCATCACAGCCGCGAGCTCATCGTCGTCGGTGAAGACGGCGCCGCCATCGCCGTAGCAGCCGAGCGGCTTGGCCGGGAAGAAGCTGGTGGCCGTGGCGACCGCGAGCGTTCCGACACGGCGATTGTGGCAGACCGCGCCGAAACTCTGCGCCGCGTCATCGAGCACGAGCAGACCTTCCGCGGCGGCCACCGCTGCGATGGCCGGATGATCGGCGGGTTGACCAAACAGATCGACCGGAATGACGGCCTTTGGGCGAAGGCCCGCCTGCCGCGCGGACAAAGCGGCCTGCCGGCAACTTTCCGGATCGAGATTGAAGCTTGCCTCGTCGACGTCGGCGAAGACCGGGGTTGCCCCAACCAGCGCCACCGCCTCGGCGGTCGCCGTGAAGGTGAAGGCGGGGCAGATCACCGCATCTCCGGGCCCGATCCCCCAGGCCATCAGGACGAGCACAAGCGCGTCGGTACCGCTCGAGCAGGTGATCACATGACGGGC
>Ga0126381_100003459_pt1 | contig 17130 bp, 13 predicted proteins | sample PanSoiMetPlot_28_FD_96465 | JGI IMG/M metagenome (GOLD analysis project Ga0126381, IMG submission 96465) | Tropical forest soil microbial communities from Panama - MetaG Plot_28 | ecosystem: Environmental > Terrestrial > Soil > Tropical forest > Bulk soil | place: Panama | collected 2016-02-17 | reverse complement strand
GAAACCAGAAACCAGAAACCAGAAACCCGGAACCCCACCCCTACCTCAAAACCTGTTTTCCCTCTTTCGACCATCCTCCACCGCCGCCCGCGTAGAATACCTGGTAGTCATCCAGGCGACAATTGTAATGAACCGGCGGGAGCTCTGTTGCCGTATAGAGACGTCCGTGAATGATTCGGTGGCATTCCGTATCGTAAATGGCAACCGGTCTAAGCGCTTGGTTTTCCCGAACAGCAATGTCAAACCGCGCGAGGCGCTCCCGTGCCTTGCGAAGCGATTCCGGCTCTTTGGCAGCTTGTGAAGAGGTCAGAGGACCCGCATCCACAGCGACGTAACGCATCGATAAAGCTTTCTGCAGGTCCTTCTCTTTCATCGAGTTCAGGACCGCCTCCGCCGTGTGCGCCGCCTCTGTTTTCTGCACACTTGTCAAAGCGTACCGACCTGCTACGACATTTTCCGGATCTTCAACCAGCATCTTCGTCTTTCCCCAGCTAAAGGAAGCAACGATGAGGAGACAGCCGACCAGCCAGAATTTCATAACGTTCCGGAGAATAGAAAAACTGAATCGAATGGATCAACCCAAAACAGCGGTCATTGCCTCTAGCAACACCTGAACGCTTTCGACCGTCTCGTCTCCCATATTCGAAATCCGGAAAGTCTTCCCTTTGATTTTTCCGTAACCGGTATCGATCTGGAAACCGTGCTCCTCTCGGAGTCGTTTTGAGAAGGCTTGGAGGTCGATGTCTCGATTGTTTTTAACGCAGGTCAAAGTGACCGAACGAAAACCCTCCTTAGCAAAAAATTCGAATCCGTGCTTTCTAATCCAGGCGTGGACAAGCTGGTTCGTTTGCGCGTGCCGTTTGTATCGATTCTCCAGGCCTTCAGCAAAAATATCCTCTAGCTTAGAACGCAGGGCGTAGATGTGCGGGATAGCTGGCGTACTCGGAGTCATGAACTCCCCTGCGTTCTTTCGAAATTCGAATAGATCGAAGTAATAACCCCGATCAGAAATCTGTTCAGCGCGCTGAAACGCCTTTTCTGACGCTGCGAACAAAGAGAGCCCGGGAGGTAACGCTAGCGCTTTCTGAGAGCCGGTCAGCATCAGGTCGATGCCGAGTTGATCCATCGGGATGGCCTGCGCTGAGAACGAAGAAACTGTATCCACGATCAGGATTACATCCGGATATTTTCGGACCACATCACAGATTTCCTTTAGAGGATTCACCACGCCGGTTGACGTTTCGTTGTGGATTACCGTCACGGTATCGAATTTGTCGGTCGCAAGCTGCCTATCAAGATCAGCCGGGTTAATCGGTTTGCCCCAATCGACTTGGAGTGGAGTCGCGTTCTTGCCGCAGCGCTTCGAGACATCCAGCCATTTATCGGAAAAGGCGCCACACATGCAGTTGAGAACACCTTTGACCACAAGGTTCCGAATCGCTCCCTCCATCACACCCCAAGCAGAAGAGGTAGAGAGAAAGACTGGCTGCTGAGTCTGGAACAGCTCCTGCAAACGCGGAAAAATTTCGCGGTACAGTTCTTTGAAGTCCGCGCTCCTGTGTCCAATCATCGGGGCGGTCATTGCCTGCAACGTCTTCGGCGAAACCTCAACCGGCCCTGGAATAAACAGCTTAACTGCTCTCTTCATCGTGGAGAACATTCAGAGAAAGCCGGGCGGTGGCAACAGAGAATGCGTGTGGGCGTGTCGGCGTGTCGGCGTGTCGGCGTGTCGGCGTGTGGGTGTATCGGCGTATCGGCGTATCGGCGTATCGGCGTATCGGCGTGTCAACGAGGGTCGCCGTTGTTAGAGATTTTAAGCTGCCCCATGTGCGATAGGAATTACGCTATGAATACATAATGATTGCTAGGCATTTTCGCGATTTAGATGTCTATCAAGGAGGCATGGACCTGGTGATGCGAATTTCTGAGATTAGCAAGAACTTCCCCAACGAAGAGCGTTTCGCCTTGACTGATCAAATCCGGAGATCCTCTCGATCAGTCTGTGCAAATCTGGCTGAGGCGTGGAGGAAACGTAGATACCGAGCCGCATTTGTTCTGAAGCTCAATGATGCCGAAACAGAAGCAGGCGAGTCACAAGTCCATATTGAAATTGCGCTTCGCCACGGATACATCGACGAACTGGAGTTCCGGGAGCTTGACGATGCCTACGAGAAGGTGCAATCGCAGATCATTAACATGATTGATCACGCGGATCGTTGGGTAATAAAACCCCGTCGCAAAACCGGGTAATCATTCGCCGACACCCCGACACGCCCACACGCCGATACGCCGACACGCCGATACGCCGACACGCCGACACGCCGACACGTCATTCCGGCCAAAGAAAATGCTCCAGCCGTAATCGGGTCAGTCTATTCTTGGCTTCCTCTGAACGGGCTCCGCGCGTATTCGCCAACTTTTCGTAAACGGCTGCAGCTGATGCCCATGATCGGCGGTCCTCAAGGATCTGACCGGCGTCAAAACCGGCGCGAAAGAACCAAAGCTGATCGCCTTTGCCGCCTTCAACAGTAAGCACGTCATAGTAAGTCGTAAGGGCATCATCGGGCCGGCCCAATTTCTCGAGACATTTGCCTTTTTTATAGAGAGCACGTTGCTTCCATTCCTCCGGCACACGATCGAGTCCAGCCAAAGTCTCAAATGTCTTAACTGCGTCCTCGTATAACTTTGGATCAGTTGCCGCCAGAGTGAATTGCGCGTCTCCTTTATTGTCGAGCGCTTCGTACTTGATTTCTGCAGGTGGATTCTGCCCCAACAGATCGTCCAAGAGCACAATTGCTTCTCGATCTCGCTTTGTTTGACGCTTTGTTAATGCTTGTTCGAGTCGCGCTGGAAATTTTAGCGGTCCGGCGCGCTGATAAACATCTTCAAATAACACGATCGCCCGATCGATCGAGGCCGGATTCAGACTCTTGCGAGCTGCTTCACCGGCTAAGAACAGGGCCGTTTCAACCAGAGGAGAGTCGGGGTTCTCTTCCCGAACAAGCTCGAACTGAGTTTGAGCGTTCGGAAAGTCGCTTTGGCGAAAGTAGACCTCTCCCAGCTTCAGGCGTACCTCCGGTCGATTTGGCGAGTTCGGATATTTTTGCAGGTACTCTTGAGCGAGCGCTCCTACGGCTTGTGCGTTTTGAGACGGACCAGAAGCAGCCAGGAAAATTTTGAGGCGATCCGCGCGTTCCTGAAGGTTGGGATCGTTGCCAACCTTCTGAAGCGCTTGCCGGGCGGCAGCGACGTCAGGGGGTTGCTCGGTTAACCGAAGTTCTGCTTGAACCAGATAGGCTTCCGGAGCTTTCGGATGGCCACGATATTCCTTCGCAAACGCACGTAATGTTTCATCCGCTGATGACTGCCCGGTTCTCGCTTCCAGCAAACCTTTCACGAAAAGAAGGTCTCCGACGAGGTTCTGCCCATCGGGTTTCTTTTGCAGTTTGGAGAGCGATTGGGCGAATCCTTCGCGGTCACCGATTTGAAGAGAGCAGAGTGCGGCATTGAACAGGGTCTTTTCTCGCTCAGTCTCGAAGCCATTCGATAGATTGAGAAAGATGTCGCGGGCAGCCCGCAAGTTACCTTGCCGGTAATAGCATTCCGCCAATAGATCGTATAGGCGGAACTGTTGTGTCCATGGGAGACGAGCCGCCCGTTCAGAAAGTGCTTCGAGGCGTTTTACCGCGTCATCGATTTCGCCGCGATCAAGCTCCTGCCGGCTAAGCAACAAAGCAGTCTCCACAGCCATCTGATGTGACGGAAATCTCTGCAGAAGCTCTCGGTAAGTCTGCTCGGCGAGGGGTTTGAGGCCCTGCTTTAGTTGCAGATTCGCAAGATAGTAAAGCGCGTAAACCGGGCGATCCGGTCCAGCTTGTTCCGGACTCTCAGCAGCCCACTTGGCAAAGTCAGGAGTTGCTGACACACCCTCCGCTACGTAAATCTGGAAGAGCGTTTCAAACATCTCCGGGAGCGCTGGATTGCGCGGTTGATCCGAGATCAGCTTTTCCAGCTGGGACTCGGCTTCCTCAAGCTCGTGATTTTGAATCAGGATGCTCACCATGCCGAGGTTCGCCAGTGTCGCGACACGAGAAGTCCTGTGTGTCGGCTCAGCGAGAATTTTCTGGAACAGATCCTTTGCGGCGCTCAGGTTCCCTTTCTTGAGTTCGATTTGGCCAATCAAGCACAGCTTTTGCAGTTGCTGACGCGAGGTCAGCGATTCCAGGCGCGCAAGAAATCCTTCCGCCTTCGGAATATCGGGTTGCGCAAGCGCGATTTCTGCCGCGAGCAAAAGCGCGCGTGTGCGTAAACCGTTGTCGGGATGGTTTAGCGCCGGCTCTAAGGTTTCCAAAGCTGCATCCAACTGTGAGAGTGCTCGTTGGCAATCGGCGAGCCCGAGCCTTGCTTCACCGAATTTTTCTGAATTTGAACCATGTAACAATTCTGAAAACAATGTCTCACCTTGTTTCCAACGCCTTGATCGTCGCGCCGCTTCGGCTCGCAAAAACGTGGCTTCCGCTTGCTGCATTCCGTCAAGAACATCCTGCGCCTGTTGCTGCTTGTTTGTGCTGATGAAACATCGCGCGAGCAATATTCTAGCTGCTTCGGCTCGAGTGGCGTCTGGTTGTGACGCCAGAAACTGTTGGGCTTTGGTAATACCAACTTCAGGGATACCGTTCTGTTCCGCCTGAATCGCATCGTCTAACAGATCGGCAGTTGCGCTTCCCACAGAAAGGCAGAGTGCTAGCCCGAACAAACAAAGCCAGTGTCGTCGCGAGGAGAAATCGCTAACTTTCATCGATTGGATTCGAGCGATTTTCACGGCGCGTTAGATTCTGCCTGTCGCGTCGCGACAGCGCCGCATACCGCGCATCGGCAGTCGGCTGAAGATTCTCGCTGACCTTCAACGTCCAAATTCAGTACGGAGCCATTCGCGGCTCCCGCTTTTTCAAAGCTTGTCCAGCGGTTCAAGGTCTTCATTCCAGAATACGTCTCAGATACCTTCCCGTATGACTGGCTTCGACTGCGGCAATCTGCTCAGGTGTTCCCTGTGCGATGATTTGACCGCCGCCGTTTCCGCCTTCCGGACCGAGATCAACAACCCAATCTGCGCTCTTGATGACCTCCAGGTTGTGCTCGATCACAATCAGCGTATTTCCCTGGTCCCGAAGCTTAAGCAAAACTTCCAGCAGCTTGTGAATATCGGCGAAATGCAAACCGGTTGTTGGCTCGTCTAGAATGTAAACCGTCCGTCCGGTCGCTTTCTTGGCGAGTTCCGCTGCCAGCTTCACCCGCTGCGCTTCGCCACCGGAAAGTTGAGTGCCCGATTGGCCAAGCCGTAAGTAACCGAGCCCCACATCAATCAGGGGCGTCAATTTGTCATAAATTGCCGGCACCGCACGAAAGAATCGCGCCGCTTCATCAACTGACATCGCCAGGATATCCGAGATGTTCTTGCCGCGATACGTGATCTCAAGTGTTTCACGGTTATAGCGCTTACCTCGGCAAACTTCGCATTCGACATATACGTCGGCTAGGAAATGCATCTCGATCTTAATCAGCCCGTCGCCCTGGCAGTTTTCGCAGCGGCCACCTTTCAGGTTGAAACTAAACCTGCCGCTTGAATAGCCACGAATTCGAGAGGCGGGCAGTTGACTGAACAGGTCACGAATCGGACCGAACGCGCCTGAATACGTCGCAGCGTTCGATCGCGGTGTGCGTCCGATTGGGCTTTGGTCAATCACAATCGCTTTATCGATCTGATCCAGGCCCAAAATCGAAGCGTGCGCGCCCGGACGTTCTTTCGATTTGTAGAAATGGCGAAACAATGCCCGGCGAAGGATATCATCAACCAGCGTTGATTTGCCGCTTCCGGAAACGCCCGTAACACAGGTCAGGCAGCCGAGCGGAAAAGGAACTGTCAGGTTCCGCAAATTGTTTTCTTTCGCTCCGGTCACAGTAAGCCAGCCCTCAGTGCCGGATCTTTCGCTGATCTGCGCCGTAGTGGGAGTAGTTCGCGCCCGCGGGATCGGAATTCTCAGCACGCGGCGGAGATATTGTCCGGTCAACGAATCCGGATGCGCTTCGATCTCGGCGACGGTGCCTGTGGCTACGATTTGTCCACCGCGGGGACCGGCGCCCGGACCGAGGTCGATAACGAAATCCGCCGACCGGATCGTATCTTCATCATGCTCGACCACTACGACCGTGTTACCAAGGGCGCGCAAATGTTTTAAGGTTGTCACTAAACGATTGTTGTCGCGTTGGTGCAGGCCGATACTAGGTTCATCGAGTACGTAGAGTACGCCGGCCAGTCCAGATCCAATCTGTGTTCCCAACCGAATCCGTTGGGCCTCACCTCCAGAAAGAGTACCGCTCTCTCGATTGAGTGTTAAATATCCTAGCCCGACTTCGACCAGGAAACTGAGACGATTCCGGATTTCTCGCAGCACCTCTGTTGCAATTAGCCGCTGCTGTTTGGACAAGGAAATGTTCTCCAAAAACAGCTTGGCTTCTTCAATCGTTAGCGCACAGAACTCGTGAATGTTAAGTTCGCGCCGATTTACGTCTTGGATTGTTACCGCAAGAATTTCCGGACGTAGCCGGGAGCCTGCGCAGACCCGGCACGTGCGTCGGCCTTGAAAAGTTTTTAACCGGTTTTTGGTGAACTCGCTTTCGGTATGCGCGATCAGATTGTCGAGTTGGGCCAACACGCCTTCGTACGGCTTTTCGACAACCTTGGTTCCAAATTCAAAACGCACCACCCGATCCCCAGTGCCGTATAGGAGTGCCTCTTGAAAACGCTCCGGGAGATCTGCGAACGCTGTTTCAAGGCTGACACCCAAGTGCTTTGCTAACGCTTCCAGCTGCGAACCATGGTACGCCTGCATCCGCTTGGTCGATTTTCGCCAGGGTGCGATCGCGCCATCCTGAAGTGACCGGGTCGGTTCGGGAATCACTAACTCGGGATCAAAATACGCTTCTGAACCGATTCCCTGGCAGGCCGGACATGCGCCTGCCAGACTGTTAAACGAGAAATGCTTTGGTGTGAGTTCCGGCAGCAGAAAATCGGTTCGTGGATTGCAATACTCCGTCGAGTAGGGAAGATCCTCCCAAACCGCTGCACCGGGAAGCTGGCGGCTGACGACAAGCCGGTTGCCGCCCCAAGCTAGTGCGGTGTCGACGGAGTCGGCCAGCCGTGTGCGGACGCCTTCGCGGATCACCAGTCGATCCACTACAACGTCGATCGAGTGGCGTCCGGTCTTGGAAAGTCTGATCGGCTCTGGTCGAGCTAATTCCAGGATTTCGCCGTCAACTCGAACTCGGACAAAGCCCTCTCGTTTAACTTTCTCAAGCACATCGCGGAATTCGCCTGTTTCATTTCGTACCAGCGGAGCGATTATGAGAGCCCTGGTCTCGTCGGGATAAGCCAGGATTTGGTCAACGATCTGTTCCGGTGTCTGCTTATAGATTTTTTCTCCCGTTGCCGGATCGTGAGGCTGACCGATGGCAGAGAACAAAACCCTCAGATAGTCATAGACTTCAGTCGTCGTTGCGATGGTCGAACGTGGGTTCGCCATCGAACTGCGTTGCTCAATCGCGATCGACGGAGAGAGACCTTCGATAAAATCAACGTCCGGTTTCTCCATCTGATCGAGAAACTGTCTGGCGTAGGCCGAGAGACTCTCTACGTAACGTCTTTGTCCCTCTGCGTAGAGCGTATCGAAAGCCAGCGAAGATTTCCCCGAACCGCTCATTCCAGTGACCACAACCAGACGCTCCCGAGGAATATCAACGTTGATATTCTTGAGATTGTGCTGTCGAGCCCCAAGTATGCGAATCTTCTCTGCTGCCATTTTCTGGAAAGCGGTGAATCAATAACCAAGCACAGGACTAGCCAGCCGACTAGCCCAGTTTTTTCCAGCGCCTATCAACCGCTTGATAGGCAGCCTTCACGGTGCGAGACAGCCTGTCCGTCGCCGCCCTCCAGCGGCTAATGCTCGCAATAGATTGTTACAACTAAGCTCAGCCAATCTGTCTTATCCAGCCGCGCGAAGCGCCGTCTCAGGATCGCACACTAGTGCGCTGCTTCGATTTTATGCTTCTGCAGGCGCCGATAGAACGCGCTTCGGCTGAGCCCGAGTGCCTTTGCGGCAAGAAGCGCGTTCCCTTGATTTCGCGCCAAAGCCCGCCGAATCAACAGTGCTTCAGCCGAATCTAAATCCATTTCGTCAAGGCTAGAGCTCTTACCGTGTGCGCCCTGTAGACCTAGATCCGACGCTTGAACCTTGTCGGATCGTGCCAAAAGAACCGCGCGCTCTAATACGTGGCGCAGCTCTCGCACATTGCCGGGCCATCCGTAGGCCTGCAAAGCAGCGATCGCATCCGGGTGAATCCCGGTGATCTGCTTGCGGTATCGCTTTATGAATTCTGCGAGAAATTGTTCCGCCAGGATCGGTATATCCGCGGTACGATCGCGCAGAGATGGCAGATGTATCTGAATAGTATTGAGGCGGAAAAAGAGGTCCTCGCGGAATTTGCCTGCACCGATCTCTTTACGCAGGTCCGCATTTGTAGCGCTCAACAGCCGAACATCAGCATGTCGCGTCTTGGAAGAACCAACCCGCTCAAATTCGCCTGTCTCCAGAACGCGCAGAAGCTTGGTCTGTTGCGTTGCCGTGAGGTTCGCAATTTCGTCGAGGAACAATGTTCCATGATCAGCCAATTCAAATCGGCCTGCGCGGTCAGCCTTGGCATCAGTGAACGCGCCCTTAACGTGCCCAAACATTTCGCTTTCAAACACCCCTTCTGGAAGACCGCCCATATTAACAGTGATTAGCGGCTGACCAGCACGTGTCGAAAGCTGGTGCACCATGCGAGCAAACACGCTCTTACCGGTGCCATTTTCGCCTGTAATCAACAGGTTGGCGTCAGACGGAGCGACTTGCTCAATCATCTGTTGGACCTCTTGCATCGCGGCGGAGGTCCCGACAACTCCTTCTACGAGGATGCTGCTGCCACGGAGAGTGCTGTTTTCTGCCTCCAAGCGTTCTTTCCCTCTGAGCGCGTTCCTCAAAGCAATCTGAGTCCGAAGAATCGAGAGCAATCGCTCGTTTTCCCAGGGCTTCTGCAAGAAATCTTTGGCACCGAGACGGATCGCTTCTACCGCAATTTGGATAGAAGCGTATGCGGTCATCACAACGATTGGAAGCGTAGGATCAACCTCCCGAATACTCTTAATCAGGCCCAACCCTTCCACGCCGGTTTGCCGCTCCGCGCGATAATTGAGGTCAATCAGTGCAACGTCAAAATCTTCGCGCCCGATTTTGATAAGAACCGCACTCGGCGAATCTGCAGTGACTGCCTCGTATCCTTCGGCGGTGCAAAGGAAAGAGAGAGCGCTCAATACCTCCGATTGATCGTCGGCAATCAAAACTCGTGGACTTGGCATAGTGTCTCTGGAGAGGAATCGATTATGAGTAGAAAACCCCCGCCGTGCAAGCCGCCCTAACAACGTTATGGGTCCAGGTCGCGCAGGAGCGCGAACCCTACCAACGCCCGGCAACGGTAGGGTTCGCACTCCCGCGCGACCTGGACCCCTGACCCAACAGCCAACTCGATAAATCCTGAGGTGTCCTCACCATACTATTCCGAAAACGTCTGAAACAACGCTCGGCTCTGGCGATCGAGTTTGTGCGCATTTCGTACAATGTAAAGATCACCCGCCAAGTCCCGGATCAACATTCCGCCGCCGGGAATTGGCCTCGGCCAATCATCCAGTTTTGTCTGAAAAATCCGCTGCCCTTGCTTGGTATCGACTTTCCATGTTCGCAACTCGTACTCGTCCTCGATCGAAACCATACGTTCGATCTCAAACACGAAACGTGCCTGATCCAATGCAATAAACAGCGCCCGTCGCGATCCTTCATCCAGGCTGTCCGGATCGAGAATAAACCCAATTTCCTCATTCTGATCGTTTCGCAACGAAACAAAAGCAGTTGCGCTGGACCAAGGAAAACAGGGCACCGGCCGGGCGTAGACCTGCTCTTGATCCCGCACCAGCAGAAGCCTGCCTGAGCCATCGGTCTTCAATTGGAAATTTTCTGATCGCGTCATATCGCGTGTGCCTCATGTAGTTGAACCTGCATTTGGTAGAGTCTGCGATAGACTCCACCTGAAATACTCAACAGTTCCTGGTGCGTTCCGTGTTCGGCAATCTTGCCGTCTTTTATCACCAGCAAACGGGTCGCTCGTTTGAGCGTGGAAAGACGATGAGCGATCGCAAACACCGTCCTTCCGGCGATCAATCGATTTAATGCTTCCTGGATCTTGTGCTCTGTCTCTGTATCAACGCTGCTTGTCGCTTCGTCCAATATGAGAATGCGCGGGTCATGCAGGACCGCGCGGGCGATTGAGATTCGTTGGCGCTCGCCCCCAGAGAGTGTATGGCCGCGTTCGCCCACAATCGTATCGTAGCCGTGCGGCAGCTTACAGATGAAGTCATGCGCATTAGCGGCGCGAGCGGCGTTGATTACTCGATCTAGAGATGCCTCCGGAAGCCCGTATCGGATGTTCTCCAAGATAGTTCCGTGGAACAAAAACGGATCCTGCAACACCATTCCGACCTGCCGACGGAACGCACCAATATCGAGATCTCTGATGGAGATTCCGTCAATCAAGATCTCGCCTCCAGTTGTGTCGTAGAAGCGGACTAGCAGATTGATCAAGGTTGATTTTCCCGACCCGGATGGACCAACTAATCCAATCAGTTCACCCGGCTGCACCTGAAAAGAAATCCCGCGAATTACTTGGCGAACCTGGTCATAACCGAAGGTTACGTTTCGGAATTCCACCTTACCCCGTAACGGTTTCAGACAGAGGGCGTCTCCTTTCTCAATCAGTTGAGGCTGCGTGTCCAGTAGATCGAAGATCCGATGCGCGGAGCTCAATGCCCTGTTCAGCAGGCGCGACATCTGGCCAATGATCTCGATGGGATAAAAGTACATCCCCATATACAGGAGAAACGAAACGAACGTTCCGACTGAGAGACCAACAGCTGAGGCACCCAACAAGCGTGGCAACGCAAATGCCCAGGTTAGAATCGTCATGCTGTGAACCAGCAGCATCAAAAGCGGCCAGAAGCCGGTCCAGACATAGTGAATGCGAAAACATTCATTGGTGAATGCTGCGTTTCGATCTCCAAATCGCAGCTTCTCGTGATCTGCCTGGTTAAAAGCTTTTACGACGCGAATTCCAGGAACGGTGTCTGATAAAGCGTCAGTCAAATGCGACCATTTGCGCCAGGCGCGAAGAAAGAATGCATGCATCTGTCTCCCGTTCCTGTAGATGAGCCATACCAGAATGGGTAGCGGGATGGTCATGATGAGGCCGAGCCGCCAGTCCATAACGATCAGGACCACGCTCAAACTAGCGAGCAGCAAGAATGATAACGACAGCTCAACGACCCCAAAGGCAATGAAGTCCCAGATCCGATCACTGTCGGAACTGACCCGGCTAATGATGCTCCCGGTTTGTTTACTGGAAAAGAAGCTGACGCTTAGCTTATGGAGATGCTCATACATGTCGGTACGAAGGTCTCGCGCAACATGTTCGCCCAGGACAGCCATCGTTCGTAGCCGAACCCAGCCGGCGATCTCCTGAATGAGAAGAGTGGCAACTAAGCCTGCTAGAAAAATGATCGCTGCGTTCCAGGTCACCTGCGCGGACATCGATCCACCCTGATAGGGGCGAATCACGTCATCGACCAGTTTTCCAGTTAAGAACGGTGGAACCAGGCGAGCCAGCGTCATCACAACTGCGCCGATCATTCCGATTGTTACTTGCAGGCGGTACGGTCTGACGTAACCGAGCAGCCGCCAAATTATGGCGAGACGGTTCGTACTGACCGATGCCTGTGCCTCTTTAACATGCTGTGTGACAGCTTCGAGATAGACGTCATCGTCGTGTCGCGCGGCCAGAGACTGCCCCTCCAATTGTTGCTGTAGGAAAAACAAGACATGTCCGATCGCACGGCGTTGCCGATGGCTATATCGAATCGTTGCGAACGGTTGCTCATCTAATTTGTTGAAAAGATGAACCGTGGTGCAGCTCATGCCGTGTATTTCGTTAATTTTTTGTAACGAAGAGCGACGCTCGATTCGGATTGTTTCGTCCGAATGTTGGCTGGCCGGCCGGGCAACGATGATTTCGTTTCGAGTCAGGCAAAGCCAGACCTGACACAGCTTCATTGAGGCGTCGAGGTCGGCCATAGCATAGATCTCGACCGCAGCGCCCCTACACGCTTTTTCAATCCGCTGACGCAGACCGCGGGGCAGCATCATTGGCTGATCGAAGTAACGTTCAAAAATTTGTTTGGTAGACGTTTGCATAGCGACAAAAGTGGGAACGACAGCTGTCCTAAGCAGGACAAAGGACGACAGCTCCAAACAGAGCCCCAGACACTGTTAACAGCCGCCCGGCTATCGGGCCGCTCGCGCCAAAATTGGCCGTGTCAACGATAAGACCGCGAGAGGCCAGCGACGGGAACGACCTGATCCAGTGTCTTCAGAGCGATGTATTCGGTCATTCTAACTAGCCTCCTTTCGATGTGGGCTGTCTACATACAGGAGGTGCAAGATCTTGACAAGCTGTTTCTTGATGGTTGCACAAAATCGAAAAACCCGTATTAAAGGGAAAACTCGCGATGACACTTCGGTTGTTCGTTCCTCTGTTCGTCGTTTTCACTTCGGGTTTCACTTTCGCCCAAGACACCGCCTACAAGGCGCTTCGAGTAGTCGGAAAACAACGCGGCGAAAATGCTTTGGGCCAAATCGTTTCGATCTCTGGAGTTTATGGGCATCCGCAACCTAACAACTGGCAAATCTCACTGACCGATTCTTCAGGTCGGGCCGGCGCTCGAGAACTGCAAATCGGATCCGGGCAAGTTTTGTCGGAACGAGCCGCGCGCTCGAGCCAAAGCGGAACGCCGATCGATCTCAGCAAATTGAATCTGGATTCGGATGGAGCTTTTCATGTGGCTGAGCAAGAGGCCGCTCGCAACCAAGTCAGTTTCGATAGCGCCAGCTACCGCTTATTTGCGCAAGGCGCATCGCGACAACCGATTTGGAAGATTGAGCTTTTCGATTTCAAACAGCATCCGGTTGGAACCGTGCAAATCGCGGCGGACACTGGAAATCTGATAGCTGGCAGCGATTGGGCACGCGGCAACGGAGTCGCGTCGGCGCAAAATGAACGGGTCGATACTCCGCGAAGGCGTTCATCCGACCAGGATGTGCTCGCAGAGCCATCTCCGTCGAAAGGTGCTCAAACCTATCAGCCGCCCCCTCCGGCAGACTATCGTCAGCCGCAATACCAGGATGTGCCGCGCCACCAGCCGGCGGACGATTATACGAACAACTCGCAGCCTGCTCCGGATAAGTATGATGGTCGGTATGCCAATGACTCCGGCGATCACGAGGGAGAGTCGATTAAACACCGCGTCAACCGTTATGGTGCAACCGTTTATCATTTTGGTGCGACCGTGGTTCATCGGACCACCAACGCCTTTCGTAAAGTAGAGGGGTGGTTCCAGAAAAGAATCACCGGCAAAGACACGCTAAGCCCTCCGGAGCAAAACGGTTCCGACCAATATAATCAACCCGTCCCGCCAAGCGATCAGTATAATCAACCGGTAACTCCCTCTCCGGCAGAATAGGCTGTAGTGCGGAGAGCCTCTGCCAACATCGTCTGATATGTGTTGCTGGCCCACCGCCGGTAGGGGTCGAGCTTTGGATGCTGTCTTAGAAGTCGCTTCGCGACCACTGAGACAGCCACACCGGCAGCAGGTTCGCATCTACAGCTTCCACACCGTCCTGCCGCCCACAATCGTCCTGACGGCTCGCCCTTTAAGCTCCCATCCATCGAACGGGGTGTTCCGCGAACGTGAATGCGATTCGGACTTTCGATAGGTCCACTCAAGATCTGGATCGAGGATCGTAACGTCCGCATCGACCCCAGGAACTAAAGTTCCTTTTGATAGCCGAAGCAGTACCGCTGGATTGATTGTGTAGAGAGTGATTAGCCGTTTCAGGTCGATAGCTTTTGCCCGGTGTATCAACAGCGTCGAAAAAAGCCCAAACTCTGTTTCCAGGCCCAGAATACCGAATGGCGCTTGATCAAATTCTACTTCTTTTTCGAACCCTGCATGCGGAGCGTGGTCGCTAGCTAGAATTGTGATCGTGCCATCCGCGACCCCTTCAATTAACGCCTCAATATCTTCACGTGCGCGAAGTGGAGGATTCATTTTGTAATTGCTGTCAAAGGCGCTGATCGACTCGTCTGACAAAGCAATGTGGTGCGGGCATAGTTCTCCGGTCACCGGCACGCCCCGCATCCTTGCGTCGCGCAGAAGTCGAACGCTGCCCCCTGAGCTCAAATGCTGACAATGAATCCGCGTGCCGCATAGCTCGGCGAGCAAAATATTTCGCATAACCATGATCTCTTCGCCCGCGCGCGGCCAACCAGGGAGCCCAAGCACCGTGCTCCAATAGCCTTCGTGCATCACTCCATTCCCAACCAGGTTGTAATCCTGGCAATGGTCCATCACTGCGAGGTCAAACATCCGCGCGTACTCGACTGCGCGGCGCATCAGTTCATGATTTTGAACGCAATGACCATCGTCTGTGATTGCAACAATTCCCGCCTGAACCATCGAACCGATGGGAGCCATCTCTTCGCCGGCTAATCCCTTGGTGATGGCGCCGGCTGGAAACACATTGATACAAGCCGTTTCACGAGCACGGTCAGTTAACCAGGTAACGCTGCTCGGACTATCAGAAGGCGGCGTCGTATTTGGCATGCAGATGACTGAAGTGAACCCGCCTGCGGCCGCCGCTTGGCTTCCGGTTTCAATCGTTTCCTTATGCGATTGTCCCGGCTCCCGAAAATGAACGTGGATATCAATTAATCCCGGCGTTACCATCAGACCTTTCGCGTCGATCGTTTCGTGCCGGCCAGTCGGTGGGGTGGCCGAAACCAACCCGTTCACTACGTAGAGATCAGCAACTTCGTCGCGATCGACAGCAGGATCGATGATGCGTCCGCCTTGGATAATCAGGTTTTTCATCCGGCCTTGCGAGCAGCAGTACTGCACAAGAACAGGACGGCCATGCGTACCGCCAGCCCGTTCGTGACTTGATCGAGGATAACGCTTTGAGGTCCGTCAGCGATGTCGCTGTCAATCTCAACCCCACGATTCATCGGCCCCGGATGCATTACCAGACAGGTCGATTTCAATCTGGCGGCCCGCTCTTTGGTTAAGCCAAAAAAACGAACGTACTCCCCAAGACTCGGAAAATATTCCTTACGCTGTCGCTCATGCTGGATGCGCAGCAGATTGATTACGTCGGCATAATCGATGATATCGTCGATGCTGCGCGCGACCCTTGCTCCCATCGCTTCAAACGAACGTGGAAGAAGCGTGCTCGGTCCAACCAAGATCACTTCTGCGCCTAATTTTCTAAGCGCCCATATATTGGAGCGCGCGACTCGGCTGAAAAGGATGTCGCCAACAATGGCGACTTTCAGGCCTTCAATTTTGCCGAGTCGTTCCCTGATCGTGAATACATCAAGCAGCGCTTGAGTCGGATGTTCGTGCGCACCATCTCCAGCATTAATAATGCTCGCTTCCAAGCGCTCGGAAAGAAAACGTGAAGCGCCAGCGGAGCTGTGTCGCAACACAATGATATCCGAATGTAAAGCTTGTAGATTGAGTGCAGTGTCTTTGAGTGATTCACCTTTCTGCAGACTCGACGTCGCAGCGGAAATGTTGACGACGTCTGCGCTCAGCCTGAATGCAGCGAGCTCAAAGGATGTGCGGGTCCGCGTGCTCGGCTCGACGAAAAAGTTTACCATCGTTTTTCCGCGCAGGGCTGGAACCTTTTTGATGTCCCGCGATCCTACAGTCTTGAATGCGGCGGCGGTATCCAGAATCGTCACCACTTCCTCTGGTTCCAGTTCGCGAATGCTCAACAGATCTTTCCGCTGCCATCCCGCAGACGCTGGGAACTCTTTTGATGGTTGAGCTGCGATCTTTTTCAAGGCTTCTCCAGGAGGACCGAGTCAGGACCAGGATCGACGTTTTCCAGTCGGACCTTGACCAGTTCCTGACGCGAGGTGGGAAGGTTCTTTCCAACGTAATCTGGACGGATTGGCAACTCGCGATGGCCGCGGTCAAGCAGCACGGCCAATTGAATCCGGGCGGGCCGACCGAAGGAACTGATCGCATCCATCGCGGCACGGCACGTGCGACCGGTGAATAAAACGTCGTCGACCAGAATGAGTGTTTGATCTTCCAAGTGAAGAGGCAGTCGAGTTTCGTGGACACCGGCAAACGATTTGCGAATCCTTAGATCGTCACGATGCATCGAGACATCGACTGAACCGAGCTGAGGTGCGTGACCTTCTATCTGGCCAATGTGCTTGCCGAGGCGCTCTGCCAACTCAACGCCACGCAGCGGAATTCCAACGAGCGCAAAATGATTTGGATCAGGGTTGTGCTCGAGAATTTCGTGAGCAATTCTCCGAAGCGCGCGATCGATCGCTTCGGCATCCATGATGGAAACTGCGTCTGACATACCTTTGCGACCTCACAGGATCACTTAAAAGGCTACACGTCCGAGATAGCGTCGACGATGTCGGAAATCAATGCGAAAAGCTACGGAGTCTTCGACTGCCGCTGTCTGCGCTCTCGCCAAGCAGAACGATGTTTCACAATCCAATCAAGAAGTGCGCGCTCAAAGCCGATATCGTAGCCGGCCTTCTCACTCTCAAGCCACTTATGCCGAAGTATCTCTTCGCGCTCGGCCAGGAACTCCTTGTAAAGCACAGAATTCTTGACCAATTCTGCGGAATCTTCTTTCGGAGGCTCCATTGTTACGGTGCGATTTTCCATGAGATGGCTCCGGCGAGTCAATGACAATCTATCTGTTTTCAATTCCGTTGGTCAGGCCGGGCCGCCGGTGCCACGGCTTTCATTAATTTTCGTTCTATTCCTTTTCAACCCGTTTCCGTACCTCATGGGCAATCTTTATAAACACCTGCGAAATCGTGTGGTTGCGGTTTTCCACAACG
>Ga0126381_100003458_pt1 | contig 17131 bp, 18 predicted proteins | sample PanSoiMetPlot_28_FD_96465 | JGI IMG/M metagenome (GOLD analysis project Ga0126381, IMG submission 96465) | Tropical forest soil microbial communities from Panama - MetaG Plot_28 | ecosystem: Environmental > Terrestrial > Soil > Tropical forest > Bulk soil | place: Panama | collected 2016-02-17 | reverse complement strand
AGCTGTGCGACTGTCTGCAGATCGTGAGTTGCGAAACCCCTCGGTGAATCGTTCATCGAATCGGAGCTTCGCAGGAGATGCTGCTCTCACGCATCCAAAAGAAGTGCGAGATCGTCAAGACTGCAGCGGTAACTTGTTTGATCCTGAAGCGTAGGGCGCGGTGCCATCAGCGCTGGACATGTTCGAGTTCCAAATGCAGTCTCGGGGGTTTGGAAATGGCTGGCATTCCTGGTACGGGTCAGCTTTTGGTTCACAACCGCGTCCTCGCTCGCGTTGCGCTGCCAGATGCGCCGCTGGTATCGAGGGCCAAGGAGATGGTCATGCGCTTACCTTCCATTGCCATTGGCTGTGCCTGCCTGCTGGGCACGTCGGTCACCGCACCCGCAGCCGATGTGCAGTCCATTTCCCGCCTCGCCGCAGGTCCGGACGACGTGCTGTTCGTCGCCGACTGGAGGACGGCGCGCATTCACGCAATCGCGCTGCCCGCGGCGCCACATCGGGCTTCCGAACCCTTCAACATCGTCGACCTTGACGCGCTGCTGTCGAATCAGCTGGGCGGCGCAAAAATCACCGTGGAGGACATGAGCGTTCGTCCCGGTACGGGCGAGGTCTATGTGGCCGTGAGCTATGGCACGGCGAAATCACCTGCATTATTCGTGGTCACCAGCGACCGGAAGGCCCGGCTTTTCAATCTGAAGGCGGCGAAGTCCACCTCGATGGCGCTGCGCAATGCGCCCGATACCGACGAGAAGTTCTGGAAGGAGACTCCCGAGCGCAGCTTTACCGTCACCGACATGAAGTGGCGCGACGGCGAGCTGTTCGTCGCCGGCCTATCGAACCAGGACTTCTCTTCCACCCTGCGTCGAGTGAAGTATCCCTTCGACACGCAGCAGTCGATGACGTCGGTGGAGATCTACCACGCCGGCCACAACCAGGTGGAGACGCGCGCGCCGATCCGCGCGATGAGCTTCGCCAATCTGGGCGGTAAGCCCTATCTGGTCGCCGCCTATAACTGCACGCCCCTGGTGCTCATCCCGCTGGAAGACTTGAAAGACGGTGCTCACGTGCGCGGCAAGACGGTGGCGGAACTCGGCTACGGCAACACCCCAGCCGACATGATCTCGTACACCAGGAAGGTGAACGGCAAGGTCGAGGACTACCTGATGCTGGTGAATTTCGAGCGCGGGTCGAACGTGATCCCGGTGTCGGAGCTGGAGGCCGCAAACGCGCGGCCTGGCCTCCAATCGGCTGTCCCGTACGGCCAGATCTACGGGCTGGACGTCGCGCAAGCCCCGCTGGTCGGCACGATGCGCCTCGATAATCTGGACGACTCCTCCTTCATAGTTGTGCGCCGCATGCTGGAGAAAGATGAGCTGCAGCTGGTGTCTATCGACAAGGACCTGAGCTTCCGCCTGAGCGACCACATTTCCGAGTACGCCTTCCGCCAGTACAGCTTCAAGGGCAATACCTACCAGCTGCAAAACACCAAGCCGAGGCAGGACATCCTGTTGAAAGCCGAGGGATTCCCCGATCTCATCAAGCCGAACGAGTGAACCATGCGCTTTCCTTGCGATCTTGTCGCCGTAGCGCTCGCATTGACGCTGGGCGGCGCCCATGCCGGGCCGCCGCAGACCGTACTTGTGCAGCCGTCCGGCGCTGACGTCCCGGCGAACCTGCTGCGCATGTCCATCGAGTTTGCGCAGCCGGTGGAGGGGGCGGTGCTGCCGCGGATTGCGCTGCTGCGTCCCGACGGCACCCCTCTGCTTGAGCCCTTCCTGCAGCAGGAGCTGTGGTCGCCGGACGGCACGATACTGACGATCCTGCTACATCCGGGGCGCGTGAAGACCGGCCTGATCGCCCGCGAGGAACTGGGGCCGATCCTGAAGGCAGGCGATGAGGTGACGCTTGCTCTCGACGGGCAGCCAATCAAACGCTGGAAAGTTGTCCGGGATGACTTGACCGGTCCGGTAGCCGCGGCATGGAAGCTGGCGCCGGTCCGTGCCGGATCCCGGCAAGCGCTCAACGTCACGCTGGACGGCCCAGTCGATGGCCGCGCGGCCGGCTATCTGGCAGTGGCGGACAGCGAAGGTCGCCGCGTGTCCGGGCGCGCCCTCCTGAAGAACGGAGAAAGCATATGGAGCTTCATTCCGGATCGTCCATGGAGTGCGGGCCGGTACACGCTCGTCGCCCGTGGCACGCTGGAAGACGCCGCCGGCAACCGCCTGGGCGGGCACTTCCAAACCTCGGCCGGGGCGAGCCCCGAACCGGCAATAGATGCGAAGGTCGGTTTTACGGTGACGCGTTAGCGAAGTGTGCCCGTGCGCAGGCAAGCTGCGCGCCACTGCGCGCACGGGAGGACACTAACAATGCCCCGGAAAGTCCCGCCGATCTTCGCCCTTTTTGCCGGGCTGTGCGGTTGCAGCACCTCACCGGTGGTCTCTACCGGACCACAAACGTACTCGCTATCAGCGACTCGGTGTGGAATGTGTGAACCAGTGAGCGCCTACGTGACTGAAGAGGCCAGCAAGTACTGTCAGTCCCAAAGCAAGCATTTAGTTGTTCAAAATATCAATACAAGCGGCAATCAGCCCCCATTTCCGGGGTCGGCAACAATCAATTTTAGCTGCCTATCTGAAGACGCGCGCACCACGTACCAGGTAGTCAGTGAGGAATGCGCAAAGGACTATCAGAACCCTGCCTTAGACCCAATCCGGCAAAAAATCGAGTTGACGCGCGCCGTTCCGGACACCCCACCCCCATTCGCCATGGCGGCCAATGATGGATATCCGACAGAAGTCGAGCGACAAGCAATCGCCAGATGGGCCTCTATGCGCGATGCGTGTATTGCTCGCGGGCGAGCCGTTCCGCGCGTGCCGCCGTCGGCTACACCTTTGCAAGCAACCTTCATTGAACAGGACGCAGCATTTGCCGATGAAACTACCGGCAAAGTTAGTGGCCTAATTGTGGCCTTGTACCAAGGCAAACTGACATACGGTGAGTTCGCTCAGATGCGATATGAGTTTGGCCGCGACGGCGCTGCTGCTGAACGTGAATTTAGACAAGCGAGCCTGATAGCGGACCAGCAACGTGCGATGCAGGCGAAGCAGCTGGCTCAGCAAGAGTTCCAAACTAAGGTGGCGGCGTGGTCTGCCTACCTCCAAGCGGTCAACTCCCGCCCGGCTCAAACCAATATCCGAATGGAGCAAAACGTCACCGTTCACTAACCCCCGCCGGTGCGCTTGCGCCCAACACGGCACCTAGCATTTTTGCGTGCTTCAGTGTACATCGGACAGCAATCAGCGAGCGCATACGGCACGCGGGGCCGCCCTAAAGTGCATGGACGTTTCACCCCCTGCGGTGCGCACCATGCCCCGGTGCGCGTGCTGCCTCACATCAAGAAGCTCGACGACTGTTTCGGTGACTTCCTGGTGCGCGTCATGTGCCCGTGGGGCGCCGTCCGCGAGATACCGCCGCAATCGCTCGCCCGGCTTGTGGGCTGGAAGGTCACACTGAAGGAGCTGGCGCCGCGGATGCGGTGCTCACGGTCGGGAAGAAGGCGGCGGAGGTGGTGGCGGTCGCGAGGCCGAGGCCGCGGGGAGTGCCGAAGAATCCGCGCTGACAATTCAGTGGATGCGCCTGTGCGTGTCCTGTCTCACATCGAGAAACGGCGGTAACCCGCAAGTCGCTGCGACCGCGTCGCCGAGTTCGACTCGCTCTCGGAGACCAACAGCCCAGAACTCGTCACAACTCTCGCAATGCGCTTCGATCGGAAAGCCGCCGTACAGCAATCTCATCAGGTCGGTGGCGGTAAACCGATCCTGCACTTCGTTGCGCTTGCAGTGCGGGCATATCGAGGAAAAGAAAATGACTCGGCTCACAACGAAGCAACCTACACCTGGCGCGCGGCAGCAACTATCGGCGAATCTTCAATGCGTGCGTAGGGGGCATCCGACGTCGCTCTACACCGACGGCGTTGACGATGCGAATACGAACACGCCGCCCGATCGGCGCGCGGCGCTCTCTGACCGCCTTCACTGCGGGAACTTCAGCTCCCGCTCGATCGCCTGGAAGCGCGGCTCGTTGCGCAGCGGATCCAGGAGCGGGTCAGTCTTCAGTTCGATCAAGCCCCCGTCACGAAGCCGATATGCGGTTTCCAACCACTCAAGTGCTGTGAACTTATTGCCCCACTGCGCATACGTCTCGGCGTATTGAAAAGCCGCAGCGTCGCCCTGTGACGTCTTGCATTTCGCGAGCATCGCCTCAGCGTCGCTATGACGCCCAAGTTTGTCGTAAGTGACCGCGAGGCATTGTTGATCATGCCAGTAATCGGACTTGCTCTCACACGTCGCGCGGGCACGCTCAACGTCTCCGAGCGCGTAGTAAGTGAGCCCGCGTATCGCGTAGCTCCATGGAAGCTCCGGGTCCAGAGTGAGAGCGTCCTGAAAAGCCTCAAGGGCCTCCCTATAGTGACGTGCCTCGTATAGGGATGCTCCGAGGTCGTAGTGGACGTCGCGGTTAAGCGGATCCAGCACGACGGCGCGCCGAATGGCGGCGATCCCCGGCTCGGTACGGCCCATGTAGACGGTGAAGACACCGTAGTCTTCTAACCCCCTCGCGTTGCCGGGCGCGAGAGCGAGCGCCCGCTCGTATTCTTCAGTCGCCCGACTGAAATCCAAAACATTGTCGAAATAGAACGCCAGCGCGAGGTGGCCGTCGGCAAGATCAGGTGTGAGCGCGATCGCCCGCATCGCATCCGATTGCGCCTTGCCGAGACTCTCGCGATTGACTGCCGCCTCAGTGGCACGACCGGCATACAGAGTGAACGCCATCGATCGGTTTGCGTAGGCAAGCGCATAGTTCGGATCCAGCCCGATCGCATCCCCGAACGCGAGAATCTCAGTTTGGTAGTCCTTGTTGCTGCGCGCTGTAAGGTGGGCCTTTCGGCCACGCAGGTACGCATCGAACGCGGCCGGGTTGCGCGTCCCGCCCAACTCGATCTTCGCGGCGGCGTCACCGAGCAACGTGACCTTCAGTGCCGTGGCCACCGCAGTCGCGATTTCAGTCTGCAACTGCAGCACGTCACCGAGATCGCGATCGTAGGTCTGGGACCAGATATGGAAGCCTGTCACCGCGTTGTTGAGCTGCGCGGTGATTCGGATCTTGTGCCCGGAGCGCCGCACACTCCCCTCCAGAACCGACCCCACGTTGAGCTTGCGTGCGATGGTCCCGACATCGGTGTCCTTCCCCTTGAACGAGAACGCCGACGTGCGCGCAGCAACCTGCAGCTCGTTGATACGCGCGAGATCGTTGAGCAGCTCCTCAGACAGGCCGTCCGAGAAGTAGTCCTGCTCCTTGTCCCCGCTCATGTTGACGAAGGGCAACACCGCGATCGAATGCGGCGGCGGAGCGAACGAGGCAGCGTTGACAGGCGCAGTCGGTGCGGCAGCCGTGGTCGTCACCTGTTGACCCGCGGGGCGCTTCGAGACCCACGGCCTGGCGACAAGAAGATAGACACAGACGGCCGCGAGCACGGCGACGACTCCCGCCGGGGCCGCCTTCGACCGCCAGGATGCTCGGACCGACTCTCCGATTGCGGGTGCTGACTGCATCGCACCTACAGCTGGCCGGCTCGCTGTCGTTGGGTGGGGCGCCAGCAGGCACCGCATTCGCTCCACGAAAGCCGGTGGTGTGATGCCTCCCGGCAGCCGCGTCCACTGCAGGTCGCGGAACTTGTCCGGTACCGAAGCGCTTCGGTCAGCCGTGTCGTCGATGACAACCGGAACGAGAAAGGCCTTCCCCTCGGCCATGTCGTGCGTGCGGTCGACCGCCAGCTTCCACTCACGACGGAAGTAGCCCTCGTCTCGTGCGTCGGTATGCGAGGAGATCACTGCGATGAACAGCCGACAGTCGTGAATCTGCTGGCGGATCTGACGGTCCCAGGCGTCCCCGCCCCGTAGCTCACTCTTGTCGAACCAGACCTGGATACCCCCGCTGAGCAGGGCGCTCGCTATTCGCTCGGCGGCGCCGGCGTCTTCTGAGGCATAGCTGAGGAATACCGCTCCCACAGGCACAGAAGCCTTTGAATGCACGGTCGAAATCGGCTCGCGGTCTTCTTCAGCGCTCATTGCGTAGAGTGTCTCAGGCGCTCAGCTGCCAGTAGACTCGCCTGGTACCGGCAAGCCAACCTTCCGGCAGAACGCGGCGAAGCGCGGATCGTCCTTGAAGCGCAGGATGAAGGGGTCGAAGAGGAGTAGTGCGATGCCCGCGTCGCGGTTGCTCCAGGCCCGATCGAGCCACTCGAAGGTCGCCTTGGCATCGTTGCGCAGCGCGTAGACTTGGGCAATCTGGTAGGTGGCAGCGCCACCATCCGTTTCGATCAATGCCCGAAGAGCCGCGTCGGCCGCGCTCCGGTCGCCTCCGATCTGCCGTGCGAGGGCGAGCGCTTCGTCCTGCCAAGACCCCGAGACCTCCTGCTGCGCGGCCTCGAGCGCCGCCTGCGCGTGGCCGCGCAAGACCTCGATGATTGTGAGCACGTAGTGATGGGTCGCCGCAGCGGGCTGGAGCTCGATGGCCCTGTGGATCGTCCGCTCAGCCTCGTCGAGGCGGTTGAGTCCCGAGAGATAGACGGCGAGGTATCCATACCAGCCGGCGCGCAGCGGCTCGGTGCTGAGTGCTTGGCGCGTGAGATCGATCGCCGGCTCCAGCTCACCGAAGGTCGCGAGCTGGTTACCGAGATTGAACTTCGCCTCGCCATCGTTCGCCGCCAGCGCCATCGCACGGCGATACTCCGCTTCCGCTCCGCGCCAGTCGAGGTCGGCGGACCGAAGCAGATAGCCCCGGGCAACATGCGCGGCGGCGAGGTCGGGTGAGAGCGCGAGCGCGCGGTCGGCCGCCGCGCGCGCCTTCGCGTACGCCTCCTGGGCTGGTTCACGGCCGAGGAATTGGTTCGCCAGGTCGATCCAGGCTCGCGACAGCGCGCTCCAGGCGAGCGCATAGCTCGGATCAAGCTGTATCGCCTGCGTGAAGAACTCGATCGCCTTGCGCTCATCCGTTTCCGTGTTGCGGAAGTCATAGAACCGGCCCTGCAGCAAGGCGTTGTACGCCTCGAGACTGCCGCTCGGCGGCCGCTCGCTCTGCGCCGCGGCCCGCTCACCGGGCAGGAGCTTCGACCGCAGCGAGCCCGCCACAGTCCGCGTGATCTCATCCTGCAGCGCAAAGAGATCCTTGTAGGGGCGATCGTAGCGCTCGGACCACTGCATAGTGCCATCGGCAGTGTCAATCAGCTCGGCGCTCACGCGGATCGTCTCTCCCGACTTACGTACGCTCCCTTCGAGCAGGTGTGCCACCCCGAGCTTCGCCCCGATACCGCGGCTGTCCTCCTTCGAATTGCGGAATTGGAAGGAGGAAGTGCGCCCGATCACCTTCAGTCCCGGAAGCTGGGACAGCGCCGTGATCAGATCTTCAGACAGGCCATCGGAGAAGTACTGCTGACTTGCATCGCCGCTCTCGTTGGCCAGAGGTAGTACCGCGATAGAGTTCGCCGTCGTTGCCTGCATCGCCGGCTTCGGGCGCATCAGCGGCAGCGCCGCATACCCGAGCGTCACAAGAGCCACGACCGCGATCGCCACAAGTGCAGCTCTCCAGTGTGAGCCTGCGAGCGTGCGGCCAGTTGGGGCGCGCAGCGTAGGAGGTACGGTGACGGTCGTCGGCGCACTCGCCATCAGTGGCGTCCCTCCTCCAGGTACCAGCAAGCGCCGCACTCGTTCGACGAAGGTAGGCGATGTGTCTCCTCCCGGCAGGCGCGTCCACTGCACCTCCCGAAAGCGTTCCGGTACCCGCTCGTCATCATCTCGCGTGTTGTCGACGACAACCGGCAATAGGAATGCCTTGTCGGCCGCCATCAGGTGGCAGCGATCCACCGCGAGCTTCCACTCAAGGCGGAAGTACCCCTCGTCGCGATCGTGCGTGTGCCGAGAGATGACAGGGATGAAGAGCACACAGTTCTTGATCTGCTTGCGGATGGAGTGGTCCCATGCATCCCCGCCGCGCAGCTCGCTCTGGTCAAACCAGACCTCGATGCCGGCGACGCGCAGGGCATCGCAGATTTTTCGGGCGGCCTCTGCGTCCTGAGAGGCGTAGCTCAGGAAGACGGCCCGCGAGGGCTCAGGGGAAGCGCCAGAGGCGGCTGTGTGGGCCTCCGCATCGCGCGGCGCACTATCGGACTGCTGCACACTCTCTTCGGAACTGCCCATCTTGGGTTGCGCCGGTGTGTTCTGGATGCAGGATGCCCCGAGGAGCGGGCTGTTTCAAATCCCTCGGTATCCCTACTGAAGACGCAAACGCCCCGGTGAGCGGGGCGTGTAAGAGTAATTATCGCACAACGCCGGCGGTACTGCCGGAGTAGCCTTTGCGGTGTACCCGAGCGGAAGCCTCCGCAACGCCCGCCGTCCGGCGGTTGCGTCGGGCACTCAACTCAACTAGCGGCGCAGACCGCTCCGGCGACGGGGTGGCGAACCGCATGGGAGGTGCACATGACTGGCGATGCGAGCAGCACCCCGCGTCCCGGCTGGGAAGTCGTCATTCGGCATCAGCGACTCGCCGATGGCTACAGCGATCTCAGGGTCAGGATTAACGAGCGCGGCGACCTAGTGCTAGATGGTGCGGACGGAGGTCAGTGGGTCAAGGAATGGTGGGGAGACTTCGATTACGAGTACTGGGTCACCGTTCCCGCAGCGTGGACTGGAAAAGTGCTCGAGCACCTCGCGCGCGAGTTCGGGGTGTCAGTGCCGCCGAAGTGGAAGGAGAAAACGCTGCTGCACCTCGTGAAGGCGCGTTTCAACGACACATCGTCATTCCGCGCCTGGTGCGCCGAGCGGGACATCCCGGCGAAGTTCAACTCCTGGGTTTAGCTGCATCCGAACTAACACTGTGCGTGTTCGCTGCCAGAGCGCAGCGCACCGTCTCAGAAGCAACAGGAGGCCCGTGGCGCCGTCGCGCGACGGACTACGTGTTGGTCACCCCTCGGTCGATCGCCGCGCCAGGGTCGCCGTGCGTCGCCTGCCTGGGCCATACGATGTGTTGCTTCTAACACGCTAGAACGGAGGGCGATCTCGGTCATCGAGGCTTCAACGCCCACTCTATCGGCGCGCAGCCTCGAGGGCTTCGATGGCAAGGAGCGTCTTGCGAATGTCAGCGAGAATTCGTTTGAGGAGCCTGGCTCGCCCAATTGGAGGTAGCACCCGCCAGGTCCTCCCTCTTGGTCGTCTGGGCGGACGTGCTCAGAACTGGCGTGAACGTGAGTCCTTTCTGCTCATTCATGGCGGCCCATTATCGCAGTGTTGGAGAGGCATGTGCTGCCTGGTCGATTGGACAGTGTGGTGGCGGTCGCAAGGCAGAGGCGAGGCGCACCTCGGAACCCGCACGGACGAAAGAGACGTCCCCGTGGAGGGCAGCGAACCCGAGGACTGATGAGAAATGCGCCGTGCGCCTATGGGGATGCCGCCATTCGGCTCGTCGCGCGACGAAACCCGTGAATAAATCTCGATGCCGGGTGTTGACCCATCGTATCGAGTTCACCATCTGCGTCGCCTGGAGGACCGAAAACATGACCGCTCAACTTTTTGCAACCGACATGCCTATCCCGGCGGGACAGCCCCCTGATGTCGCGCGACTCTTGCCGCTGGCTGCCGACACGCTTGATGACGCGTTTATTCAGGCCGCGAAGCTATTTCGGAGGGGCGCTACCGTGTGGCGCATCGAACATCAGTCACAAGTTTTCGATGGGCCGGACCAAATCGTAGCCGAATGCCAGGCGCGAGGACTGCTCCCGGACCCTTCTCCCGGATACATGATCTGAGGACTAACTACACCTAGCGTTCGAAAAAACGACGCAGGAGTTTGGTGCCTCAGATCCCGCCCTCGGCCGCACTGAGGCGAATCCGTGCGGCGCATAATGCGTTCATGCCGATTCACGAAGAGTATCGTCTCGGACCGGGGAGCGTCTTGCCATCACCATCACCGAGCCTCCGCGTAGGCCCCTTCCGGGGCGGCCGTCAGATCGCATCGCTATGGCGCTTCTGGACGACGGGCGACGAGGTCTACGTCGCAAACCGCAACTTTGCTAGGCTCGTTCGCGTCAGCCTTCACTCCTCTGGAGCGTCCTTCTGCTGGGTAGGGGCCCACCGCAAGGATCTCGCAGCACCTTGCCTGCTCCCGGGCGAGGCATGGAGTCACGCGCTGGAGATCGTCTGGCTGATTCCCGAGGACTCGCTGCCGGTGCCAGAGATTAAGGAAGTAAAGAAATCGAAGCCAGCGATTGTGATCGAAACCCCGCCCGATCAAAAACTCGTGCTCAATGTGCTGTACGGCGCGACCCGCGCAACGACGCACGAGACGGCGCTGCCGGAGATCATGAATGGTGGCAGGCTGATGCAGGCACGACTGCCCTGCGGCACGCAGGTGACCGTCATCGGAAGGCTGCTCCCTTTTTCGGATCAGGACCTCAAGAACATTGCGACCGGGCGAGGCGACTCCATCACGGGCGTGCATGTACGCGGGCCGAACGATGGTCTCGAACGAACGGTGGTGCACGCCTCACCGCGCGGCAACATCATCACTGTCATAGGGTGTGGGCCCAACGAACTTCGCACCACCGGTTGACAGTGACGCGCGTAGATCGCGAAAACGCAGCCGCGGGCGCGATCGTGCGGCTCTCAGTTCGGCGCCCATTGGAGCAGGACCTGCGCGCTCTCAGGGTCCCGCAGCGTCTCGTCGCAGCGGCGGCGAGCCATGCATGCCAGCTACCTGTTGCGCTCCGGACCCGGCGGCCCTGATGGAATCTGCCGAATCGACGCCTCATCGCACTAGCGACGCACCTGGAAGATCCTTACGGGTCCTGAATGTTCTCAGCACTGGCCGAGCACCTTGATCCAGGCAGCATTGCCAGTGGTGGGGTCCACACCGCAATAATAGGGGATGTGGTTGTCACAGATTCCCTGCCCTAGCTGGTACTCGCGGCCGTTGTGGAGGCAGACAAGCGGCCCAGGTAGGGCGAGCGGCTTGGACTCGTTTAGCACGGGTGAATTCTTCTTCGTTGGGTCTCGGGGCGAGACGTGAGTTAGTTGACTCATAAGGTCCTTCCTCCAAGGTCGTACGTCTTTCCACCATTCAGTACTGTCGTTTCTTTGTATTTCACCTCACCCCGACCTCGAGGCGCACCGACCGCGACCTCGGTTTCCGCACCGGCTAGGCGGCAGCCACGGCGCGAGGTTGCCTTACCGCACGCTGGGGGAGTCGAAACCTCAGCCACGAACGTGACAGATCCCTGCGACGTCAAGCTCTTCAGGCGAGCCGCACTTCCAGATAGGGCTCGAAGCAGGTCGCCGTTACCACCTTCAGACCACCGGAAGCGCGCCCTCCTCGTGCCGTGTTTACCGGGCGAAAGCCGCTCGTGGCTATCTCCGCGCTTTCAACCTCGGGATGGTGCAAAGTAATTGCGGAATCCTGCCCCCGATTTGAACCTCCAAACAGGCGCGCCAGGGCTTGCTGGGTGATCTCGCCGCGGGCTCCGCACTCCGTTCCCCTTGCCTACCGACTCGCCCAGCGCCGAAGGTAATCGTTGTTGCGCCAGTCCTTCTCACCGGTGATCTTGCGGATCCCCACTCGACCGCGACGGATGCGTCGTCTCGGACCCTGGGCTCGCCGAACACTGACGGGATGCCCGTTCGTGGCTGCTCGCGCCACAACCAGCGTAGCCAGGCTCGGCGCTCCGATCCTGGCGGAAATCGCTCGAGGGATACTCAAACAATGGGGCGACTCAAGGCTGGCGCCAATCTCTAGTCAGCCAGGGATTTGCGCGGCCAATATCTACCATAGACCCTTCGCCCTATTCGCCGTTCTTCGGGGCTGCGCCTGCGAGCAGCTCGCCAGCACTGCTTCATCACGTGCGAGACCCACTGCACGCTCCGCGGGTACTTGGGCCCGAGCTTCTTCAAGACTTGTTTTGCAGTGAACTCGGGGTGCCGCCTCCAGATCGCGCTTATCCGGATTCGTGCGGCGGTGTGCTCGTCAATGGGCCATCCGACCGCTGGGCGCGCTTAGCGGCGGCGAAGCCGCGATCTAAGAGCCAATTCGTGAACGAAGCGACGCCGATGAGCAGTAGCCAGCCGATGAGCGCTGCCACCCCTCCGAAAATGACCGCGAACATCGACGTCACGGACAGGACGATCACGCCCTGCACGCTCGTGGGCTGGGTCTTCCACCAGCGACCCAAGGGCGCCAGCTGGCTTAACAGTCGATTGGTTTGTTTTTCTTGTGTGCGCATTAGCGCGCCTATTTTACACCCTGTACATGACGCGGCCGAGAAAACCGAGTGTTTGCACGAAGGCGTCTACTGGGCCTTTGCAGCGAGAACGCCCCCCGCATGCGGCGCTCGTAAGACGCCCAAACGAGCGCTACCTCACCGACCTCCACACCGCTCGCGCGGCGAGTATCGCGAGGCCAGTGAGGATCGCAGCAAGCGCGGCGACACCGCGCCAGAGATGCAAACTCGGAACCAGATAGTAAATGACCGCCATCACGGCCCAAGCTACGACCAGCGCCACTAGGCCCGCAAGGACTGCGTGCTGGACGTTAGAGCGGGGACGATCGTGAGGACGATCCTTGTTGTACATGACGGCCACCGCGAGTGTGGCGGCCCAGAGCCCAATGGCCACGATGAAAGCCCAGGTGCGCATGCAGGGGAGATTCTATTCCGACGGCACGGCGCCAGTTAATCCTTCTTCCTAATCGGCGGGGGAAAGCCGGCGCCTTCCCTGCTGCATTCGTGTCTGCTGTCGACTGCCCGCGGCCGTAAACACGGCGGGACAGTGACCCCAGCCGGCTGGGTGGTTGGGCGTGTTGCGCCGGCAAGGAACCCCACGAGTAGAAACGGAACCGTCAGCAGGCTCCAACCGCGCGGCATTCTTACTGACCTGGCATTGGATAGCAGGCGTACTGCCCCGGCATTGCCTCGACGCAGTACTGCTTCGGCAGAAGCGGATTGGTGGGGGTAGCCGGCTGGTTGTTAACTGACATCGGCGAGCAAGTCCCGCCTAGCTTGCTGGCGTAATACTGGCATTCTTGCTGCGTCGCATATGTCAGACCCGAAAACTGCGGATACGAGGATGCAAACAACACCCATACGATATGCATGGCACGTCCTCTGTCAGGGCAAGCAACAGCACGACGCCATTGTCGCGACCGCGTGTGTCTAACAGATATCGAGCGTGGCGCATCGAGCTAACGCTTGTGACGATTCGTGATTCACGTCACAAACGACAGCGCCGCCCGAGGGCGGGCGGCGCTCTCCGTGGTTACTTCTCGATCTCCGCCTCGATCTCGGCGAGCTCCGTGCGCAGGAGTTCGAGCGCGGGAATGCACAGTGGCTCGATCGAGCGTACGTAAAGGTCGAGGACGTGCCGGGCGCGCTCCAGGCGGATATCCGGAGGCGTGCTCTCGCGGTCGGGCGTGGTGAAGGCGCGAATGGGTGTGACGTTGGACATGGGGAGACCTCCCGGTGTGTTGTTGTTGCCGCCGGGAGCATCGAGCGGAGCGGCGCCAGGCGCCATCGGCCGGATGGCCGATGGCGCGGCGGGCGGCGTGGTATCATCGTGTTCCCGGCACGCCTCAGCGGTATCCCATAGGACACCAACCAACACTCGCGGGTGGCCAAGCGGACATTGCGCCGGCCCGACGCGGGCGTCCGACGCGCGCTGCCGCAACGATCAGGATTTGCGGGGGGCTTGAGAGCGGGCTGGAAAGATTACCCGCCCTTCCCGAAGACCTTTTGTTCGAGCGAGACGATCAAGCGCTCACTGAAGCCGCAAAGTATTGGAACTGCAACGACGATGAGCGTCTTGATTCCCGTGCAGGTCGTAACATCCGCTCCGGAGCACGAATTCATCACGTCTGCGAAAGTTTGACCCTGAATAGACAAGGGAACGAGCCCCCAACCAAGCAGGGCGCAGCCTATTAGACTCCCGATAGCACCAGTGCCAACACGTTTCAAAATTCTACGCGAATACGAGGCAAGCTCACTCGAGAGTCCAACGTGCAGAATTGGCATTCGCGCCATGACACTGATGCAGCCTCCTACCGCGCCCGCCAGCAAGATTGCGTAGACAAACATTGGGGGAAACTGAAGTAGTACCAGACTCAGGACGAGCATCACGACGGTGGCAACGAACAGTTTCCGGGTCACACTCCCCATCGTCTCCGTGTATTCATTCGTATAGTCGTCCCAAGAATCGCGTTCCTCATAGATCGCACGCAAGGCCCCCCGAGCGGCACTCGGACTCGTCGCTGCGCCGGATAGCTTCGTACCCAAGAAGTCACGCAGCGTAGCGACGACGTTCTTTGGAACGCCCCATTCAGACATGACATCGATGGCCAGCGTGCCTTCGCTCTCGATTTCGCCAATTGGACAGACATATGCTCGGAGCTGACCCTGCTGCTGAGCGTCCTCGCCCAGCAGCTTTAGCTCCTTCTCGTTGTTTTCCGCTTTGGCCCGTTCGTGTATCACGTCTAGGCGCTCCCGTACCTCCTTCACGAATCCTGCATCTACATCCTCGCCCACCCGTTGGGCGCGTTGAACCATTGTCTCGAAGCTCAATAGCTCGCCCCGGATGACTGATAGCACCTCCTGTCGAAGGTCCGCCAATTTCTTCTTCTTGCTGCGGAACATGTACAAACAACCCTGTCTCAACGTCTGGCGCGGCTCGCTTCCGCAGCCACACGGTCCACAAGCTCTCCGACTATGGCCTCAGCAGTCTCCTCCACCGAGCGCGTCTTGCCGTCCATTTCCCAACACCAGGCCATCGAGGGAGTCCGCCGGATGCTGATTCGAGTGGTTCCCTTCGGGTGAAATGGCTCCCATGCAATGTATGTGTGTCCGGGCTTCTGCACCGCGAGCCGCTTGTCGTACTCACGGAGTTCCAGGTAGGTGTCGCGCGCGGTATTAGCGTAAAGCTCGAGTTCCTTGATCTGGAGCGACTGGGTCTCCGCGATGACCACATACCCGCCAATCAAAGCTCCAGGCCCGCACTCGATCTTCCATCCCGTGCTCTCGGCAACCCTCTTGGCTACCTCTTCAACGGCCTGGAGCAGCGTGTCGCGCTGTTGGATCCACACGTCGGTGCGTCCGTCGAGAAGTCGTGCGGTCTCCGCATCGAAGGCCCGCTGCGCCTGTAGTTGAGCGGCCCGGTCTGCTAACGAGACCTTCCGGATGGTGGCTCCGAGTTCCTGGCATCGGGCCTTAATAACACCGGCGAGTTGTTCAACGGTGTACGACTTAGCGTCGATGTAGATATAACTATGGGGAACCCAATCCGGGACTTCCGATCCATCCATGTCTATGAGCGCGAGGCTGCGGTACTTCGTGGCAAGGCAGCGCTCCTTGATCGCCGTTTCTTCTACTCCCGTCCAGGGTGTGTCTCCCCAGCCGCTTCGGTACAGCACGACGCTGAGCCGTGCCCGCTGACGGAACACTGTGCGGAACGAGTCCATGCCATCCGTCGCGGCTACGGTCTCTTGGTTTCGGGAATACACGAAGACATTGAGCGCCGGCCCGATCGCGTCTTTCAGTCGCTCAGCAAATCCAAGATCCGCGCTTAGAAAGGAGATCGCGGCGTCGAACTCGAATTCCGTGGGTACTGAAATTGCTGGCATTGGCTTGCGTGCAACTACTCTCGCAGAATCTGTAGCGCCCCAAGCTAAAGTCTCAGCTCGCGGATGACAACCATCCGTTTGGGATGAAACAAGCGCCACCGCCAGGTCAGGCGCCGCGCAGCTTCCCGTCGAGCGCGGCGTGTCCCGTGACCGGTGCGCCCTGCACTAGGTGCGAGTAACGCATCGTCACGCTCGGCGACTTGTGGCCGAGCACGTTCCCGATTTCCAGAAGCGTCGCACCGTTCTGCGCGAGGAAGGATGCGCAGGAATGGCGCAGGTCGTGCCATCGGAAGTCGTGGAGGCCGGCGGCTTGGCGGATCAGGTGCCAGCGGTACTCGATCCACTCCTTCGACACCGGCTGCCCCTTCTCGTCGGCAACGACGACCTGGCCGAGAACCGGCAAGCGCTTGAGCGCGCGTAGCGCTTCGACGACGGCTGGCGGCAAGTAGACACTGCGCGCCTCGTTGTTCTTTGTGATGAGCACGCGCAGGCGCTGGCCGTCGAGATCCACGTCCGACCACCGAAGGCGGCGTAACTCCCCCATGCGGACGCCGGAACCGACGCTCACCATCACGGCGGCGTGCATGGTTGGCGAGTGGGCGGCGGCACACATGAGCAGCTGGGCAAGCTCGGCGTCGCTCAGGTAGCGCGACCGCCCGCGCGGCTCGGTGAGCATGAGCTTCTCCGGCCAGACCTTCTCCTGGGGCACGAGGCCGGAAGTGCGCCCCCAGTTCCAGCACGCACGCATCGCTGACAGGTACCTGTTCACCGTTCCCGGCTGGCGGCCATGGCGGAGCGTGTTCCGCGCCTCGCGGAGCATCATCACGCTGGTGTCCATGATCTTCGTGCTGCCGTAGTGCCCGGTCCACCAGGCGAGCAGCAGCGAGAGGTCCGCCAGGTAGCGCTTGCCTTGGGTGTTGGGGTCCTCGAGGAATTCCTTGATGAGCTGCGCCAGCGTCATGCGCGGCACGTCGTGCCGAAGGGCGCCGCCGTCGCGTTGCTTGCGCAACTCAGTGGCGTGGGCACTCGCCCACTGCTGGGCCGACTTCAGATCGTCGAACGTACGCGACGACGACCTGAAGCCCTGAATGCGCACGGTCGCCGTGATGCGGCCCTTGTGTTTGCGGAACGTGCCATCGGCCGCCTTTCTTCTCGCCATGCTCACTCCCCTTGCGCATGTTAGGTACGCGCGTATTCGCAAATTTATGAGGTTGCTGCGGTGTTACTGCAACACACGCTGCAACATGGCGGGATAATCGGTCGATTTCTGCGGCGGGAATACTCGTTTAAGTTATTGTTTTTACGTGGCGGAGAGGGGGAGATTCGAACTCCCGAAGCTCTTGCGAGCTTGCCGGTTTTCAAGACCGGTGCAATCAACCGCTCTGCCACCTCTCCGCGCTAATCAAGTCAATGAGTTACGCGCATT
>Ga0126381_100003457_pt1 | contig 17134 bp, 11 predicted proteins | sample PanSoiMetPlot_28_FD_96465 | JGI IMG/M metagenome (GOLD analysis project Ga0126381, IMG submission 96465) | Tropical forest soil microbial communities from Panama - MetaG Plot_28 | ecosystem: Environmental > Terrestrial > Soil > Tropical forest > Bulk soil | place: Panama | collected 2016-02-17 | reverse complement strand
CCGCCTGCGCGACATCGGCAATCTTTTCCCCATTCGCGGGATTGCTCGTGGCAAAGTACTCTCCAGAGACCGGCTTCTTCCACGCACCGTTAATATAGTGGCCGAAGACGCGCTTGTGGCCGTCGAGCCAGCGTTCTACTTCCTTCGGGTCCTCCGGCGCCACGCCGTAGTCCATCGCATAAAACTCTTCGACGATAACGTTGCTCACGATGATTCTCCTTATGCGATTGGGTGACGGTAAGCAGCCGAGTAGCGCCCGGTAACATAGTGCTCCAACTGCCGCTCGATATCAGCCAGCATGCTGCTCGCGCCGAAACGGAAGACGTTCGGCTCAAGCCACGGCCTTCCTAGTTCATCCTTCATCACATACATCCACATCAGCGCCTGCTTCGCCGTCTTGATTCCACCGGCAGGTTTGAAGCCAACATACATCCCCGTCTTCTCCGCATAGTTGCGAATCGCCCGCACCATGACCAGCGAAACCGGAATCGTGGCATTCACTGCCTCTTTGCCCGTAGAAGTCTTAATGAAGTCCGCGCCCGCCATCATCGCAACCGCGCTCGCACGCGCGACATTGCGCAGCGTCAACAGATCGCCGGTCCCCAGAATCGCCTTCATGTGCGCTGGCCCGCATGCATCTTTGAACGCAGCAACCTCGTCATACAGCGCCTGCCACTCACCGTTGAACACATGAGCGCGCGTGATGACGATGTCGATCTCCTGCGCGCCCGCCTCAACCGAGCGGCGGATCTCTTGCACGCGCTCCGCAAGTGGCGAAAGGCCCGCGGGGAAGCCGGTCGAAACCGCAGCAACCGGAATCGACGTCCCCTCCAGCGCCTTCACCGCCGTCTCCACAAACGCGTGATAGACACACACCGCGCCGACCGTAAGCCCCAGTTCTTCGATTCCAAGCTTCTCGACGACATTTTGCTGCAGCGGATGTCTCGCCTTCGCGCACAGCCGCTTCACGCGCTCAGCGCTGTCGTCGCCGCTCAGCGTCGTCAGGTCCATGCACGCGATCGCACGCAACAGCCATGCCGCCTGCCACTGTTTCTTCACCGACCGCCTGGTATCGATCGTTGCCGCGCGCCGCTCCACGGCACTGGTGTTGACTCGAACCTCTTCCACCGACTCCAGGTTGAGAGGAATCCGGCGGTTCGGCTCAAGGATTCTTCCCTTGAGCTCAACCGGAATGGAATAAAGAAGCCCGGACTCCTGTCGCTCCTGCTGCTTGACTGTCATAACGTATCTCCGCCCAACACTTCTGCGGGCAAACCGTGGCTAAAGCGATTCCATGCTCCAGCAAACCCGAACGGGTACTAGGCTGCGGGGCGGCCCGGCAGAGATTGATGATAGCACTTGCATCAGGCCGGCGATGCGGGGGCCGAAAGGACCTAACAATGGACCATCAGTTGCGCAAGCAACTCCTTCGAAGGCTCCCACTCCCCAATAACCGGATAAAGCAGCATCGCCTTCCGCGCCATCCGCTCAGACCCTGTCAGCGCAGCCTCGATCGCCGCTCGCTCATACGCTTTGACCGCCAGCACCAATCCGCGCACTGCCTCCGGCAACCTCCCGCATGACTCAGGAACGATCCTGCCCGCGCCGATCTGGCACGGGACTTCAACGATGTCGTCAGCATCAATGTCGGAGATACTTCTTCCGTTCTCAACGTCGACGATGATCCGTCGAGGCTCGTCCCCGCACAGAGCGCTCATCACGTCGATTGCGATCCGGTGATATCCGCTCGCCGCGCGAAATGGATCTTCATCGCTCGCTCTATCGCCGGCAAGCGCAGAGCCCGCATTGCCCTCAAGCTTCATGTAGGAACCAGACCGCGTATTGAGATAGGCGACATATGCGGCAACAGCCTCTTTCGGATCCCCCGCCTGAAGATGCCTCGCCAGTTCCGAGAAGAGCCGATCGTTCAACACCTCCACCTCTGCGCCCCGAGTGCTGCCCTGCCGCCGCTGGTTCTCCAGCGCCCTTTTGCGCGAGTAATAGAAGAAGAGATACTCGGTCGGAATCAGCTTCAACGCCCGGATCAGTTCATGTTCGAAGAGCGGCACGGAGTAAAGCCCGCTGAGGAACGCATCATCCGCCAATACGCGTTCCGTCACATCCTCTCCGCGAAGGCAGATCCGCCGGATCCATCCAAGATGATTGAGCCCCACGTATTCGCAGCGAACCTCTTCAGGGGAAGCGCCTAACGCATTCTGAATCCGATGAAGCATCTCGCTCGGCGTGTCGCAGATCCCCACGACCTTCGCGCCGCTATGATGCCTGATCGCTTGCGTGATGAGACCGGCGGGGTTCGTAAAGTTGATCAGCCACGCATCCGGGCTCAGTCGCTCAACAACCTTCGCCTGCTCAATCGCAATCGGCACCGTCCGCAGGCCCATCGCAACTCCCCCCGGCCCCGTCGTCTCCTGGCCTGGATAGCCATTGGCGATCGCAACCTTCTCGTCATGCGCACGTGCTCGAATGCCGCCCACGCGAATGCTATGCATCACAAACGAAGTTCCCTCGACTGCATCCTCAATCGACGCAGACTCCCGAACGCTGAGCGAGCCGCCCTCCTGCGCGACGATTGCCCTGCCCAGAGCAGCCATGACACCCACTCGCTCGCGATCGGGATCGTAGAGCACCAGCTCTTCGACGCCAAGCTGCTGCGCTGCCTCATTCACTCCAAACACAACCAGGGGCGTGCGAACGCCGCCTCCACCAATAAATGCGATCTTACGACGCGTAGGTTTGCTCATAGATATCGCTGATCTCCTCGCGCCGTGGCAGTGCGCTCAAAGCTCCTGACTCACGCGTCGAGAGGCCTCCGCAGATGCAGCCACGCCGCAGCCACTCTTCAGCATCGTCACTGTCCAGCAGCGCATCGATAAAGCCGGCGTTAAATGCATCTCCCGCACCCGTCGTATCGATAACGTCAACCACCGGCGAGGCGACGTTGTAGGCAACGCCATCCACCTGCATCACTGCGCCACGCGAGCCAAGCTTGACGACAGGTCTTCGCAGTCCGTTCCGCTGCGCAAACGCGAGGTACTCTTCGACGCCACCGCCCGAAAGCAACCGTGCCTCCCTCTCGTTTGGCAGAAAATAATCCGCCTCGCGGCAGGTCTCGAGGTTGGCATTCGCCCCAAGCCACGAAGGATGAAACCCCACATCGAGCGAAGTCGTGCAACCTGCGGCTCTCAGTGCCGGAAGCAACGCACGCGCCAGGTCTCGCTTCAGCGGCAGCGCGAGGTGCACGTGGCGTGCTGTCTTCAGTGATGCCAGCACGCGATCCGAACCAAGCACCTCCGCGAGTCGCGCGTTCTCTCCCACGTAGGTAAAGAACGATCGGTCGTCGGTCATCGAGACGCTCGCCGTCACTCCAGTGTCTCCGGAGCCCCGCTGAATGCCCGCCGCAGGCACTCCGAAATCCAGCAAGCGGCGTTCAAACCATGCCGCGTCCGACTGCCCCACGATACCGATGAGATTCACGCTTCTGCCCAGTCTGCCCAGCGCGCAAGCCGTATTCGCAGCGCCACCGCCGATCTCGCGATGGTAGTGCCGTGCAAACGCTTCCTCGCCCGGCTGCGGCCACGCATTGAAGCCGGTAAAGACGTGATCGATGTAAATCTCACCTACAACCGCGACATCATATCTGCTCATTTGCATGAAACGGCCATTCCTGTCTTCTGCTCGCCTGCAGCAGATACACGCCCCCCCCCAAAACGGCCATGGCGATCCCGATAAACACGTGCAGCATCTTGCTGCTGAAAACGATGTACGACCACCCCGCTAATGCAACAACTGCAGGCAGCGGATAAAGCGGCATGCGAAAGACCTCTCCGACAGGTAGCTTTCTTTGATGAAGACGAATCGCAACGATGCACTGCGGAATGAACTGGGTCAACGTCTGCACGACGATGAGGATCGAGATCAGATCGGCCAGAGAGACCAGACACGCCACGGCTGAGAGCCCGCCAATCACCAGTAGCGATGTAGACGGAAAACTCTTCTGGGGATGCAACCGCGCAAACGGCTTGAAGAAATGGCCATCTGCAGCGGCCGTATAAGGAATCCGCGAATACCCAAGCAGGATTGCAAAGACCGAACCCCAGCTAGCAATCAGGATCAGCACCGAAACTAGCAACCCACTGCGCCGGCCGTAAATCGCCTGCATATAGTCAGCAACGATTGCCTTCGATTGCTGCCCCTCCTGCCACGGAATCGTTCCCAAAATCGACAGATTCATCGCCAGGTAGAGAATCGCAATCAGCACGATGGAATAGAGGACAGCGCGCGGAATCGTCCTGCGCGGCTCGACTACCTCTTCCCCGATGAGACAGACATTGTTATAGCCGCCATAGTCGTAGGTCGCGATCAGCGTCGCCGATCCCAGTCCCATCCAGAAAGCACGTGAAGATTCAAACGCATGCGCTGGAAAGCTGAAAGCCGTCGCGGCATGAAAATGCAGAATCCCGCTGACGACGATCCAGCCACACGTGCCAAGCACAGCAGTAGTCACAACAACCGAGATCGCGCTGATGGAACGGATATTCCGATACAGCAGCGCCGTCGTCACCAGACACACGGCCATGGCAATCCCCACCAGCTTCCAGTGCGCAAGATTCGGCGCAAGAAAACCCGCATACTGTCCAAACCCGACTGCACCCGATGCGATGGAGATCGGTCCGATCAGTAGCGACTGCCATAGGAACAAGAAGCTGATCATACGTCCCCAGCTCTTCGGACCGAATCCCTGCAGCAGGTAGTGGTATGGCCCGCCGGACCGTGGCATCGCCGATCCAAGCTCAGCCCACACCAGGCCATCGCACAGGCACAACAGCGCGCCCGCGATCCAGCCGAGCATCGCCTGCGGTCCGCCCATCGCTGCCAGCGCGAGAGGAATGGTCAGGAACGGTCCGACGCCAACCATGTTCAGGATGTTGGCCGAGACGGCTCCCGCAAGGCCCATGCCTCGTTCGAGTTTTGGTCCCGCCGCAGCCGTCTGAGTCTGCATGTTCCCCACACTGTTCACCAGCGATCAAGTCTCTTCGCGGCGTAGTCTCGCTCGTTCACCACTCCGCACAGCAACAACTACTTCCCCTCTCGGAGATGCGGATTCTTCGGCAAGCTGAGCATGTTCGCAAAGAGCCGATAGGCTCCCGGAACGCCAAGCGGAAGCTGACGATAGAACGCGTACGCGTTGTAGATGTAAACGCCCTTGCCGTATCGGGCGTAGAGCAGGCCGCCCTTCTGCGGATCCTGTTCGGCGTCGTGCGTCTCCAGCAGCGGCTCGTACTGTTTGTCCCACGCGTTCATGAACTTCGAGCCGCGCTCCTCGATCCAGCCATCAAAATCCTTCGAGGTGATCGTGTTCGGCCAGGTGAAGACAGGGTTCTTCGGATCTAAAATCGTCACCACCGACTTTTCGTCCGTCACTTCGTCAGGATCATTCGTCATCGTATAAGGATACGGCCCGTAGTTGTGATCGAACTCCGGTGTGTTGTACTGCACGATGACCACACCGCCGTTCTCCACATACTTCAATAGCCGCGCATTGTTGGCGATCAGGTCCGGCCGCACCGCATAGGCACGAACACCAACCACGATCGTGTCGTATTTGCTCAAATCGGCGCTCGCCAGGTCCTGCGCCGATAGAAACGAGACATGCACTCCGAGAGCCTCCAGCGCCGCCGGAACATCGTCACCGCTGCCTGTGATGTAACCAATGTTCAGCGAAGGGGCTACTTTAACATCTGCGCCGGTCGTCTGATACGAGGCCGCACTATAGAGGAAATAAGGACGCAGTCCTGTATAGCCCACCGTGTCGTAGCCCTCTTCATATTGCTTGCCCTTGAAGTCCGCAACGGCCGTGACCTTGTAGGACTTCTCCGAGATGGACTTCGGAAATACGGTGAACGATACCGACTGCTCTTCGCCGAGATGCGTGAACCCCACCGGAGCTGACTTCGGCTCTGCGGCCCAGTCCTCAGGAAGATTTAAGTGAATGGCCGTCTGCGCCGCGCCCTCCACGTTGTTACGCGCACGAGCGCTCACACGAAACGACTTCTGCCCGACCGGCACAATCCCCGCACTCGGGCTGACCGTGAGCGAGATCGCCGGCCCCACCGGCATTGGGAATCGCAGAGTCCCCGGCCCGACAACCTTGTCGATCACCTGCACCACATTCGCCGTCTCCAGCGTCAGCCCTTCGAACTGATACCCCACCGCAGCAGCCAAGGGATACGGCGCAAACGGCCGGCCTCGCAACGCCTCGTCGTGGATGTCGTAATAGGGCTGCTCCATTCCCGGACGAGTAAAGTACGGCCGGGTGTAGGGCTCATCGGCCGGCACTTTCACCGAAAAACGAACATCAGCCGCTTTCCCCGAACCTATCTGCTGCGGCGCCGGAGCCTCAGGCGTCGCACCCCAATCCTTCCCTGAAGACGAAGTCAAAGCAACCGAAGCAATCTGCACCGGCAGCTTCCCGCCATCGTAGATGTGCACGCCTACATGAAACGCCAGCCCCGGCGTCGCCATCTGGAAGCTCTGTTGAGCGCCACGAAACTCCGCCGGAATTCCGTTTGCCTGCGCGGGAACCACAGCGGCTTCGACACTCAACCCCAGCGCAGAAACAATCGCAGCGTTGAACTGCCGCTGCTTCACCGTGAGCTCATGCCGCAGGTTGTACTTCTGTTCTTTCGTGAGCGAACTCTTCTCCACATGGTCCAGCAGTTCATTCGTCGCCTTCAGCCCCTTCGCCAGCGTGCTCGCGATTGCGGAGGGGTTCTGCGCTGAAAACTCCGCCGTTGCGCTCTCGACAGACGCGTTCATCTCCTTCAGCCCGGACGTCAGAAACTCCGGCGGAGTGCTGCCCGCTAGACCAGCAACCCCCATCAGCGAGACATCGATCCCGTCAAAGAAGCTCTCCTCTTTATCCTTTGCATCGATGTGCGACCCAAAGCGGTGATACCGCGAAACCTGGTCCGTCGGCGCCGGAACGTCCGAGCCCCCATTTTGCGACTTCTGAAAGCCAAGCCCCTCGCGGGAGATCTGCGGATACGTCAGCCCGGCAAAGCTGTCGTACGTCCCCACCGGAATAGACACCGTCGTCGAAACCTGTCCTGCCTCCCACTGGTCCGTAATGTGGTTGGTCACTCCCACCGGACCCCAGCGATGGGTCGCGTAGTCGTACGACCCTTTCTCCGACGTGCGTGAGAACGGCGCCCGCGCATATTCCTTCACCGGTGTCCACGGCAGCAGTCCTTCCTTAATCTGCTTGGGGAACATATGCGGATCGCCGGCCGCCTTGAACACCTCCTGCGCCATCAACCCCGCAGTCGCATGCTGACCATGCCCATCTGTCGGACCGCCAACGAAGACAGAGCAGACCACCAGGGGCCGCACCATGCGCACGACTCGAACCGCGTCCGCAAGCACACGATCGTGCCCCCACTGGTCCAGCGCCTCTTTGAGCGATTTGGAAAAGCCATAGTCTGCCATCGAAGTGAAGTACTGCCCATCCAGACCGTAGTACCGTCCCGCCTGCAGCAGCTCCTGCGTCCGCACCAGCCCCAGCGCATCCCACAGGTCCGAGGACATCACGTTCGCGCCGCCCTCGCCCCGATCGAGTGTCAGCAACTCCGTGCGAGCACCGAGCCCTCTGCTCTCGTAAGCCAGCGCCGCTCCGTCCTCGTCATCCGGATGGGCGACAATCATCAGCACACTGGCGCGCGTATGCAGCTTCTTCAGCGCAAGCCACGTAGCGGCCGCGCCGCGGTCCACAGGAATCGGGCGCGCATCCTCCACAGCCTTGACAGGAGGCGCAGCGACGCCATTCAGCACAAGGGCCGCAAGCAGCCCAAGCGCAAGGGTCGCACGGACCACATCTTTCGACGAAAAAAACATATCTCTCAGGCTCCTGCCGTGTGCCTACGAACCGTCACCCGGCCGTTCGTTCGCGCTTAGAAGTAGAACTTGCCGGCCATCTGGATCTGGCGCGGATCGTTGATGGTCGAACTCACCTTTCCGAACGTAGCTGTGTTGGCCATGCTGGTCGCAGGATTAGTGAAGTTCGCATGATTGAACGCATTGAAGAACTCAAACCGCAGCTCGATCTTTCTCACATCGCCAAGAGGGAACTGCTTGAAGAGGCTCAGATCCACATTCCGTGCTCCCGGGCCATGGTAGAGCCTTGGTCTGCAGCTTCCAAATGTTCCGATCCCTGGTACTGCGAAGCCGCTTGGACTGATAAAGACCCCGTGCGCACTCTGCGTCGAGATCGCCGAGCGATCAGTCGTAGTATTCGCAAAGGGATTGCTCACGCAATTGGCATACGCCGCGTGGTTTCCTCCCGTCTGGCTGTTGTCCGGGGCCGTGATGTTCATCGGGAGACCAGTCTGGAACGTCACGATGCCATTTACCTGCCAGTTTCCGAGCAGGCGCGCAGCCAGCGTGTCACGGTTCATGATCATTCCATCCTTCCCGAAGGGCAGCTTCCACTGGGCGTTCGCAACAAAACGATGCCGCTGGTCAAACGGCGACTGGCTGCGCTCGTGCGCATAGTCATACGCATTCTGCGGAGTCGACCCTCCCGTCAGATTGTCAACATAGTTGGCGATGTTATGCGCCCAGGTATAGCTAAACTGGTAGCTCAACCCATGAATCCAGTTCCGGCGCACACTCGCCTGCAGCGAGTGGTAGCTCGTGTTGCCGTCGTTGGTCGCATACTCGAGGAACGAGTGCGTCCCCGCTCCTCCAAGCGTATTGGTAGCAGTGTTGATATTGGGATACGGGAACACCACGGTCGCCTGCGTCGGGCTCGCGTAGCCAGTCACTACACCCTGGTTCGCATTGCGCAAACGGTTCATCTTTCTACCCCAGTTGCCCACCCATACCAGTTCCAATACCGTGTTCGGACTCACCTGCACCTGCGGCCCAAAGCTCGCCTGCTGAACATAGCTGGTCCGCTGATTCGGATCCTGCCAGTTGTTCTTCTGCAGGTACAGCGGAACCGGCTGCGTCGCGTATGCCTCACCGGGAAATCCATTCTTCAACTGAAAGACAGGGGTCACGCTTCCAGTAGTCTGCGTCGTCAGCACTGCCTTCAGAAACGGCTGATTCAAAGCCAGTTGCGACTCAGAGCCGATGCGATTGATGAACTGATAAAAGATTCCATACCCGCCACGGAACACAACCCTCTCCGCAACCTGGTAGCTGAACCCAAATCGCGGAGCCCAGTTGTTCTTGTCCGCAATGATCAGCGCGCGGTCCGTCCAACCCGACGCGTTGCTGGCCGCCGCAATCAGCGTTCCGCCATTGGCAGGCGAGAAGTTCGCGACCGAGTTCGTGCGGTTCAACATCGGCGCGTAAAGCTCATACCGCACGCCATAATTCACCGTCAGATTTCGTGCTACCCGCCAGGTATCTTGTCCGTAGAACGAGTGCCCCGGCAAAAACTGGTGCACATCCAGCGGAGTGTTGTAAATCGTCGACGCCACATCCCCCAACAGAAAGTCAGCAAAACCAAAGCCCGACCTGTTGGTATAAATTCCCGTCGATTGCATATAACCCTGTGGGGCCTGCAGATCAAGGAAGTTGTCCGAGTTGCGGTGATACTGGTACCCGAACATCAGGCTGTGGGTCCCCTTCAGCTTCGTGAAGTTGTCGATGAACTGGAACACCTGAGCCACCTGGAACTGCGGCCGGAAGCGGTCCGTGCCCAGAGTCACCAGCCCTGAGATGTAAATCGGCGGGAGTCCGGCGGTATACGGCGAAGGCGGGATGCCCGTCAGCCCATAATCCGCTGCGTTCGAAGTCCCGAGCGTGACGCCGATCGGATTGCTATGAGCGTTGTCGCGGAGGAATCCATACCGCGCCTGGTTGACCGCCGTTGTCGAGAACACGTGAGTCCATCCCAGAGCTACGCCCTGATTGCGAATTCGGTAGTCCGTCGCAAATCCGCCATTGCCCGCAATGTAATTCGAGGTCCACGGCGGATCCTGGCGGTGCTGCTGAAGAAAGCTGTAGCGCGCAAAGATCGAGTCCTTATCGCGAAGCTTATGGTCTACCCGCACATCAAATGAATTGTTCTGCGCAGGCGAGTGATAGACGAAGTTGTAGTTCGTCGCGCCGTTCCACACCGGCACCGAAGGGTCGTTCGGATCCGGGAACAGCGAGGCAAGCTTCACTCCAACCGGATCAAGGCAGCTAGGCGCAATGACTCTCGTCGCCGGCGAGATGCATCCGGCCTGTCCCGTCGCCAGACTCATAAGTGGATACGACGAAGCACTCAACTCGCTGAAGTCCCCGGTCTTCATCCTCGCCGAAGGAACCACCGACGACTTCGTCACGTCCGTGCCGCTGCGAAGTCCCTGGTAGTCACCGAAGAAAAACGTGTGGTCGCGAATGATGGGCCCGCCGATCGTGCCCCCAAACTGGTTCTGGCTGAACGTTCCCTTGGCAATTCCCTTTTGGCGGTTGAAGTACGTGTTGGAATCGAGAACACTGTTCCTCACGAACTCAAACACATTGCCATGAAAGTGGTTGGTCCCGCTCTTGATCGATGCATTGACGACGGCTCCGGCAGAAGTCCCAAACTCCGTCGAGTAAGTCCTCGTCTGCAGACGAAACTCCTCAATCGCATCCGGGGGTGGCTGAACATTCTGGGTCGAGCCTTCCTGCAGATTTGTCGAACCAGAGTTATTGTCCACGCCATCCAAGGCAAAATAATTCTGCGTCTCCAGGTTGCCATTCGCATTGAAGCGGTCCGGCGCCGGATTTGCAACCGTCGGATTCTTGAAGATGCCCGGCGACAATAACGCCAGATCAGCATAACGCCGGGCGTTCAGCGGAAGATCATTCACCTGCTGCGCGCCCACAACCGACCCCACGTCGGCCGACTGCGTCTGCAGCGAAACTGCCGTGTCGGTCACCTCGACCTGGGTCTGCGTCGACCCCACCGCCAATGTGAAGTCCATCTGCGCGCGTGTCTTTACGTGAACCTCAACCGACGGATTCTTCGAAACGCCAAACCCCTTCGCCGTGGCCTCAACCGAATAGGTCCCCGGAATCAAGCCCAGCGCCTGATAGTTTCCGTCGGCATTGGTCGTTTCAATAACTTCAATGCCCGTGTCCGTGTTCAGAATCTTCACCGTCGCGCCAGGCAAAACCGCTCCCTGCGCATCCCGCACCACCCCCGCGATGGTGCCTGTATCAATCTGAGCGGACGCGCTCACAACCCCGACGAGGACGAGGACCAACAAACTTGAGAAGCGCCGCAACGCCATCCCCGCCTTATGCATCAATGCAATCTCAAATTGACCTGGATTCATGGCATTCCTTCCTTCTGGCTCTCCTCAGCGGAGATAGAGCATTCACGGATTCAAACCATCGACAACCAAAATCAACCGAACTGGAACAACTGGCCACCAAAAACCCGCTATCGCGACCGGTAACGTTATCGGTAACGTAAGAAGGCGTGCTAAGGAGATATCAGCCGTAACCAGGGCTGTCAAGAAAAATTAAACAACCCGTAACCAACCTGATGACAAAGATACACGGTCAGTCTCCGGTCGCCTGCTTTCCCTCAGAACAGCTGGCTCTGCGATTGTCTCTTGCTCAGTGCCTACGAATCCCGGGGCCCGTTGGTTCCACGCCGTCTAAGCCTCGCTGCGTCGCGGCCTTCGCCTCACACCACCGCGAGCCTTGAGCATACGCATGTGCCGCGCAAACTCTGGATGGGCGGGAAGACCCAGCGAACCGCCGGGAGCCGTTGCCGCTAGGCTTCCGCACACATTTCCCGCGCGCAGACAGTCATCCCAGTGCCCGCCGCGCAAAAATTCGTGCAGGAATCCACCATTGAACGCATCGCCTGCGCCCGTCGCATCCACAATCGCGCCCGGCAACGCAGGTTGCCGGTGCACGATCCCCTCCGACATCAGCATCGAGCCCTTCGCGCCCATCTTCACGATCGGGACCTTCACCCACTCATGCAACTTCTCAAGCGCACGCCGCGCATTCGCCGTCTGCGTCACGGCGCATGCCTCATGCTCGTTGGGAAAGACAAACTCGCAATGCCGGATGATCGAGATCAACTGATTCACCGAAATATCCGGATTCCATCCAAAGTCCGCCGAGATCGTAATGCCATCCTCGCGAAGCGACTTCAGCAGCGGAATCCACTTTTGAGGACGATGCAGCGCGCAAGCCAGGTGCACATGGCGCGCACGTCGAAGCTTGCGCTGCACCTGCACTTTGTCCAGAAGATCCTCCAGCCCGCGATTGATCGGCTCATGGGTCACCATCATCCGGTCCGCCTTGTAGGCGATGCACACCGTAAGCGCAGTCGGCGCGTCCTTTCGAACCTCGCACGCACTCACATCCAGCCCCTGGTTCATCATCGCCGACCAGGTCGGCAGCACCGAGGCGTCTGCACCTACGCGCGTCACAATGCCGGTAGAAGTTCCCAGCTTGCTCGCCGCCAGCGCAGTCGTCGCCAACCCGCCCCCGGGAGCAATCAAAAAGTGGTCCGTCTTCAACTCCTCCCCAAGCCGCGGCCGGTCCGGCAGCCGATAGAAGATCAGGTCGGAGAAAAACTCACCGAAGACAACCAGATCGAAGGAATTCGCGGCGGTTCGCTTGGAGTACATTGCCTACCTGTTGAGAGCCGCGCAACCTCATCGCAATCCAAGCGCGAAACGATCCTCTCAGAAGTATTTTGGAGTTTTCGCAACGATAATGGGACACCGCAGCAGTGTCAATAAGCAGCACTCTTCATTCATCACACCCCCAAATCTCAAGTCGAACTCCTCACAACAACGCGCGGAGGAACAAGTACATTGCGAAACGGCAAAGATTCCTTTGACGTCAGCGCGCGCAGCGCAAGCCTCCCGGCTCGTTTGCCAACCTCCTCGCCCGAAAGATTCATGCTCGAGAGTGGAACTCGCAGTTGCTGCAGCCATGGAAGGTCCCCGCATCCAATCACCGCCACATCCGCCGGTACTCGCAAGCCCCGTTGAAGCACCGCATCGATCACCCCCTGGGCCAGTAGATCCGCATAACACATCACACCGTCCGGTTTGATCCGCCCCTCCAGCAGCCGAACCATCGCATCGTAACCGCGTCGATATTCGTTAGGCTGCATCTCTCCGGGCTCCACCACAAGCTCAGGACGGAACGAAACACAGCACTCCGCCAGCGCCGCACGATATCCCGACCACCGCAGATCCGCCTCAGCCGTCCGTGCCCCCCGGAGATACGCGATCTTCCTGCAACCTCTTTCTGCAAGATGGGCCGCCGCAAGGTAGCCGATGTCCTGATCGCGCACGCCGACAAAGTGAGCCGCAAACGAAGGCGGCTTACGGTCGATCAGCACAAGCGGCGCGCGCTGCTGACCGAGACCGGCAAAGAACTCAGCCGACTCCTGCACCGAGGCCACAATCAGCGCATCCACCTGCCGCGAAAGCTGCAGCCCAATCTCGCGTCTCTCCGTATCCGGGTCTCCCTCCGCCGATGAGATCAGTACGCCATACTCCTGTCCGCGCACTGTCTCGATCAGGCTTCGCGCCACATCGGCAAAGTAAGGATCAGAGAGCGCTGGAATGATCAGCCCCATGCTGTACGTATTGCCGGTCCTCAGGCTCCGCGCCGTGATATTCGGCCGGTAATTGAGCTCCTTCACGCGCTGCAGCACCCGGGCCTTCGTCGCTGGACTCACATCGGTCTGTCCGCGCAAAACCTTGGAGATCGTCATCTTCGAGAGATTCAGATCATCTGCAATGTCCTTCAGGCGCACAGTCATGCCCAACTGCTCCCCATAGCCGAAATCATCTTACACGCGGCGTTTAAATCCCCTCTTCATGGCCATTCCCAGCAAGCCATCCGCCAGCAACAGCACTCACTAAGCTGTGCTATCGTCCACATTAAGTTTGGAGGTAGCAGTGAATCTCGACACCCTCTCAGGTCTCTCCTTGATTGCCGATCAGCAAGGTAGCGAAAGCGAAATACCCTTTCGCGCTTACAATCCCGCAACCGGCAAACCTTTGGAGCCCGAGTTCCATACCGCAACCCTCGATGAAGTCGAACAAGCAGCCGCAGCCGCCGAGGCCGCCGCGCCCATCCTCGCGCGTCTCGACAACAGGACACGCGCCACACTGCTGCGCTCCATCGCGACTGCACTCACTGATGCCGGACAGGCCATCCTCGACCGCGCCAATCTCGAAACCGGTCTTCCACTCCCTCGCCTTCAGGGCGAACTCGCCCGCACCACAGGCCAACTCAAACTCTTCGCCGACGTTGTCGAAGAAGGCTCATGGGTCGACGCCCGCATCGATGAAGCCCTGCCCGATCGCAAGCCCCTGCCCCGCGCCGACATTCGCTCCATGCTTCGCCCCATCGGCCCCGTCGTCGTCTTTGGAGCCAGCAACTTCCCCCTCGCCTTCTCCGTCGCCGGCGGAGACACCGCCTCCGCCCTCGCCGCAGGAAACCCGGTCATCGTCAAAGCCCACCCCGCACATCCCGGCACCAGCGAGATCGCCGGACGCGCCATCCAGCAAGCCGTCCGCGCGCAGGGCCTCCCCGCCGGAACCTTCTCTCTCCTGTTCGACTCCGGCATCCACATCGGCGAAGCCCTCGTCCACAATCCACTCGTCAAGGCCGTCGCCTTCACTGGCTCCTCCACCGGAGGCCGGGCCCTCATGAAGCTCGCTGCCTCGCGCCCCGAGCCCATCCCCTGCTTTACCGAGATGGGCAGCACCAACCCGCTCTTCATACTCCCCGGAGCCCTCCGCGAGCGCGCCTCAGCTCTCGCTCAAGGCCTACAGGCATCCTTCACGCTTGGCTCCGGACAGTTCTGCACCAAGCCCGGCATCGTCTTCCTTCCCAACGCCAACAACTCCGAATTCCTCAACCCTCTCTCCACTGCAGTCTCCGCCCTCGATCCCCAGGGCATGCTCACCACCGGAATCGCCAACCGCTTCACGTCCGCCGTCGAACAGCGCAGCAGCACCGCCATCTCTTCCATCGCAACAGGCAAGCCGTCGCAATCCGACGCCGCTACCGGACAAGCCTCCATCTTCAGCGTCGAACTCGACCAGTTCCTCAAAGACCACCAACTCGAAGAAGAGATCTTCGGCCCCACCACGTTGCTCATCAACTACGGCAAGCCCGCGGACCTCATCCCCGTCGCACAAAAGCTACACGGCCATCTCACCGCCACACTCCACGGTACCGAAGACGACCTTCGCGACGCCCGAGAACTCATCGCCGTCCTCGAGCACAAAGTCGGACGCATCCTCGTCAACGGCTACCCCACCGGCGTCGAAGTCTGCCACGCCATGGTCCACGGCGGCCCCTTCCCCGCAACCTCTGACAGCCGCTTCACCTCCGTCGGAACCCGCGCCATGCTCCGCTTCGCTCGCCCCGTCTGCTACCAGGATTTCCCCGACGCCGCGCTCCCACCCGAACTCCAACGCGCCAACCCCCGCAAGATCCAACGCATGGTAAACGGCACCCTAACGCGCGACTAGTTCATCCCCACAAGAGTGTCATCCCGACCGGAGCGCAGCGCAGTGGAGGGACCTGCTGTTCGCTCCAGCCGCCGCAAATCCAAAACGAGAAAGAAGGTAAGGGTGTCATTCTGAGCGAAACGAAGAGCCCGCATTTCGCCCAGAGCACCACCACTCTACGGAGAAAAGATAGAACCCCATCAAGACCTCTCTCTGCTGAGCGAAGGCAAGAAACAAAACCAAGTGATATTTGAATGCGTACCCTTTTCGAAAGGGCAATTGCTAATTTAATTGCGAACAGGATGATCGAATGGAACACGTCTATACTTCCTTGCGGTTCTCAAAAAGGGCATTCGAAGCGATGAACCTTCCCCCATTGGCCTTTGCACTCGGTCTTGCGGCACTCAGGACGATTTCGCAGCTCGGGGCCGAATAACGGGAAGGCGAGCCATCCGCCTGGAGTCCATTGATGAGAAAGGTTCTCGGAAGCTGACAAGCTTCGAGGAAAGCCACGCGCGCCGACCCCAAATTTCAAACAGCAAAACCTTCACCCCCGCCAAAGACATCCCCTAACCCTCCGATATAGTCTTGAATTCAACTCAAGATCCAGGACCCAAGCATGCCCAAGCTAAGCCCCACCGAACTCGCCAAAAAAATCGGCGAAGGACTCCTCTCTTTCCCCGTCACGCACTTCACCAGCGATTTCTCCTTCGACGAGCCCCATTACCGCGAGCACATCTCCTGGCTCCTCGACCACAAACCAGCAGGCCTCTTCGCCGCCGGAGGAACCGGGGAGTTCTTCTCCTTCACCTTCAGCGAGTTCGCCAAGGTCGTCTCCGCTGCGGTCACTGAAACCGCCGGAAAAGTCCCCGTCCTCGCCGGCTGCGGATACGGTACTGCCATCGCCAAAGAATTCGCCAAAGCCGCAGAAGCCGCAGGCGCTGACGCCATCCTTCTTCTCCCACCCTATCTGCTCAACTCCGAGCAGGCCGGGCTCGCCGCCCACGTTGAAGCGGTCTGCGCCTCCACCAAACTCGGAGTCATCGTCTACAACCGCGACAACGCCATCGTCGACGACACCACCCTCGCCAAGCTCTGCGAACGCTGCCCCAACCTCATCGGCTTCAAAGACGGCGTCGGCGACATCGAGCTCATGACCCGCATCTACGCCCGCCTCGGCAACCGCCTCACCTACATCGGAGGCCTCCCCACTGCCGAGACCTTTGCGCTCCCCTACCTCGAGATGGGAGTCACAACCTACTCTTCCGCAATCTTCAACTTCCTACCAGACTTCGCGCAAAACTTCTACTCGGCCGTCCGCCGCCGCGATCGCGAAAAGGTCTACGCCGAGCTCCGGAACTTCGTCCTTCCCTATATCTCCATTCGCAACCGCCGCAAGGGCTACGCCGTCTCCATCGTCAAAGCCGGAATGACTGCCGTCGGCCGCCCCGCCGGGCCCGTCCGCTCGCCGCTCGTCGACCTCACCGACAACGAGCTCGCCGAACTCAAAAAACTCATCGGAGACCGCACCTGATGGCCGCTCCCGCGCCCGGCGCCGAACTCGCGCCCCCGCATCCACAAAAATCAACCCACGTCCGCTACCTCATCGTAGGGATGCTCTTCAT
>Ga0126381_100003456_pt1 | contig 17136 bp, 12 predicted proteins | sample PanSoiMetPlot_28_FD_96465 | JGI IMG/M metagenome (GOLD analysis project Ga0126381, IMG submission 96465) | Tropical forest soil microbial communities from Panama - MetaG Plot_28 | ecosystem: Environmental > Terrestrial > Soil > Tropical forest > Bulk soil | place: Panama | collected 2016-02-17 | reverse complement strand
CGAGGACGCCATGGGGCTGGCCAAGGTAGGACCGCCCAGTGTGAGATTGCTGGTTGTATGTGACGGCGTATCAACCGCGTCGGAGCCGGCAGCCGCGGCCCAGGCGGCCGCCGATGCCGCGCTTGCGTACCTGGTGCAGGCCGTCCAGAGCCCGCACCTCGATCCCGAGTCTGCCATGACCGAGGCGGTGGGTGCGGCTCAGCGGGCGGTCTCCGCCGTGCAGTTATCAGCCGACCAGGCGGACGAGCCACCCGCTACGACGCTGGTGGCAGCGCTCGTGATGGACCATCAGACGACAATCGGATGGGTCGGCGACAGCCGCGCATACCTGGTCGGCCCCGACGACGCGTGGCAGCTGAGTCAGGATCACACCTGGGCTACCGAACAGGTCGAGATGGGCATGTTGCCGGACGATGCCATCTTTGCCGATCCCCGCGCGCACGCCCTGACCAAGTGGCTGGGCGGTGACATCGAAGGGGGCTTCGAGCCCTCCGTCGCAACATTCGCGGTTCCCGTCAGCGGCTGCCTGGTATTGTGCACTGACGGTCTCTGGAACTACGCTCCCTCTCCAGAGCGGATGTGCGGCCTGGTGGCACAGCTTCCTGGCGACGCCACCCCCCTGGAGGTGGCGCAGGGACTGACGGAGTTCGCTCGCTCGGCGGGCGGCAGTGACAACATCACTGTTGCGGTCGCCTTTGTGTGAAGGAGCTGACACCGAGATTCTGGGACTGTAAAGGGAAAATGAAGGAGGGGACACCTTGACCACGTTCAGTGCCGCGGCTCATCAGAACGTGTTTCTGCCCCGCGGCTCTTCGGCGGTCGATGCGATCCTGTCCATCTCCGCCCAGGAGGGCGACGCTAGCGGCTGGAGCACGGTCGCCCTGGGCGGTTCAGTCGAGGTGATCATGGTGGACTGCTCCGGCTCGATGACGTTTCCCTCGAGCAAGATCGAAGCAGCTCGTACCGCCACCGGCAAGGCGATCGACCGGCTCCGAGACGGCACCTGGTTTGCGATCATCGCTGGGTCCACTCAAGCCCGGATGATCTACCCCGAGCCTGATCCCGGAGCTGACGGCTTCGCCCGTCCGCAGCTGGCAGCAGCCTCCACCGCGACCAGAGCTGCGGCGAAGCAGGCCGTCGGCAAGCTCCAGGCCGGCGGCGGTACGGCCATCTCGACCTGGCTGGGCCTCGCGAGGCAGGTGTTCGAGACTCGCCCCGGCGCCATCAGGCATGCCTTGCTGCTGACGGACGGCAGAAACGAGAGCGAGGAGGCTGCGAGGCTGACGGCTGAGCTGGAGCGTTGCCTGGGCGCTTTCCAGTGCGACTGCCGCGGCTTCGGCACCAACTGGGATCGGGCAGAGCTGCAGGGCATCTCCGACACCCTTCTCGGTACCACAGACATCATTCCCAACGCCTCCGAGATGGACGCCGAGTTCGAGGCCATCATCCAGCAGGCCATGAGCAAGCGGGTCGGCTCGGTCTTTATCTCTGTGCTCACCCCTGTCGGCGGCCAGGTGAGGTTCTTCAAGCAGGTCGCGCCAGAGGTCCTGGACCTCAGCGCCCTGGCGGTCTGGCAACAGCCCGTGGGACCGAACGGGCGGTGGGAGGTGGTGACCAAGACCGATTCGATGCGACCAATGATCAACCTCTATCCGACCGGCGCCTGGGCTGACGGCGAGGACCGCGAATATCACATAGGGCTGACGGTGCCTCCCCAGACGGTCGGACCAGAGTACGAGGTGCGAGCGGGCCGCATCGGTGTGCTCGTCGACGGCACCATGGTCACGCAGATTCCGGTGAGGGCCGCCTGGTCGGACGACGTGGAGGTCACGACCCGAATCAACCCAGCCCTGGCCCACTTCACCGGCCAGGAGGATCTGGCGAGGAGCATCGCCGAGGGCCTCGCCGCCAGGCGTGCGGGTGACTACCAGACCGCGACTCAACGTCTCGGCCACGCCGCCAGCCTCGCCCACGCGGCGGGCAACCGCGACACCACGCGCCTGCTCTTGCGCGTGGTCGAGATCGAGGACCCCGAACGGGGCACCGTCAGGCTGAAGACTGATGTGTCCAAGGAAGACGAGATGACGCTGGATACCAGGTCGAGGCGGACCGTCCGCCTGAACAGGACGTACGACTGATGGCCTTCACGTGCAGGAGAGGGCACCAATCCCTCAGCGACGACTACTGTGACGTGTGCGGGGCCAAGAACTTGAACGCGTCCCAGAGGAGCCCGAGCTGGTGGCGGCCCCCGGCCGAACCTCCCTGCCCGATGTGCGGAGCGCCTCGCGAGGGCAGCGATCGGTATTGCGCCGGCTGCGCTTACGACTTCGAGACCGGGCAGGTCCTGCCCCCCAGGCCGGTCCCTCAGCTCGCGCACGCCTCGGCGGCGCCCTACCCGACTCGCGCCGCCGTCGCGACGGGGCTGGTCCTGGTGCTCAGCTTCGACGCCCAGCGGGCTAACGAGCCCGGCTGCCCACCGCCGCCGGCCGACACGTCCGAGCACGTCTTCATCGTCGACCAACCGTCTATCGTCATCGGTCGCGACGACTCGAACGGTGTCCACGTCCCGATACCCGGGGACCCGTACGTCTCGCGACGGCACGCGGAGATCATCGACCTCGGCGGGGCGTGGGGCATTCGCGACCTGGGCTCGACCAACGGCACCAAGCTGAACGGCCTTGCCATGGTAGGGGCCGAGGTGAAGCTCATCAAGGCCAACGACGTCGTCGAGCTCGGGTGCTTCTCAAAGATCACAGTGCGGGACCGCTCGTTCGAGGACTGACGCGATGAGCCAGGCCCTGAGCTTGCGGATACCCGCAGACGATGAGGGCCTGCCGGCGAAGCCGGCCCGGACGTCGACGCCTGTTCTGCTGCGAAGGCTGTCGATCCTGGTCGCGGTCGCCGCCGGCATGCTCGCACTGGTGGGAACGGCCGCGGTGGTGTTGACGCGGAACACGGTGGACAGCGTGGGGCACCGGACTGTCCCGGCGATAATCGATTCGCAGAAGATCCACCAGGCGCTTGCCGATGCCGACCGCTCAGCCGCCAATGATTTCCTGTCCGGCGGGGTCGAGGTGGGCGGGCCGCGCCAGCAATATCAGCGCGACATCGGCCTCGTGACCAGCGAGCTGGAGCAGGCCGCAGAGCACAACTCGGTCGGAAGCGAGGGCAGCGCTGTGCTCCAGCGTGTCAGCGCCAAGGTGACGGAGTACACAGGCCTGGTGGAGACCGCCCGGGCCTACAACCGTGTGGGCTACCCGGTCGGCGCGACGTACCTCCGCACCGCCTCGCGGCTCATGCACGACCCAAAGACCGGGATCCTGGTCGACGTCGACGCGCTGGACAGGCTGAACAACCAGAACCTGGGGCGCGAAAACGGCCAGATGTGGGCCGCAGCCGGAGCGCTGGCCGGCTTCTACCTGGTCGCCTTGGGCATGCTGGCGATGCTGATGTATACACAGGGGTTCCTGCGTGAGAGGTTTCGCCGCCGGCGCAACCCACGCGTGATTGCGGCCACCGTCCTGCTGGTCCTGCTCGCCGGTGGCCTGGCCGTCCAGGCCGCCGTCACCTACGTCAACGTGGAGCAGGCGCAGCTTCACGCATTCGGCCGCCTCCATGGACTCTGGCAGGCACGCTCACTCGCCCTCGACGCGAACGGCAACGAGAGCCTCTCGCTGATCTCGCGAGGGGCCGGAACGGCATTCGACGAGGCGTTCAAGGCCGAGACGAAGCAGCTCGTGGACAAGCCGTTGACCGACGCGATGATCGAAGCGGCCGCAAGTGGGAACGTCGGTTTCAAAGGGCTGCTGGCCGACGAGCTCAGGGGCGCCTCTTTCCCCGGGGAGCGGGATGCGGCGGTGAAGGCGCTGCGCGCCTTTCAGCAGTTCTTGCAGATCGACCAGGTGGTCAGGAACAAGTCGGCCACCGACCGAGAGGGTGCGGTGACGCTGGCGTTGGGCTCGGGGCCGGGGCAGCTGGGGGCCGCTTTCGCTGACATGGACACCTGGCTCGGCGAGGCGATCGGCATCGTCCAGGAACACTATGACGCCGCGATCGCGACTGCCGGCCCCAGTCTGGCGCTGGACGCCGGTGTCCCACTAACCGCGGCCGTGATTGCGGTTCTCGTCTTCTGGGGGCTGAGCCAACGCCGCGCTGAATACAGGGCCTGATGCCCTCCAGGTCGACCGGGGTGCGGCTGGGGCTGGGCCTGAGTGTCCTCCTGGTCGCCTGCACCGGGCCGGCCTCCCTGCTTCAGCCGTCCACCCCCGCCTCTCCACTGTCGTCTCCCTCTGCAAGCCTTAGGTCGAGCCCGGCCGCGACCACCACCTCGGTGCCCACCTGCTTCGACAACGGCAAGGGCAGTCTTCGCCCGCAAGGCTCAATGCCCGCACCAGGGAACTTCCCCGCAGGCTCGTTCATGAAGACGGTATTCGAGCGCGGCAAGCTCGTGGTGGGAGCTCGCAGGACACGCTGCTGTTCGGCTATTTGAATCCAGCCACCAACCAGCTCGAGGGCTTCGACATTGACATCGCAAAGGAGATAAGCAGGGCGATCTTCGGGGACTACGGTCACATCGAGCTCAAGGTGACATCGGCGACTCAACCCATACCAGCGCTTAGGAGTGGGTCCGTCGACATGGTGGCACGCACCTTCAGAGGGGCGATGTGGACGCGGTCTCGACGGATGAGGCGGTGCTCCTGGGGTTTGCAGCTCAGGATCCGGGCGTCATGGTCGTCGGGGACAAGTTCACCGACGAGCCCTACGCGCTGGGGATCAGCCAGACGCATTCGGAATTCCTGCGCTTCGTCAACGCCGTCCTCGAGCGGCTGCGTGCGGACGGGACCTCGACCGCCATCTACAACAGGTGGCTCAGCAAGTTCGGAGCCAGGGCAGCGCCTCCCCCCGCGGAGTACAAAGACTGATCGCCACGCCACCCAAGGAGCAGTTCCCGAGGATGGGGATGTGCGCATTCGTACGTTTGCGCAGTTCCCGGGGCTGCGGGAGGCCCGCTCAACCCATGAAGGGGTACCGGTAGTCACGCGGCGGCACGAATGTCTCCTTGATGGTTCGCGGCGTCACCCATCTGGCCAGGTTCCACATCGACCCCGCCTTGTCGTTCGTGCCTGAGGCTCGCGACCCCCCGAACGGCTGCTGCCCCACAACCGCCCCCGTTGGCTTGTCGTTCACGTAGAAGTTCCCCGCCGCGTATCGCAAACGGTCCTGCGCCGCTTCGATCGCCAGCCTGTCGTTCGCGAACACCGCTCCGGTGAGCCCGTACGGGACCGAGCGGTCGATGAAATCCAGTGTGGCCTCGTAATCCCGCTCGCGGTACACCATCACCGTCACCACCGGGCCGAACAGTTCGTCCCTCAAGAGCCGCGAGCCAGGGTCCTCGGTCACCACGACCGTCGGCTGCACGAACCATCCCTGGGCAGCGTCCGTCTCTCCGCCGACCAGCACCGTGTGGTCCGGGAGACCTCTGGCTTCGGCGATGGCTTCTCGCTGTCGTTGGAAGGAGCGCTGGTTGATGACCGCGCCCATGAAGTTGCGGAAGTCAGCCACGTCGCCCATGGTGATGCCGGCCACCTGGTTGGCCAGCTGATCCCTCACCCCGGCCCACAGGCTGTCAGGTACGAAGACGCGCGATGAGGCGGAGCACTTCTGACCCTGGAACTCGAACGAGCCGCGCACGATGGCTGTGACCAGCGCGTCGGGATCCGCGGAGCGGTGGGCGACGATGAAGTCCTTGCCACCGGTCTCACCGACCAGCCTCGGGTAGTTCCGGTAGGACGCGATGTTCTCTCCCACCTGGCTCCAGATACCTCGGAAAACGGCCGTGGAGCCAGTGAAATGCACGCCGGCCAGGTCAGGCAGGGCGAGTGCCGCCGGGACCAGCTCGGCGCCGGCACCATGGACCAGGTTGATCACCCCATCCGGTAGGCCGGCAGCCTGGAACAGTCGCATCAGATAGTGGGCGGAGTACTGAGCGGACTCGGACGGCTTCCAGACGACCGTACAGCCCATCAGCGCCGCGCTTGCGGGGAGATTGCCCGCAATCGAGGTGAAGTTGAATGGCGTCACAGCCAGGACGAATCCTTCCAGGGGCCGGTATTCCAGGCGGTTCCAGACGCCCGCCGACGACATCGGCTGCTCGTCGTATATGCGAGCCGCGTAGGCGACGTTGAAGCGGAGGAAGTCGCACAGCTCGCAGGCGGCGTCGATCTCCGCCTGGTGAGCGCTCTTCGACTGGCCGAGCATCGTCGCCCCGTTGACGGTGTCTCGCCAGGGACCTGCCAGAAGGTCCGCCGCCCGGAGGAACACGGCTGCTCTCTCGGTCCACGGCAGCCGGGACCAGTCGTGCCAGGCGTCGACGGCTGCGCGGGCCGCCCGCTCCATCTCCGCCGGCCCTGCCCAGTGCACTGTGCCCAGCACATGGGCGGTGTCGTGAGGCATCACCGCCGGCATCCTGCGGCCGTCCCGCACGTCCTTGCCCCCGATTACGAGCGGCATCTCGACCTGCTCAGCCGCCATCTCGGCCAGGCGGGCCTGGAGCGCATCACGGTGGGCTGTGCCTGGCGCATACGAGCGGATGGCCTCGTTGACTGGGAGCGGGGGTCGAAACGCACCTGCTGTGGTCATCGGTTCTCAGTTTGCCACCGCGCCGACCGCCGGATCAGCGTTCCCCTCAGGCGGCGGTATCCACCCAGACGTTGGTGCCCCAGCTGAGGCGGGGCTCATGCACCCTCACCCGTACCATGCCGTCGCGCAGCAGGTCAGCAGTCAGCGGGATGCTGCCCGCCGACATATCAGACCCGGTCACCGACGCCGCCGGCACGAACCTCCCCTTGGACCAGTCATAGAGCTCGACCGAGTTGGCCCACACCGAGCTGTACGACAGCACGAGCGGGACACTGGATTGGGGAGCAACGATGTCGTAGACGTCCGTGAACCCTCCCTTCTGGTCCCCCGTTGCACTGGCCAGCCACTTGCGCTGGATGTCGCGGACAGAGCTGTCGGCCTTGCCTAGCGTCACCTGCTGCTGGATCACGGCCAGCCCTGCCTGGGGTGGCGGACTGCCGTCCACGGTCAACTGGCTGGCAAGGGGAGGCATCAAGCCCACAAGCACCGCCTGGCCCGGCGCGTGCAGCGCATCGGCCGCGACCGCCCTCAAGAGGATCGACTCGGCAGTCGGTCCTCTGAGCCCGGAGTCTGCTGCCACGAGAGGCGCGCTTGCCGCCTCCTGGCCGCCTGGAGGTAGGTAGGGAACAAGATCGGATCGGTGCATCACCTGGCCGTCGTACGTGAAGAGCTCGAGCCGCAGCACTGGCAGCGGCCCGAGGTTGAGGACGGTCCCCTGGACCATGCCGCCGTGGATGCCGAGCTGCGCGTCCAGGCCGAGCGGCGCGTTGGTTATCTGCGACGAGGCGACCACACGCACGCTGCCGTACACGACCCCGCTCTCGTCGACGACGGGGTGCAGGCCCGGGATCACGTGTTCTGAACCGGAAGGGAGTCCGCCGAGCTGGCTCAGGCAGCGGTCGCAAGTCGAGCCGGTGACGCGGAAGGTCTCCAGGGTCATGGGGGCGACCAGCGAGTTGCTGCCAGGATCGATCTGGTGGTTGCCGCGCCGCAGGAAGAGGACGCGGTGGTACTCGAGTACGTTCACTGCCTGCCCGGGGCCGATCCGTACCACCTGAATCTCACTGTCATGCAGACTGCCCTGGAGATTGGTGCCGATCAGGTAGAAGGCGCCGGTGAAGATTGCGGCAGAGAGCGGAACAGTCATCCAGAAGAGTGCCGGCCGCTTCCACCGGCGGATGGTCAGGAGGTACCCGATGGGGCCCACGATCATCACGTAGAGCAGAAGCGCCATCACGGCCAGCCAGGGCGGCGGAAGGGGCGCGTCAGCAGCCGCCGGGAGAAGAGCAGTGAATGCGGGGTCAGGGCCAAGCATGCTCACGGCGGTCGGCGCGTTGCCCGGGAGCTGGCCGATGCCGCGGCCAAGTGCCTCGCTCCAGCCCAGTGACGCGTAGGGAGTTCCAGAGGTGCCGTCGCCGCTGGGATCGTAGGCGAGCTCGACGATCTTGCCGGCACCGTATGTCAGCTCGGCCACCAGGGGGACGCCACCGTCCCCGTCCACCACCGCACGAGCTCCCGGGGCCAGGGTCCCGGCCGCCGCCGGCGCCGACCGCGCCTCCTGGCTCGCGCCCGCCAGGGTGGCGACAGGCGTCAGAGGGAGCGTGACGGTGGTCGTCGGTCGAATCGGCAGGAGGTCTGTGGGCAGCGGAGCAATGGAGCGACGCCATCCGGTGCCGCCTGCGAGCAGCAGCGTTCCCCCGAACCCCACGAAGTCGCTCAGCCCCTTGACCTGCATCTGGCTTAGCGTCGCCGTGTCGAACTGGTCGATCACGACCGCTGCAAAGCCGGCAAGCCGCATGGCTCCGGTTGGGAAGCCGTGCGCTGAGTTGAATCGGGCAGCGCGAGGAGTGAAGCGGTCGAAGTGAAGGCCCTCGATGGCGTCGGCCGCCGTTTCCACGTCGCTCAGCACGGCGACAGGGATCGTGGCTCCCAGCGTGACACCCACAAAATCCAGCTGACGGTTGCCCATCACAGCTTCAACGGCTGTGAAGAAGGCCGGGGCCAGAATGGCCACGGTGACGGACTTCCGGCTTGGCACGGTCAGGTGAACTCGGTACGCCGACTCACCGGCCACCGTGGGCGCAGTCGGGATCTGCTTCGTGCCCCCAAACGCCGACACTGCCGGGCCGGCCGCTACCTGCTGGTCGCGGTCCTGTGGCTGATCGATGAGCAGGACGTCGCCGTCGAAGTCGCCGTCGGCGAGGTTCTTGACCGTGACGAGGTAGCGGACCCAGCTGCCGGTCCCTGTTGCAGTCGCCGAGAGCGCGACCTGGGGCATGGCGTCAGGTGCAGCGCCGTTGATCCGGGATTGTGCGGTTACCAGGTACCACAAGACAGTCGCCAACACAACCAGGATCGCGGCCCCCCCGAGGAGTTGGCGAGAACTCATGAAACCCCTACCTGAACCCTACAACTGTGGGGTCTCTCGCTCCACTCGTCCTCTGCTCTTTTGCTCAGTTTTCGCCAGGCTCCAGCCAGGTCGTGTCGCCGATGGAGACAGCGACATGGGCCATCGGACCGTCGGGGCCGGCACCGTGACAGTGCACCTCGCCCGATGCGGTGGACACGGTGTCGCCAGGGCGAATGCGCTGTGGCGGCTCACCGTGGAGCTGCACGAAGCCCTCGCCCTCGACGACGTGGAGAACCTGACCACCCCCGTGACGGTGCCAGTGGTTGCGAGTACCGGCTTCGAAGCGGACCACGCTCACCCGGACGGGGTTGGGGTCGAGCGTTACGTGGAGGGGATGGGAGCTCGCAGGCCCGGTGAAGTGGGCCGGGTCCATGGGCTCGCCGTCCAGCGCCTCACTTCGTGTGGTGACCTTCACGTTGTGATCGTAAAAGCCGGCGCCCACCCCTGCCTGCATGAGATCGCGCGGCCAGGCGCGGCCAGCGACGGATGAGCCGAGGTCCGCTCGGAACTAGACCGCAAATGGACCAACAATGGCCCAAGTGCCGGCAAGCGGCCCTATCAGAGGCCCTCAAAAGGGCCATTGGACCGCTTTGGTCCATTTTTGCCCCAGTTGCCGCCCAGTTAAGGCTGGCCGTCAAACCATCTCGCCGGACCACACCCGCGCTCCGAATGCCCAGAACGGGGGGCCGTGGCCCATATGATGCTGCCTATGCCCGTGATCGGCGTTTCGCAAAGACGGCTCGAGGGCGGCGCCAAGGTGACAGGCACCGCTCGCTTCACAGCTGACCTGAAGCTGCCGGGGCTTGCGCACGCCCGGCTGCTCCTCAGCCCACACGCCGCGGCCAGGATCGAACGGGTCGATCTGGAGCAGGCCCGGCGCGCACCCGGCGTCCTGGCGGCCGTCAGCGGCGCCGACCTGCCCGAACTCGACCTGGCCGGCCCCGAGCAGCCACTTGCCCGCCAGCTCGTTTTCTTCGCCGGCCAGCCCGTGGTGGCGGTCGTGGCCGAGACGGAGGCCGCGGCGGCGGACGCCATCGAGCTCGTGGACGTCGAGTACGAGCCGCTTCCCAGCGCCATCGACCCCCTTGAGGCCATCGCCGTGAGCGCGCCCACCGTCCTGGATCGGGGCGGTGTCGGGCTTGACGACGCAGGCGCCCACGGGGTGACTGGCGGCGGTGAAGCGGCTGCCGAGCGTGCTCCCAACGTCACCGCTCAGGTCCGCTTTGCTGAAGGCGACGCCGCGGCGGCGCTCAATAGCAGTTCCGTGGTCGTACAGCGCCGCTACGTCATCCCCGCGGTCCACCAGGGCTTCATCGAGACCCACCAGGCCATCGCCAGGCCCGAGCCGGACGGCAGCCTGACGATATGGACGGCGACGCAGGGGATTTTCCTGACCCGAACAACCGTCGCCAGGCAGCTGGGTGAACCGGTCAGCCGCATCCGGGTGGTGCCAATGACAGTCGGCGGAGGCTTCGGCGGCAAAGTCTGCCTTATCGAGCCCCTCGTCGCGCTGCTGGCGCGCCTCGTCGAGCGGCCGGTGCAGCTTGCACTCACCCGGAGCGAGGAGTTCGCAATGGGTCGGGGCGGCCCGGGCGCGGTCATCGACCTCGAGCTCGGCGCCGACCGCGAGGGGGTCCTGACCGGCCTGAGGGCTCGCGTGGTCTTTGACAACGGGGCGGGGCCAGGAGGCATCGGCGGCCTGGCCGGCCTCTTCCTGGCTGGAACGTACCGGCTGACGGCCTACGAGGTCACGGCGCTGGATGCGGCCACCAACAAGACGCCAGTCGCGGCCTACAGGGCGCCGGGCGCGCCGCACTGCTACTTCGCTCTCGAGTCGGCCATGGACGAGCTGGCCGACCGGCTCGGCCAGGACCGGATCGACCTTCGCCTTCGCAATGCCGTCCGGGAAGGAGACCGGCGCCCCGACGGCCAGCAATGGCCACGAATCGGCCTCGTCGACTGCCTCGAGGCAGCGCGACGTCACCCGCTGTACACGAAGCCCGCGGCTCAACACGAAGGCGTTGGCCTCGCCGTCGGCGGTTGGGGGGGCGGTCGGGAACCCGCGGCGGCAGGCTGCCGCGTGGAGCCGGATGGAAGCCTGCTCCTGCATGTGGGCTCGGTGGACATCAGCGGAACGGACACCACGCTGGCGATGATCGCCGCCGAGACGTTCGGCGTAGCCCTGGAGCGGGTGCGGGTCGAATCTGGCGACACCGCCACGGCGCCATACGCAGGCATGGCGGGCGGCAGCAAGATCATCTACACCGTGGGGCCGGCGGTTCAGCAGGCGGCCGCCGAGGCAAGGCGTCAGCTGCTGGACATCGCGGCGGAGGAGCTGGAGGCCGCGGTCGAGGACCTTGTCATCGAGGATGGCCAGGTGCGCGTGGCGGGAGTGCCCGGACGCGCTCTGGGCATCGGACATCTCGCACACCTTGGGGCACAGTTCGGGGGTCGCTACGCGCCGGTCCTCGGTCAGGGCAGGCACGTCGTCACCAAACAGTCACCCATGTTCACCGTGCACCTTGCGCGAGTGGGCGTCGATCGCGAGACGGGCGAGTGGAGGCTGACGTCTTATGCCGCCATTCAGGACGTCGGAAAGGCCTTGAATCCACCAGAGGTGGCCGGCCAGGTGCATGGCGGAGCAGCCCAGGGCCTCGGACGCGCTCTGGGCGAGGAGCTGGCCTGGGACGCCGAGGGCCAGCTCCGAACAGCCAGCTTCGTCGACTATTCCCTGCCCACCATCGACCAGGTGCCGGAGATCGGCGTAGAGCTCCTGGAGATCCCTTCACCCCTCGGGCCGTTCGGGGCCAAGGGCGTGGGCGAACCACCGGCTGTGCCCGGCCCGGCTGCGGTCGCCAACGCGATCCAGGCCGCGTGCGGCATCCGCCTGACGGAGCTGCCGGCACAGTTCACGCAGCTGGTGCGGTCGATGGGGTGAGAGCAGCAGGCGGGACATCCCCAGAGCTGGCAGAGCGCGTCCTCGCCGCCATCGGCGACGCCGTCGTCGCGGTCGACCGTCAGGGCCGCGTGACCTGCTGGTCAGGTGCCGCCGAGCGCCTCTTCGGTGTGCCGGCGGCCGCGGCTCTGGGCAAGCCGATCACGTCGCTGTTCCCAGGCCTCTCGCGCAACGACCCGGAAGAGCTGCTCACCCTCGGGGGCGCAGACCGGCTGGAGGCGGTGAGGCGCCTGGCTCCCAATACGACGCGGGTCGCGCTGACCTCGACCACCATCCGCGACGAATCCGGCGCAGTGGTCGGTGCCGTATCGCTCGTGCGACCGATGGGGGGCTGGCTGGACCCGGTCGAGCGTGCCGGCAGGTCGCGCCGCCAGTGGCACCGGTCCCTGGGGACAATCGTGCAGGAGGTGGTCAGGGAGGCTGGTCAAGATCCCTCAGCAATGGACGCCTCAGCGGCGCTGGCACGGGTACTGGTTGCCCAGGCCCGGCGCCTCCTCCCGGCTACTGAATGCTTGCTGGCGGTGGTCACCAGGGAGCGTCAGGACCACTTCCACGTCCTGGCCGGTGGCGGATCCTGGGCCGAACGCCAGGTCGGAACGCTGTGGCCGCGGAACGGCACCATGGCGGGCAGGACGCTGCAGGTGGGACGGTCCCTGGAGAGCACCCGGGTCGCTGAGCTTGCCGGCCTCGGGGGTGGGCTGGCCGAAGGGAGGATCTTTGCCGGCCGGCTCGTCCCGCTCTTGAGCGGGAGGCCTCTACCCGACGGCCGCCAGGCGCTCGGCGTGCTGGGCTTCTACCGCGATACGCCCACCTACTTCACGCCGTACGAGCGACGCCTGATCGCCGAGTTCGCCAAGCTGGTCAGTCTCTCGGTGGAGCGTGCCGAGCTCATCCGCGGTGCCGGCGAGGCGGCCGCCCGTCTACGGACCGGGGTCGAAGTCGCAGTGGAGCTGGCGGTCTCGCTGAAAACGAGTGATGTTGTCGGGCGGCTGGTGCGCCGGGCGGCCGCTGCCGTCGACGCTGAGCGGGTGGCGCTCCTGTTGATCGAGGGGAGCGAGGCTCAAGTCGTGGATGCGATCGACCGCACAGACCGGTCTCGGCCCGCGCCGGCCGGGGCGAGGTTCCCCATCTCAAACCTGCTCTCGGGGGACGAACCGGTCCTGCTCCGCGCGGTCCGCGACCGCCAGCCCAGCGTCAGCGGGACCTACCGGGTGACTGGCGTCGAGGCCGTTTCTGAGTGGGGCCACTCTGGCCTCAGGCACACGCTGACACTGCCACTGGTCCTGGGTGGTGTGGTGATCGCGGTGCTCCTGGTGAGCCGGCTGCGGGACGAGCCGTTCCGGAAGGAGGACGAGCTGACCCTTCAGCTGGTTGGGAACGTGGCGGGGCTCGCGCTGCGCAACGCGAGGCTGTTCGCCCAGGCAGAAGAAGCCAGCCGTGCCCGAAGTGACTTCCTGAACATGGCCGGCCACGAGCTGCGCACGCCGCTGACAGTTATCAAGGGTTATCTGTCGATGCTCTGTGACAGCAGCCTTGGTCAGGCACCCGCCGAGCTGCACCAGCCGATGGAGCTGCTCGCCGCCAAGGCCGAAGAGCTCAGCGGACTGGTCGACGACCTGCTCTTCACCTCCCGCCTGGAGTCCGGGCGGTTGCCAACCCACCCGATGCGACTGGATCTTCGACTGGCCGCCAGAGAGGCGGCGCGCCGAGCCGCACCACGCGTCCATCTGCTGGGAGGCGAGCTGGTCATCGAGCTGCCGGAGGAACCGCTGATCGTCAGCGCGGACCCCGAGCACGTGGCTCGAGTCATCGACAACCTGGTCAACAACGCGCTGACCTACCGGCGTCCGGATCAGGCCGCCTGGGTGCGGCTCTGGGCCGGGATCGAGGAGGGTGTGGCCGTTGTAAGCGTGGAGGACCGTGGGCGCGGCATTCCCGAGGAGATGCAGGAGCGGATCTTCGAGCGGTTCGTTCGGGGTGACAAGATGGTGGCCGGAGCGCCCGGCACTGGACTCGGCCTCTACATCAGCCGCCAGCTGGCGGCACGCCACGGTGGCCGCCTCGAGCTCGACCTCAGCGTACCCGGACACGGCAGCCGCTTTTCGCTCCGCCTGCCCCGGGCGGCGTCTCGATGAGCCTGGCCCCCGAGGTCCTCCGGGCGCTGGGCGATCCCGTGATCGCCGTGGATACGGGGGGAGTAGTCCTGGTCTGGACCCCTGCGGCCGAGCGCCTGCTGGGCTATGGCGCCGGCGAGGTGCTCGACCGGGCGTTACCCGAAGTCGGGATTCGGCTCGACACCCTGCAGGCCGGCCGTGAGCGGCGGCTGACGCTTCGACGCCGCGACGGCGCCGCGTTTCCGGCGACGGTGACGGCAACGCCGCTGCTCGGGGCGAGGGGGGAGGCTCAGGGGGTGGTGCTCCTGGTGAAGGACCTCACGACCTGGATCGGCCCGGTCGGGTCCGAGGCCACCAGCACCGAGACGCATCTCATGGAGGAGCGACTGGGGGCGGCTTTTCGCGGCATCCTGGAAGCGACCGGCGCCCACTTGGAGCGTGGCGACACCGTCGGGGTCCTGGCTCATAACCTGGCGGAACAGGGCCGGCGGCTGCTGCCGGGGATCTCGTGTCTGATCGCGATCGTACCCGCCACGAGACAGGAAGCCGTGTACTGCGTTGCCGGGGCGGGGCCGCTGGCCGAAACCCTGGTCGGACAGTCGTTCCCCCTGAGCGCCTCCGTTCTGGGGACCGCCGTCACCCAGAACCGCGTAATCGAGCGCAGCGACATGCAGGCCTCAAGCGGGCGTCACGACCTCCTCACCCCGGCGGGCGTCAACACCATGCGGGCGGTGCCGATGAGCACTCAAGAGCCCTTGCCGGACGGCCGGCGCACGATCGGCGCCACTGCCTACTACCGGTCCGAACAGAGGCCGTTCACGGCCGCTCAACGTCGCCTGCTGGACGACTTCGGCGTCCTGGTGAGTCTCTCTTTGCAGCAGGCGGAGTTGCGGGCGGCTACCGAACGGGCAATGGCGCGGCTGCAGTTCGCCGTCGAGGTATCCCTTGACCTCGCCCGGTCCCTGGAGGTCGGCGAGGTCGCGCGGCGGCTCGTGCGACGGGTGGCGGTCGCCGCCGGCGCCGATCGCTGTGCGCTGCTGCGTCTGGAAGGCGGCCAGGAGGGCGAGCTGGTGACCGTCGACGCGTACGACGCGATGGGCTACGACAGAGGCGCCGGCTACCGTCTGTCGATCGACTCTCAGCCGATTCTCCGTCAGGCCGTTTCGAGCCGTGCGCCGGTGCTCGGCGGCTCGCTCAACCTGGGCGCGATGCCGGCCGACCGGCGGTCGGCGCTCGCCGGCGTACGTCATACGGCGATGGTGCCGCTGGTGCAGGGCGGAGAGGTGATCGCCGTGCTCGCCCTCAGCCGGCGGCGGGACCCGCAGTTCGGGTCTGAGGAGGTGGACACGCTGATGCTGGTGGGGGGGCCGGCGGCGCTGGCGCTTCGCAACGCGTATCTCTACGCCCATACCGAGGAGGCGAGCCGCGTCAAGACGGACTTCCTGGACATGGCGGCCCACGAGCTGCGCACCCCGCTGACCGTGATCAGCGGCTACCTTGCCATACTCCGAGAGGGCGCCTTCGGCCCGGCGCCCCCCGCCTGGAGCGAGCCGCTCCGGATTCTTGACGCGAAGGCAAGTGAGCTGCGGCGCCTGGTGGACGACCTGCTGCTGGCAGCCCGTCTGGAGACGCACCGGCTCGAGACGGGGCGGGAGCTCCTGGATCTGCGCGAGGTGGTTGAGCAGGTGGCACAGGCGGCAGAGGTGACCCCTGAACTAGGGCTGCCCCAGGACGCGGTGATGATCAGAGGCGACCGAGAGCAGCTCACCCGCGTGCTCGACCACCTGGTGACAAACGCGCTGATCTACGGTCGCGAGGGTACAGCCCCGTGGGCCAGGGTAGAGCTGGACGTCCGTCCTGAGCAGGGTGAGGCCAGGCTGGTGGTGCAGGACCGGGGGCGAGGTGTTGCTCCCGACGCCGCTGAACTGATCTTCGAGCGCTTCAGCAGGCTTGAGGACCCCGATCACCCGATGGTGCCCGGAACGGGCCTCGGGCTGTACATCGCCAGGGAGCTGACAGCACGCCACAACGGACGTGTGGAGCTGGAGTGGAGCCAGCCGGGTATGGGCAGCCGGTTCGCGGTCCACATGCCGCTGCTGGAGGGGCCGACGCAGCCAGAGCCGGAAGACGAGTCGGACAGCCGGATCAGTGCCGAGGTCCGAACGAAGGGCAAGCGCCAGAACTGAGGACAGGCAGGTGGCTGCTCGGCTGTCACGCCTCGACGACCTCTGTGGCGGCCGCCTCGTCGTGCACAGCCCGGCGAGCGACCACCGCAAGCGGTAACGCCGCCAGGCGCAGGAACGCCTGCCACGGCGCGACCCGACTGCCGTCGACCGAGACCAGCCGTTGGCCGGTGACCAACCCCCCGACCGTCCGACCCGTCAACGACCAGCAGCCCAGGTGATAGACGGCGGCGAGGGCAGCCGCCAACCTGAGACGCCGGCGCGGCGGCAGCAACGCCGTCAGTCCGGCGCAAAGCAGGAGATCGAGGCTGCAGGACACCATGCGTTGCACCGGACCGGCGGGCACGCCGGGCGGTGGTGTCCGACCCCGCAGCTGAAGCAGGAAGCGCCGCGTAACCACTCGATGCACCTGTCCCTGAGTGGCGAGGTACAGGGGCCGGGGCAGCCGGGGCAGATAGCCGTCGATCTCGCCGACCAGTTCGCCGTGCCGCCAGCCGTAGCTCAGGCTGCCTCCAGGCTGTCTGGCCAGACAGCCGCCCGTGATGGGCCACTTCCACGATCCTGCGTCAAATGCCGGCTCGCCGAAGGCGAGCAGGGTGACCGGCCCCAGCCGTAGGCGCCACCTCTCGCCGGTGACCAGGCCCAGGGTCAGGCCGCCGACGTCTTCGAAGAAGGCTTCCCGAATGCGCCCGGTCGAGGGTTCGATCGGCGACCGCACTCGCTGTTCGACGCAGACCGGCGGGGGGTGGCGCACGCAATCCATCATGGGCCCCATGCCAGACCGGCGCTTCTCGGCGACAACCATGATCGGGCGCGAGCCCGGCGTTATCTTCG
>Ga0126381_100003455_pt1 | contig 17137 bp, 9 predicted proteins | sample PanSoiMetPlot_28_FD_96465 | JGI IMG/M metagenome (GOLD analysis project Ga0126381, IMG submission 96465) | Tropical forest soil microbial communities from Panama - MetaG Plot_28 | ecosystem: Environmental > Terrestrial > Soil > Tropical forest > Bulk soil | place: Panama | collected 2016-02-17 | reverse complement strand
GGGCTAACCGCGCAGGCTAGTACGTCAAACTGGTCACAAGCGGCTCGAAAAACTCAGAAGGTAAGCAAGGGAACCCGTCCACAACCTGCCCCGCTGAACTAAGGAGCCGACCACAGCACGTTCCCGCCTTTGTCGAGAAGCACGAGCGATGCCGCTGGCGTCTGCTCTTGCTTTCCGGGCTTCGTAACCACAAGTTCCGTCCTACCAATCTCCGTGGAATAACCTTCTTTATCCCTTAGCACGAGTTGCGGTCCTTCAATGAAGGTGTCAAGGGCTACTCGGGAAAGCTCGCCGGGTCCGGTGATGCTGACGCCTGCACCGGATGCCGCCGCCGAGCCAGCCCACATTGCAGAATGCATCGTTTGTTGGGAGTCGCTCAGATAAATGCGTGATTCGTCTTGGAAAGCAGCGATAAGGATTCTGGGATGACCTTCAGCATCATAGAATGACAGATTCGGGATGTCCTTCGGCATCAGCCTGTTCTCTGCGTCGGCAAAAGGCCCAGGATCTTGAAAGAGCGTGAACATCGAAAGTCTCGCACGAGCTTTGCCATTTCCATCTTTAAGGACAAATTCGTTCGCCTCGACAACCTTGTTCGTCGTGGCTTGGCCGCTGATGAAGAGCACCGAGGCGAAGACGACGGCAACGATTCCTATCTTTTTCATCCGGCGATTCTCTCGTTCCAGCTTTTCAAGTCTGGCGTTGACGTTTGAAGCCTCCATACGGTCCTCCGCAGATTCTTTCATTGCTGGCGTGGAGTTTATCCCGAGGAATCTCGAAAAAGAAAGGCCGCCTAGGACTAAGGACGCTACCTTCTGGGTCGAACAACCCAAATTCCGATTGCAATTGAAATGAACAGCGCCCCCAAAATGATTGGGTGGTGCATGAGCCCTCGGATGTGGATTGCGATTTCCAAATACCGTGTGGCACCTTTAACTGCTTGCTCCAGTCGATACCTCGTAATGCTGACACGAATTAAGGTGTATGAGATTCCGCCCACGATGAAGATGACGACGCCGAGCAGAATGCCTTTCACAATCCACATTTTACCCTCCTGAAGATTCCTTAATCCGCATGGCGGGAGTTTATCGTGTGGAAACTCGAAAAAGAAGTGCAGCCGTGGCCGCATCGTTGTGCCAGAAATTCTCAAATTTCAAAAATCTCTCCGAGATTCACAGTACAGCTTTTTCGGGTCCCATCCCGAGCCCTTAGCCTCATGGCCTGAACGTGCGCGTGAGGCGTTTTGCAAAAAGTGAAGGGGCGAAGTGTGCCCCAGCAACGTTCCGCTGCTACGCAGCGGAGGTGAGGTCCATGGGTTACCACCAAAAAGTCTATGTCCGTCGTGGTACGAAGTTTGCCAATGTGATGCCTCATAGTGAAGTCTGCATGCACATGGGTATAGCTGGTAAGACGATGGGCTGTGAGTTAGTCGGTGAGAGGCCAATGGTGCAGTTGTTCGAAATCGAGAGCCAGAGGCCATTCTCCGCTCCGATACTCACGGGTGAAGCGGGAATCTTCACCGACACTGATGGGCAGTTCTACACCGTGAGGAGAGTAGAGCAGTAGCTGCTTGCCAGCGTTATGGCCTCTGTTGGTAGATGTGAGCATAGGCCATAGCGAAGGCTAGCATCCGTTAGCGTAACGGCTAATCGATTTGAGCGTCTTTTGTGCAATCGCTGTGCAACCGGGCTTCTAACCCACGCAAATTCCGTGGATTAGACATGAGCAGCGGTTACGTTCACCGCCGCTCAAAGGTCCAAAAGAAACCATGGGGAAAACTACAGGAGGGAAAGGTAAGAAATGCAGATAGTCCAGTACGAAAGCCGAGCCTTTAGACGTTGCCTGACGTTCACGATTGCGGACAGGCCGATAGAGCCGGGGCAATTGGAGCCGAGACATATTCTCACGCCCCAGGAACTAGCCGAGAGACTCAAGGTGGAAGTGGGGTGGGTTTACGACCAAACCTGCCAGCGTGCGATCACGCGCAACGCTGACCCTCTGCCGTGCATTCGAATGGGCAAGCTCTTGCGGTTTTATTGACCTGAAGTCGAGAAATGGCTTGAACGCAGACAGGGAGGATACGGACGTGCGTAAACATCAAGAAGGCTATATCTGGCGACAGGGCCACAGTTGGTACGGACGCTAGCGCGAAGATGTGCTCGAAGAGGGCCGCGTAGTCCTGAAGCAACGCTGCGAAAAGCTCGCGGACGTTTGCGACCGCTACCGTGCGATTGCGGATGTGCGGCCTTTGCTTGCGGAGAAATTGCGCCCGATCAACGAAGGCAAGACACGACCGGAGAGCACGCTGACTGTCGCGGAGTATATTGAGGGCTTCTACTTGCCATTCGTCAGAGAGAACTACAAGCCCTCTACCTCGATAGGGTATGGGAGAAGATTTGGAAAAAGCACCTTGCGCCACGCCTCCGTAAGATTACCCTGAGGGACTTTCGCACCGTAGATGCGGCAAGCCTGTTAGCTGAGATTCATCGCCAGCACAGTCTTGGGCGCACGATGCTCAAGCACGTCAAGGCGTTCCTTAGTGGAGTTTTCACCTACGCCAAGAATCAAGGCGTCCTAGACGGAGTGAACCCTGTGCGGGATGCAATGATTCCCAGGAAAGCAGCCGCACCCGAAGAAAACGCACGCGGCTACACCCGATGAAGTGCTCCGAATCATGGACACTTTGGAGAAAGCCGGACAGCACAAGGCGCGTGCCGCAGTCGCATTGATGTTTTTCGCGGGCCTTCGTCCGGGTGAGGCTCGCGGGGCATGTTGGGAAGATTACGACGGCAAGCGCCTGTTTGTGCGGCGCAGTATTTGGCGGGTGTGGACTACCTCTCCCAAAACCGAGAGTAGTGCGAAACCCGTTCCTGTAATAGAGCCTCTTGGTAGCATCCTCGCGGCACTATGCGAAGCGGACGGCGATCCGACTACCGGGCCTATCTTGCGCGGGCCATCTGGAAAGCCTCTTGACTTGGACAATCTGGCCGAAAGGGTTGTGAAGCCGACACTGAGACAGTGTGCCGTCTGCGGGAAACTCGAATCGAAGCACGAGGACGCGGGACACGACTTCCAACAGGATAATTCGCTCCCGGTCTGGCGGGGATGGTACTCGCTACGGCGCGGAGTCGGAACGGCTGTGGCTTCTCTCGCCAAAGACTCACTCTCTGCCAAAGGTCTCTTGCGGCATTCGAGCGTCAGCACAACCGAACGGCACTACATCAAGGACGTTCCAGAAAGCACCCTGCAAGCAATGAAACAGCTAGAAGCATTGTGCAATGATTGAAAAGGTTGGAGGCGCGGGTGGGATTCGAACCCACGAATGGAGGTTTTGCAGACCTCTCCCTTGGGCCGCTTGGGTACCGCGCCAAAACTGTAATTATAACAAAACTCAGGAATCCTCTCGGATGCCTCTGACTTGGTTGCGTCGTCCGAAGACTCCTACTTTTTCTCTGTCGTCGCGGGCACCTTTGCCTCCCGCAAAAACCTCGCTGACTCTTCCGGGGGAGTCGGATTAATGTAAAACCCCGTTCCCCATTCGAATCCCGCCACCTTCGTCAGCTTGGGAATAATCTCGATGTGCCAGTGATAGTGATCGTTGATTTCTTCTCCGATCGGCGACGTATGAATCATGAAGTTATACGCTGGTCGGTCCAGGACTTCATCGAGCCGCATCAGCGTATCCTTGAGCATCCTTGCCAGGCTGGCGTAAATCGAACTCTGATTGTTCTCGTACGACGAACTGTGCTGTTTCGGCAGCAGCCACATTTCAAAGGGAAACCGTGGCGCATACGGCGCAAACGCGACGAACTGCTCGTTTTCATTGATCATTCGCTCACCCGTGTCCCGTTCCTGCCGGATGATGTCGCAGAAAATGCATCTTTCTTTTTCGTCGTAATAATGCCAGCAGTTGTCCACTTCCTCGCGCACGCGACGCGGCACGATCGGCAGCGCGATCAGTTGCGAATGCGGGTGTTCCACCGTTGCTCCCGCCGCTTCTCCATGGTTCTTGAAAATCAAGATGTAGCGGAAGCGCCTGTCATTCTTGAGGTCCAGCATACGATCCCGGTATCCCCATAGCACATCTTCCACCGCGCGCTCGCCGAGCGTCGCCAGCGTTGCTGCGTGGTCCGGCGATTCGATGACCACTTCATGTGCGCCGATTCCGTTCATCTTGTCGAACAACCCTTCGCCCTCACGGTCGAGGTCCCCCTCGATGCCCAGCGCGGGAAATTTGTTCGGCACCACGCGCAGCTTCCACCCGGCAGTATTCGCTCCGCCGCCGTTTCGCCCGTACACCAGGACTTCGGGCGGCGTCTTGGATTCATTCCCCGCGCAGAACGGGCAATTCTTCGGCTCTTTGGCGATTACGCTTTCGCGCAGAAAATCATTCGGCCGCTTTCCGCGCTCCGTCGAGATAATCACCCACCGACCCGTAATGGGGTCTTTCCGCAACTCCGGCAACTCTCTGTCCTCCTCAATTATTTGATTCTGGGTTATCCCTGGAGGTGACTGCGCAAAACACTTCTACCCACTTCTTCCGAACCCCCTGGCACTCTGCATTATCATCTCATGCTCCGGCGCCTTCCCGCACGGCTGTTCTCGCCATCTTATCTTCCAGCCCATTCCAAGCGAAGCGAGCCATCTCACCTCCAACGAACGCAGGGAAAAGAGCGCCCTCCAGAAACTCTCACTGCCGTTGGAACGTGTATTCGCCAGAGGGCGTCCGCTCCTTCAAAGCCTTCGCTTGCCCGTTCTCCAAGACAAACTCGTAGATGTCATCGGCGAAGAGTGGTGTTCGGAACTGCATTCTCTTAACGTGGATCAGCTTTTGCGGAGGCGCGCCGGGAAACGCAATCGAAAGCCCGGTTCCAGGTTGATAACGCACTTCAAATTTTACTTTGCTCGGCGTCAAGTATACGCCCGCGAGTTTCTCCAAAAGACTAGCGTCAAGGGCTTCGGGCTTGCGGGTAAACACCACTTCGCCTTGGTCCAGCGAAATCACCGCGCCATTAACGTCCCCCTGAGGATTGGTCCTGAAATTCACCGAAAACTTTCCGTACTGCTCATCGTCCGGGGTATCAAACCGGTCGTAATGGAAATGGTTCATCGGGAAATGGAACTCGTGAAAACCGAACTGCAATTGCTCCCCCTGCAGTCCGATTTTCAGAATGCCGTAGGCGGGGTTCTCGTACTCGCCCGCGTAGTCACCGAGCGCGTGCGATGGCTTCGTGTTTGGCACGCGGTCTCCACCAGCCTTTGCGCGCGCTTCCGTCCCAGCTTTCTTGTTGGCGAGCCGCTGTTGGAGTTGCCGCTGGCTCCACGGCGTTTGGTCCATGCCGAGCAGGCGCTCGTACACGTTGTAGCTGATGATGTTGTAGAGCGCCGCGCTATGGTCGCTGATCACAAACACGATCACGCCGATTTTGTCGTTGGGCATGAATGAGACCTGCGAGTGGAATCCCGGCAGGTCGCCGCCATGGTAGGTAAGAAGTTTGCCGCGATAAGAAGCGGTCCACCGCCCCATCCCATAAGCTGAATTGATCAACTCCCAATAACCCAGCGCCTCTCCACCCGCATTCGGCAAAGCGATGGCAGGTTGCAGCGTGGCCTTCAGCACGCCCGCCGGCAGCACCTGTTTTCCGTTGTATCTTCCCTCGTTCATCAACGCAATCAGCCAGTGCGACAGCTCGTCAATATTGGAAACGATCGCGCCCGCCGGAGCCACTCCCTCGGTGTCCTCATAGTAAGGAATTTTGTACAACTCAAAAGAATCGCGTTTCTCCCGGAACGGCACGCCGTAGTCCGGCTGCTTTAGCATGTCCGCAATCGTGTAGCACGTCGTGCTCATGTCGAGCGGAGTGAAAATCCTCTCGCGCACGAAGTCTTCCCACTTCTTACCGGACTTGATTTCGATGATCTGGCCCACGGCCGCGAACATAAGATTGTTGTAGAGAAACGTTTCCCGCATCGGCTCCTGCGGCTCCAGGTACTTCAACCGGTCAAACAGTTCCTTGCGTGTGAATGGCGACTTGAACCAGATCAAATCGTGGCGCGTCACGCCCGTGCGGTGCGACAACATGTCGCGTAAGCTGACATTGCTGTTGAGCTCGTCGTTGTAAAACTGAACCTCCGGCACCGACGCGCGTATCGGCTTGTCCCACGTGAGTTTTCCTTCTTCCACAAGCATTCCTGCCGCTACCGCCGTGAACAGTTTCGAATTCGACGCAATCGGCTGCATCGTCTTCGACGTGAACGGCAGTTTCTTCTCGTAATCGCGATAGCCGTAGCCCTTAGCGACGACGAGCTTATCCCCGACAACAATTCCTACGCCGACACCTGGTGTGTTCCAGTCCTTCAGCGTCTGCTCCATGTAAGCGTCAAAGCCCTGCAGCTTTTTCGCAACATCGGCTTCTTGGGCTCGCGCGCCAACGCCCAGCGCAAGCAACGCCAAGGCAAACAAGCTCGTGGGAATAAAATGCGCAAAGGACTTGCGACGAAACTTGCTTTCACGAATCATAGATACACCCCTCCGCTTCCCATTTCGACTCCCCTCGAGCGATTTCGCCCCTGCATTCTATAGCCTCATTCCGAATTGGCAAGGAATTCCGTCATCTGCGGCAGGGTGAAGCCCAAATTGCTTTTCGTCACCGTTGGGTCCGCCTCTGCGTCACCTTGGTCCGGCCCTCAAACTAAAGTCCGGACTGAAGACGTCTTTGTGAAGGCGTACACGGGCGGCCGCCCGAGCCGATTGCCAATCGCCAAACGTCGAGGTGCATCGCGGATTTCGGCAACGCATGGTTCCTGGCATTGAGCAAGAGCCTCAGGGGATTATCCAAATCTGACCCATACGGAGGGTCGCCCGGAAACTTGTCAGGCGACGGAAGAAAAGTCGCTTTCAAAACACACGCGTCCCTCATTCGGCGTGAGCGGCGCGTGTGTTCAACGATGGCCTCGCGCCACCGTTCCGGTGCGTCCCGATCACCGCGACTCTAATTCTTGCGAAACGTTTATGTAGCGCAATGCTGCGAGTCTATAGCATTTTTCCTGTTTCGCGGAAGCAGTCTTCGAGCGTGCGGATGGCAAAGTCGGCCTGCTCATGGTCAATCAGAAGTGGCGGTGACATGCGAATGGTGTTCTCGCCGGCGCTCAGGGTCAGCAAGCCCTTGTGAAATGCTTTGCTGACCACCGCGTCGCGCAAATCTGCTGCTTTCTCCTTGGTTTTCTGATCGCGCACAATTTCAACGCCGATCATCAAGCCTTTGCCGCGCACATCGCCGACGATGTTGAAGCGCTTCGGCCAATCGTGGATGCGCCCGAAGATGTAGTCGCCCATCCTGCGCGCGTTTTCCAGGTAGCCGTGTTCGATGAGATCGAGAGTTGCCATCGCCGATGCGATGCACACCGGATTGCCGCCATAGGTTGTGCCGTGGGACCCCTTTTTCCAGGTCATCACGCTTTCCTTGGCGACGAATGCACTGAGCGGCATTCCGCTGGCGATGCCCTTGGCGACACACACGATGTCCGGTTCGATTCCCGCATGTTCGTAGGCCCACCACTTTCCGGTGCGGCCGACTCCCGATTGCACTTCATCGACAATCAGCAGGATGCCATGGCGATTGCAGATGCGCTGCAACTCCTGGAGGAAAAACGCTGGGGCGGGAATGAAGCCGCCTTCTCCCTGAATCGGTTCGATGACGATGGCCGCAATTTCCTCAGGGGCGAACAACCGTTTGAACATTTGCTGTTCGAGCAGTTCCAAGATCTCAGTGCCACAGGTTTCCGCCGTGTGGCCGTGCGGGCAACGGTAGGCGTAGGGAAACGGAATGTGCTCGACCCCGCCAAGCAGCGTGCCGAAATTCCTGCGCTGGGTATTCTTCGAAGCCGTCAGTGAGAGCGAACCGAGCGTGCGTCCATGGAAGCAGCCGTAAAACGCGATGAGCTTGTCGCGCTTCGTTGCGTAGCGGGCCAGCTTGATCGCGCCTTCGACCGCTTCGGTGCCAGAATTTCCGAAGAACACTTTCTTTGCTTCTCTTCCCGGGATCGTCGTCACGAGCTTCTCGGCGAGTTGCGGCAGATGATGGTGATAGAAATCGGTGCCGGAAATGTGAATCAACTCCGCCGCCTGTTTCTGGATCGCATCGACAACTTTTGGGTGGCAGTGCCCTGTGGAGCACACGGCAATGCCCGCGGCAAAATCCAGAAATGAGTTTCCATCGACGTCTTCGACGATGGCGCCATGGCCTCTCTCAGCCACCAGTGCGTATTCGCGGGAGAGCGACGGCGACATGAACTTGGCGTCGGCAGCCATGATTTGTTGCGCTTTCGGGCCGGGCAGCGCCGTGATGAGGCGGGGTGTTTTCGCTTCCAGAGTCGTTGGCATTTCTTCCTCCAAGAAGAAAATCAGGTTGGAGTGAATCAAAACTGCAGGGAGAAGACCGCAGGCGTGAATAACGGTGGACTGCCTTCGGAAGATTCCGGAGACCGCCTGCCAAGCAACTAAGCTAAGTCAACGCCGAAGAGGTTTGGCCGCGCAGCGGCCGGCGGGAAGCAACCAGGGCGGTACGGTAGTCGAGTCTTGAAATTCAAGGTCACTTGCGTTTCCAGCGGACGCTGCCGTCCTTTGCGTCTTCCAAAATTATACCACGATCTGCGAGTTCTTTGCGGATGCGGTCGGCGGTTGCAAAGTCTCGTATCTTCTTGGCGGCATTGCGATAGGCGACGAGTTTTTCGATTTCCGTATCGCTCAGGCCAGCTTCGGCGCTGCCATAACCGAGCGCTTGGAGCTTTTGCGCATCGTTGTCTTCGAGAACGGCGAAGACTTCGTCGAAGGTGGCCAAGAATTGCTGCATTCCGTCGACGTCGCCCTGGCGGAATTCGCCCTTGTCCATGGCGGTATTGGCATCGCGGACAAGGTCAAAGACGGCGGCCAAGGCACGCGCGGTGTTGAGGTTGTCGGAAAGGCCGGCATCGAACTCCTCGTGAGCCTGGGAGATGCGTTCGATCATGCCTTTCTGCTTACCTGCTGGAAATTTTCCTTGCTGCAAGCGATCCGCGAAATTGCGAAGCCGCTCGACGGAATTGGTGGCCTGCGTCAATCCGTCAAGGGTGAAATTGAGCTGCTTGAGATATGGCACGCTGGCCAAAGCAAAGCGCAACGCGGAAGGTCTGTGGCCTTTTGCGAAAAGGTCGCGCAGCGTGAGGAAATTGCCCTGCGATTTGGACATTTTCTCGCCTTCGACGAGCAGATGCTCGGCGTGAAGCCAGTAGCGCGCGAAGGGCTTGCCCGTGGCGGCTTCGCTCTGGGCAATTTCGTTTTCGTGATGCGGAAAAGCGAGGTCGATGCCGCCGGTGTGAATGTCCAGTGTTTCCCCGAGATATTTCATGGCCATGGCGGAGCATTCGATGTGCCAGCCGGGGCGGCCGGGGCCGATGGCCGTTTCCCAGAAATGCTCGCCGGGTTTCGGCGCTTTCCACAGTGCAAAATCCCGCGCACTTTCTTTTTCGTAGCGGTCATTGTCGACGCGCGCGCCGGGCTGAATGCCGGTGAGGTCGATTTTGGAGAGTTTCCCATAGTTTGGAAACTTGGCGATGCGATAGTAGATGGAACCCTCGCTGGGATACGTGAAGGTTTTCTCCTGAAGCCTCTGAATGAGCCGAACCATGTCGTCGATGTGGTCGGTGGCGCGAATCCAGTGTTCGGGAGCCTCGATACTGAGCGTTTTGCAGTCGTCGAAGAAAGCCTGCGCGAATTTTTCTGTGTACTCGCGAATGTTTTTTCCCGCTGCGGCGGCGTTAGCGATGATGCGGTCGTCCACGTCCGTGAGATTCATGACGTGTTTGAGCTGGAAGCCGCGCTGCTTGAGGAACCGCCTGAGAATGTCCTGGAAGACGAAGGTCCGGTAGTTGCCGATGTGCGCGTAGTCGTAGACCGTGGGGCCGCAAGTGTACATGCGCACTTCGGCCGGGTTTTGCGGGACGAAGGGTTCGAGTTTTCCGGAAAGAGTGTTGTGGAGTTGGATTTCGGCCATCGGCGCTCGGTGTTCTTTCCTTACCATTGACGAAGCCTTGGATTGTATCCGAGGGGTTTGACATGGAGCAATGCGGAAGCGGGCCCGAGAAAGGGCAAGTAGCCGGAACAAGGTCTGGCTAACGAGTCGCTGGCGAAGGGAGCGGGCCAGATCGGGAAGAAGGAGGGCACACCCCTCGCAGTTTTCATAAGCAGTGCCAAACAAAGGACTTACGGCACACATACCAAATGGAACAGCGGCTAACCTATTGAAACCTAACCTGAATAGGTGGCACGAGTGGGAACTTTGGGTTTGGGCGATGCGTACTGGCTTTGTGGCGGCGAATTCGCTGCATGACCTTTAGGGGCTGAAGCCCGGTTTTCCTTAGCGCTCGGGAGCGTCGGTGCCTGTCCACTTCCACAGTTTACGAGACGGCATGAATAAGAGGGAGCAGCATGGATACCTTCTTCCTTGACCTGAAATACAGCGTTCGTTCGTTGTGGCGCGACAAAGGGTTTGCGCTTACTGTGCTACTCACCTTTGCGGTATGCATCGCCGCCAACGCCGCTCTTTTTGCCATCGTGAACTCGGTCATTTTGCGTCCGTTACCGGTGGCGGACGCCAACGCCATCCTCCTTATGTCCAATGATTACCCCAATGCCGGAGTCACGGGCGGCAATAACAGCGCCAGCGGCGACTATTACGACCGGCTTAGGGAAATGACCGTGTTTGAGAGCCAGGCTCTGTTCCGTCCACGTAATCAAACCGTGGAATTGAATGGTTCGCCGCAACAGATTCGCGGGATGCTGGTGACGCCTTCATGGTTCCACCTGTTGCGCGTCTCGCCCGTGCTGGGGCGACCGTTCGAGGAAGAGGAAGGCGAAGTCGGCCGCGATCAGGAAGTGATCCTCAGCCACGGGCTTTGGGAGCAGTTGTACGCGGCAGACAAATCGGTTCTCGGCCGCACCCTGCGGATCAGCGGGCGCCCATTTACCATCGTCGGCGTGATGCCGCCCAACTTTGATTTTATCGAGCCAGAGGTTCGCCTCTGGATGCCGCTGGCGTTCACCGCCGAGCAAAAGACCGTTCATCACAGCAATAATTGGTACCACATTGGGCGCTTGAAGCCCGGCGCAACGCTGGAGCAGGCTCAGGCGCAGGTCAATGCGCTAAACCAGGAAAACCTGGAGCGCTTTCCGGAGATGAAAGAACTCCTGATCAACGCCGGGTTCCACACCACTGTGAAGCCTCTCGAAGACCTGCTGATTGCCGGGGTGAAAGGGACTCTTTATTTGTTATGGGGCGGCGCCTTTTTGGTTCTGCTGATTGGCGGACTCAACATCGCCAACCTCTCACTTGCCCGGCTGGCCACGAGGCGGAAACAAGTTGCCACACGGATCGCGCTGGGCGCAGGCCGCACACAACTGGTGCGCCAGTTGCTTCTCGAGCATTTAGGGCTGGCTTTGCTCGGGGGCATGGCCGGGGTTGCCCTGGGCGCGGGCGTTTTGCGAACGCTGAACGCCATTGGGCTCGAGAAGTTCCCGCGAGCCGGGGAAGTTCATATGGATGGCACAGCGGTTCTGTTTTCTCTAGGGCTGTCCCTCGGCGCCGGGCTCTTTGTCGGGGTGTTTCCCCTCGCCGGGATTTCTAAGGTCGGCATCAGCGACGCGCTGCGTGAGGAAGGCCGCACGGGTACTGGCGGGAAAAAATCCCGCCGCGTGCGTCAACTGCTGGTCACCGCGCAAGTTGGATTTGCCTTCACCTTGCTCATGGGCGCAGGACTGCTTCTTGCGAGCTTTCGCCTGCTCTTGCACGTTGATCCGGGGTTTAATCCTAACGGCGTGGTTTCCGCATCGATCGCGTTGCCACGCGCCAGATATTCCAGACCGGAGGCGTTACGCGACTTCATGAACCGCGCCCTTCCGAGCATTCGTGCCATCCCTGGAGTTTCCTCCGCCGGAGCTACGGAAGCGATACCGCTTGGCGGCAATCACAATGATAGCGTGATCCTTGCCGAAGGCTACCAGATGAAGCCAGGCGAATCGCTGATCTCTCCCCTGAATATCACCGTGACTCCCGGCTACTTCGAAGCCCTGGGGATTTCGATGGTTCGGGGACGCACGTTCGATGACCGCGACAATGAAACCGCTCCACGCGCGATCATCGTGGACGAGCGCCTGGCGCGACATTTTTGGCCGAACCGCGATCCAATCGGGCGGCGAATGTATTTTCCCGGCGATCGGAAGGATTTGCTGAAAGTCGACGAACATACCGTGTGGCTTACGGTGGTCGGCGTGGCGCGCACGCTGCGCTACGAAAACCTGGATGATTCCGGCGCAACCGTCGGAGCGTACTATTTGTGCAACGCACAGCAGCCCGCCAGCACCTTCACGTTTGCCCTCAAAACCTCGGGTGATCCAGCCTCCGTCGTCCGCGCCCTGCGTACCGAAATTTCGCGTCTCGATCCGGATCTGGCGCTTTTCGACATCCATTCCATGCCGGAACGCATTGATCTTTCCTTATCTTCACGCCGCACGTCCATGCTTCTGGCCAATGCCTTCGGAGGTGTCGCCCTGTTTTTGGCCTCGCTCGGTATTTATGGCGTGCTGGCGTATCTGGTTGCGCAGCGGACGCGCGAAATCGGTATTCGCATGGCGCTCGGCTGCACGCAAACGGCCATTCTCCGGCTGGTCTTAAGGGAAGGATTCAAGCTCGTTGCCGCCGGATTTGTTTTGGGGATGGCCGGCGCGGCTTCTTTGCAAAAAGCAGTGGCCAGCCAAATCTATGGGACTCGGCCATTCGATCCGCTGGTGTTGGCGGGGGTTATGGCCTTGTTGGGCGGCATCGCGCTAGTGGCCAGCGCCGTCCCGGCGCGCCGTGCAATGAGCGTGGATCCTGTGGTGGTATTGCGATACGAATGAGATCGAGAGCTACCAGAGAGGGGCGACCGGGGCTTCCTTGAAGACCGAAGGACCTTTCCTCCGCCTTGGCCTTCGGTCGGCAAGACCTTGCCATACGGATGCGTCAGCCTACTACCAGAGGGGACTTCTATCCCGGTGCTTCCCGGACTTTTTGGAAGGCTGACCTCGATAGAGGAGACCTGCATCTGCTGTGAGGTCAACGCGCCATCCGAGTTTGAGTTTGATGGAACTACAGCCACTCTGTGCGAGGAGGGGCTAGGCTCAGGCTGGCCAGCAAGAGTCTGGTGTTCCGCAAGGGAATGAACCTAGAGCCAGAGAATGCGCGGAGCGTGAACGGGCCAGTGAAAAACCGCGCGATTGTGGAGGTAACAAAAGGGCCATAAGAAGTAACCTAGGGCCTAGACACGCGAAAAGCATCGTGTTAAGGTTTTTTCGCGTACCGCCATCCCTGCGCCAGGCGGCTGGGCTCTGAACAGAAACCTGCCAACGTTTTTAAGGCGGCCGTTTACGCGGCTTGCTTTTCGGGCGGTCCCGGTGTGTGGGACTGATCTGACGCTCAAAAAGACCCTCCCTCGAGGAACACAAAGCTGTCTCTTACTGCGAGCGGATTTCTTGAATTTGATTGCGGCGGGAAGGCGCGGCAGCGCTGCGCCCTACAAATAAAAAAAGGAAGGGACGACGCTCTTCGCGCGCGACTCCGAGTAGGAAGCGGGGTTCAAAAACAGGGTGCGCACGATGAGAAGCAAGATGAAAGGCGAGATGAGAGAAAAAAGGGGACACCTTGCTTAAGCTGCGAAAAGTCGAAATCGTCGGCTTTAAGTCGTTTTGCGAACGCACGGTGGTGACGTTCAGTGGCTCGGGAACGACGTGCATCGTCGGACCGAATGGCTGCGGGAAATCGAACGTGGTGGACGCCATCTCCTGGGTGCTCGGCGAGCAGAGCCACAAGTCTCTGCGTGCGGAGCGCATGGCGGACTGCATCTTCAATGGAACGACGAAGCGGCCTCCGCTGGGGATGGCCGAGGTGACCATCACGATGGAAGATCCGGAGTTGGCCGAAGCGGCGCGGTTCGTGATGGAAGGGGCCGCTGCAGAAGAAAACGGAGATTGCACCTCAGAGAACACCGAGAAGACTCAGTTTGAAGGAGATTCTACAACCGCGGCACAGGCGAGTGAGCCGCTGAGCCAAGATACCGCAGGCCCGACCCCGTCAGCGGAGAGTACGGAAGAGTCGGGCAGCGGATTCAAAAAGCTATCCAAAAGAAAGAGAAAGAACGAAGAGAAGCCGACGTTGACGACCAAGCCCGGCGAGATCATGGTCAGCCGTCGGCTGTATCGCTCCGGGCAGAGCGAATACCTCATCAACGGACGCGTGGCGCGGCTGCGCGACATCCAGGAAATGTTCATGGGTGTGGGGCTGGGACCGGACTCATACGCCATCATCGAGCAGGGGCGCATCGGACTGATCCTTTCCACCAAGCCGATGGAGCGGCGCGCGATCATCGAAGAAGCCGCAGGGGTGACGAAATTCAAAACCAAGAAGCGGCTGGCGGAAGCGAAGCTGGAATCGTCAAAGCTGAACTTGGCGCGCGTGAACGACATAGTCGTCGAAGTGGAAAAGCAGCTCGGCTCGCTGAAACGGCAGGCGGCGAAGGCGCGGCGGTATTCGGAGATCCGCGAGCAGATGCGCGGGATTGTGCGGCAAATGTTGGCGGGCAAGGCACGCGAGCTGGATGCCGCAGCGGAGCGAATCGGCAAACAACTGGAAGAGCTAAACGCGGCGGAAACCCAACGCGCGACCGCCATCCAGCAGATGGAAGGCGAACAGGACCGGCTGACTCAGCGGATTTACGAACTGGACGCGGAAATCCGGCAGCAGCAGAACGTGCTGAACCTGACGGCACTGGAAGTCGACCGCAGCGAGAACCGCATTGCGTTCAACCGGCAGCGGGCGCAGGAGCTGGCAGGGCGCCAGGCGCAAATGGACGCGGAGTTGAAGCGCGCGCGGGCGCAAGCGGCCGAATGGGAAACGCGGAGCGCGACGCAAGTGCAGGCCGTGACGCTGCTGCGCGAAGAGTCCGGTGTGTTGAACGGCCGCGTCGAGGAGCTTTTGCAGCGCGTGGAGCAACGCGGGACGCAGATTCGGGATGCCGAAGGGAGGATCGAGGCGCTGCGGCTGCGCGCGTCAGAAGCCGGCGAAAGCTTGCTGCGGCTGCACGGGGAGCAGAAACAGGCGGAAGAAGCGCTGGCGCACCAAACCGAAGCGCTGCGGAAACTGGAAGCGAACGAGCACGAGGTGTTGGAAACCTCAATGCGGGCGCGTGATGACGCCGAACGCACGGCTCATGAGCTGGAAGCGGTTTCAGAGGAGCTTGGCGGGTTGAAGCACAAGGCGGCGGAGCTGCAAGCGAAGATTGACGGATTGCGTAAGCAGCGCGAGGGTTTGACAAACGAAGCGGACGCGCTGCGCGACGCGCTGGCGAGCGTGCGGGCGCGGCATTCGACGCTGACGCAGATTTTGAACGACCGGTCGTACACGGCGGAAGCCGTGCAAAAACTTTTTTCGGCGAACGAGAAAGGCGGCCGGCAACAATTCCGGGCCGTTGGCGTGTTGGCCGATTACGCGGAAGTCGAAGAGAAGCACGAGGCGGCGATCGAGCAGTTCCTCCGCGATGAGTTGGAATTTGTCGTGGTGGAGACATTCGACCATGCGCGCACGGGCATTTCCATGCTGCGTGATGAAGTAGGCGGCAGAGCGACTTTCTTCGTGGATTCCCTCCGCAATCTGCGGGTTGAAAACGAGTTCGAGCCGGTTGCGAATTTCCATCCCGACGACGGCGTGATTTCGCGGATGGACAAGCTCGTGGAATTTCGCGATCCGCTAGGCGCGGCAGCGAAACAGTTCTTGCCGAGGCTGCGCGCAGCGTTTTTGACGGATAGCGCCGCGGCAGCGGAAAAGCTGGCGCGGGAGAATCCGCAATACGCGTTCGTCACGCCGGACGGGACGTGCTATCAGGGACGAATGGTGACGGGCGGGCGTCCCGACGAGGCCGGGCCGCTGGGCATGAAGCGCGAACTGCGCACGCTGAATGCCGAACTGCTGCGGCTCGAACAGCGGATGAAGGAAAAACTGGCGGCGCTCGAAGCGACGGCGGCGGAGCTGCGCGCTGTGGAACAGGCGTTGGACGAAACCAATGCGACGCAACGCGACGCGGAGCGCGAGGTGATTTCCGTGCAGCATCGCCACAGCCACATGCAAGCGGAATTGGCGAGGCTGGGGGCGGAGCTGGCGGTTTGCCAAGGCGAACTGGCGCGCGTACGCAAAGAAGCGGAGGGCGCACGGCAGCGGGCGGATCGCGCCAAGCACGAGCACGCTGCGGCGGCGCTGAATCGCGCCGAGGCGGAAACCGAAGGCACGCGGCTGGTGGAAGAACTGGTTGGGCTGCGGGGGTCGGTGCAAAGCGACCAGCAGGAACTGGCTACGGCACGTGCAGGATTGGCGGCGATTAATGAGCGGCTCGCCGCTGCCGAAGCTTTGGCGACGCGGCTGCGTGAAGAGCGCGCGGAGATGGAACGCCGCGAGACGGGACTGCAGCAGCAGGTGATGTCCATCGGCGAGGAAACCGCGAGCCTCGTGAAGCAAAGCGAAGAGCTGACAGAACAACTGGAAGGGCTACGCGCGGAAAAGTTGCGGCTGGAAACGCGACAGAAGGAACTCGAGCAGGAGTGGGAGTCGGCGCGCACGCGCGTGACGCAGACGGAGGATCATCTGCGCATGGCGCGGCAAGAGCTGCAAGAGTTGCGCGAACAGCGCAGTCATTCCGAAGTGGAACGCGCGAAAAACGAGTCCGACCGGGGGCATTTGCGCGAAACGTGCATAAGCGAGGTAAACGCGCAGCCAGAGGATTTGATTGCCACGGAAACGGCGTTCATGAGCGGCGAAGAACTAGCCACAGCGGAAACGAACTATCGGGAGATGAAACAGCGGATCGAGAATATGGGAGCGGTCAACATGATGGCGCTCGAGGAATTCAACGAGTGCGAGCAGAGGTTCACGTTCCTGACGCGAGAGCGGGATGATCTGCTGAAATCGATCGCGGACACGCAGCAAGCCATCGTGGAGCTCGATCAGGCTACGAAGGAGAAGTTCGAGCAGGCGTTTCAGGCGATCAACAAGAGCTTTTCGGATGCTTTCCACGCCATTTT
>Ga0126381_100003453_pt1 | contig 17139 bp, 11 predicted proteins | sample PanSoiMetPlot_28_FD_96465 | JGI IMG/M metagenome (GOLD analysis project Ga0126381, IMG submission 96465) | Tropical forest soil microbial communities from Panama - MetaG Plot_28 | ecosystem: Environmental > Terrestrial > Soil > Tropical forest > Bulk soil | place: Panama | collected 2016-02-17 | reverse complement strand
GTCCGAGCCGATCGATTTCCCCGCCCTGCTGGCGTCAGGATTTCTTGTCCCGGAGCATCCGGCTAGCACAGAGGAGACGTCCTGCCCGCCGATCGATACATCCTCTGTCTCTGTCTCTGAATCTGATCTCCCATGCTCGAGGGTAACGGGTGAGGCAAACGAGATCGAGAAAGCTCAGCCCGAAGGGGAATATCGACATCGAGGTAAGCGGCCGGAGGTCAAATGGCCAGCCGGGTTTGCGCTGGATGAGGAGATGGGCCAGTTCGCCCGACGGCTGGGAATCGACCCGGAGACCGAATTTGAGGCGTGGCGCGACGACTGCGCGGCGCATGACCGCCGTTACGCTGACTGGCGCGCGGCCTGGCGGGGCCGCTGCCGCAATGCGTTGCGCTTTGGTACCGGCGGCACGGCCGCAAGGGCACGCGCATCACCCGGTCAAAGCGCGATGGACGTGGCGCTACGGCGCCTGCGCGAGGCGAGCGAACGTGAACGATCAGGGAGCGCTTCATGACCGAAGTCGAGAGCAAGCGAATCACAACTCTGCTGGTTGCGGCCTACCCGGCCTGGAAACCCAGCGAAGCAACTATGCAATTGTACGAACGGCTGTTGCGCCCGTTGCAGGCGGGGTTGGCCGAGCAGGCGGTGCTGCAGATTATCCGCACGGCGAGGGAGTTCGCGCCGCCGGTAGGATCGATTTGTCATCAGGCAGCGCGCCTGGCCCTGGATGGCGGCGAAGCAGCGATGAGCCCGGAAGAGGCGTGGGCCGAGGTGGCTGCGGCTATCCGGAGGCACGGCTCCTACCGTGAGCCCAAGTTCAGCAATTCAACGCTGGCGCGCGCGGTTGACGCGATGGACTGGAGCGAAGTGTGCACCAATCCCAACGTCGAGGCTACGCGGGCCCATTTCTTTCGTCTGTTTGGGGCGTTGCTGGAAGGGCGAATCACGCGGCGGGTCGAGGAGCTAAGTGGCGGAGCGCAATGCGCACAAATGGCCGAGCATTGGTCGGCACCCGGGCTGATCCCAAGGGTGCGAACAACCAAGCCGGGCCCGGCGCAAGGAGCATTCGAATGGAAGAAAGCATAGTGAGTGAGTGGCCGATGGCCGTGGAGGTGGGGACGTTGGAGGAGCGTGAAATCAAGCCAGGGGTGCGGGGTAAGCGCCGAAACAAATCAGGTGTGAGCGGTCGGAGGGGCCGGCCGCGCAAGAACGCCGCGCGGTGGGACTCCAACGCAATGATGCGGGCGGTGGAAGCCTTGTCCAAGCTGGTTACGCCGCAGGTAATGTTGCCCGTCCAGCTCAAGTCGGAACCAGAGGATCTTCCGGAATTCGGATTGCTGCGCGGAGTGCTGCTCAGCGCGATTGTTGAGTACGTCGATTCGTTCAAGCCCTCGCCCAATCTGGAAGTTGCCGAGCGCCGCCGTGAGGCGCGCAAAGTTGCGGACAGCTGGTTTGCCGGCGATCCAGGTGCGCCGATCGAGTTTGATTTGTGTTGCTCGATGTTCGGGATGAGCGCGGATCAGATGCGGGAAAAGATTCGACAGCTTACGCGCAAGCTAAACGCACCATGGAACTAAGCTCTCGGCTCGGTCGGATTTGAACTTCGTGTGAAGAACGGTGGTGCATGACGGCTGTTCGCTTGACTTTGCGATCAGCCGTTAACACCATAGATCGTAACGCGGCCGAGATTTGACGTCGGCATCTTGAGCAGCTTGATGGCTACGGCCTGCGAGGTGATTCCAGGCGGGGGGTGCGCATGGAAAAACCGAATAGCAGTGTTATCCCGTCATAACTGAAAAACGGCTCGGTTGACGCTTAGGGGCGGGCACAGGGTTGGCCTCGCGCACCCAGCAGTGTCGATGACCTTAAATCGGTCGCTGCTTACTCCTTAAAGCGCGCGCTTCAGAGGGCTCTAACCCTTTTTTGGATCACCATGGCTCCGAACAGAAGTGAGAGTGAGCATTGCGGCATCTTTGCCGGAGTTTGAGGCATTAGGGAGCGAATGTGCCGCCTTTTGGTGCAGGTACAGAATTTTGACCTCCAGTACGGAAGGCGTTTTTATTGGCACGAAGGCTGCTTTTCACCGTGTCACGAACGCTAATCTTAAACCTAAGCGTCGCCTGTTTCTAATAAAACCAAGGCAAGTTGTTGAAAGGTTTCGCAAATCTGCGAAGCGCAATCGCATTGTGCAACTAAGTCGAAACAGAGAACTCAGCCGCAGTCAGAAGATCATCGAGCAGAAAGCCGGATGTAACGTCAGTCAGTTAGGATTTAAGGACATCGTGACTGCCTAACGCTTAGTAGGGAAAAAAAGACAGAGAGATGGAAGCGGAAAATCGGGGAGCTTTACGCAGCCTGGTTGAGGCGTCGATGTGGGAATTTCCTATGGCTGCGCAGAAGTGGATGCTCAGCCTGGGCCACGACAGTCATGAAGTGGAAGAGGCGCTGCTGAAAGCGTGTCAGGCATGGACGAATCTGGCCAACCAGAGCATGGAACGCGTTTTTCAGGCGCAGGGTTTCGTGGGGCTGATGACGGGGTCGGTTAAGCATTTGGTGCAATGCCAGCGTGTCGCGCGTGATTTCCTGGAGTCACTGGTTCCGGGCTCTGGGACCTACAAGACCGCCGAAGGCGCAGCGGAAATTGCGGAGCTGCGTGAGTCGGTGATCCGGCTACGGCAGGAAGTCCGGGGTCTGAAAGCCCGGGTGAACCTGATGGATCGTCGCGAGACGGTAGCTGCGGAACTGCGTTGAAGGGGCATACGAAAAGTAGATAGCCAGGTTCGGATATAATCGCGAGACGGGATACGAGCAAGGGAGAAAGCGGGCAAAAGCAGGCTCAAGGAAAGCGGATAGGACACGCAGACAGGTAGATAAAATGTTTGAGGTAATCAACGAGCTGGGACGTTATTGGCTGGAGGGCGCCTCGCGGGCTGCGGAGGGGGTGTTAAGAACGCTACGCGATCCGTATCCGGTTGATGGCGAACCCGCCGGGGCGACAGCGTTCGAAACTATTTACCAGGGTGAAAAATTGAAGCTGCGCCATTATCCTGGAAATGGCGCCGGGCCTCGAACGCCGCTGCTGGTGGTTTATGCCCTGATTAAGCGTCCCTTCATCCTAGACCTGCTACCCGGACGCAGCGTGGTCGAAACGCTGACGCGCAGCGGACTTGACGTTTACCTGACCGACTGGATTCCGCCCACGCGAGAGGACAGCTGGCGGGGCTTTGATGACTACGTCAATTGCGAACTTCACGACGCAGTACGTGCAGTTCAGCGGCGGTCGGGAAGTGCGCAGCTTGACATGCTGGGTTACTGCTTCGGCGGCGTGCTGTCGCTGATGTGGACGGCATTATATCCGGAGACGGTCAAGAACCTGGTTACGCTGGCTACGCCGGTTGACGCGCGCATCCCGAACAGCCCTTTGTTCGCGGTGGCAGGGCGGCTGTCGGAAGCGGTGGAGCCGCTGATCGAGATGTATGGCAATTGCCCGGGTTGGTTTATCAACGCGTGCTTCAAGTCGATGGCCCCGGTGCATCACGCGCTGTCCAAATACGTGGACCTGTACAGGAATCGGGAGGGAGAGGGTTATTCGGAAATGTTCCGGCTGTTCGAGCGCTGGATGGATAGCGATGTGCCGATGACCGGAGCCATTTTCCGTGAAGTCACCGAGCAACTGTTTCGCCATAACCTGCTGATGCGGTCGGAGTTCCGGATTGGCGGCACGCGCGTCGATTTGAAGAACATCACCTGTCCCCTGCTCAATGTGATTGGCGAGTACGACGACGTGGTGCCGCCGCGTTCCAGTGTTGCGCTTGAAGAGGCGACGGCCAGCCGCGATTGGAGCAATTTGCGTTATCCGGCGGGCCATGTCGGCACCGCGGTCAGCGGCGGAGCGCAACGCAAGCTATGGCCGCAGGTCGCGCAATGGCTGGCGTCGCATAACTAGCGTGGAGCGGATGACCGTCGCCTGCGGCGGCGGATGATGAAGGAGCTGGAAGTGAATCGGCATCCAACCAAATCAAGGCGCAGGCCTTCGAAAAATGAGGATAAACATCGAATCTTAGCGAGCATGGATGACGTGATAGGAGGAAAAGGAGTAATGGAAACAACCGAATTGGGCAGTGTCTGGACCGAGAGTGCGAAGAAAGCCGTGGAACTTTACGTCGAGAGCGGCGAGAAGCTGGGCAAGATGATGCTGGAGATGCATGAGCGCACGACCAGTTGGGCAAAGGAAACGATGCTGGCGCCGCTGTTTGAAGCGCAGCGCACGGCAGGCAAGCAGATGATGGAAAGCTCGATGGAAATGACGCGCAAGCTGTGCGGCTTGGGAAAGAGCAACGGGCTTTGAGTCCTGATTGATTCGAATCGGCCAGAATTGAACTGGATGTGTCGGCCTGCGCTGGGCGCGCGCAGGCCGGTCCGTTTGCTGTGCGGTTCCGCGTCCTGGCTGAATCGATCTGCAATACAAGCAACGGGATTCAAACGGGGGGGACGAAGTCGGCCCGACTGCGTCGCGCTTCGCATCTATTAGCGGTCTTAAAAAACGCCGCGGGACCCATGGTTTGCTCATTTCGCGGGCAAAACCGCACAATTCTGCCGAATCCCTTTGCATATCGACACTCTTTTGCCTATGAACGGTGGTAGACTGATGACTGTGAGGGCAAAAGAGCGTGCTGTACGAGTTCCTTCCTACGCCGGGTCATTGGATGACCCGGCCCGCCACCCTTATTGAGAGTACTTCCAAGATCATGATGATCCCCGGGTTCATGGCCGGAGATGCGAGTCTTTATCCGCTGGCGACCGGATTGCGTGGAATGGGGCATCGAGTGTTCTTCGCCGGTATCTGGAGCAACGTAGATTGCCCGCGCCAGACGATGGAGCGGCTAGCGCGTGCCCTGGAGAACGCATTTTACAGCGATGGGCGCAAGCTGGTTTTGCTCGGGCACAGCCTGGGCGGCATCTACGCGCGGGAGTTAGCGCGCCGCTTGCCCGAGATGGTGGAACGCACGATTCTGCTGGCTTCGGCGATCCGCGAGCCCTTGGACAACAGCAATCCATTCGTACGGATGTGGTTCATGGCCACCCGCCGGTCTCATCATGAGGGCGGCAGTTGTCATGACCATCTGAGGTCCCTGTGCGGCGCGCACCGCCCGGAGCCGGCGTCACGGGAGATCGCGCAAACGATCATCTACTCGCGCAACGATGCGGTGGTGGACTGGAGGAGCTGCATTGAGACCGGGCCGAATATTGAGGCAATCGAGGTGCGCGCTGGGCATAACAGCATGCCATTCAGTCCGGAGGTATTCGCGATTGTGGCCGAGCGGGCGCGGCGGAACGGCGGAGAGAAGCGCATCGGGGTGGGTCACTGAGAGTAGCGGCGCAGTGGTGATGTCCTCTCCCTAACCGTCTGCCTGACGAGATGGAGAGGATTTATCCGCTTTGGTTGTCTTTGACATCAAGTTTGCCTTGTTCCGCGAGTGTTGGACAAAGGAACTGAATTCAGTAGTCCTTGTGCCATTGCAACTTTATCTCGTTGCCGTAGTTGCTTGACGCGGACGTGTTCAAGTTGACACTTGGCGTGATGTAGTACTGGATTTCGGCGCGGCGGTCGCGCATGTCCGAAGCTGATTGGGATGCCGATACGTACACATTTTTGGTTAAGTAGCGGCCGAAGCCGACCCCGCCGGAACTGGTGGTCACGCCGAGATCGCTGAGCCCCAGCGATTGGGCGACTGCCTGGCCAATCTGCGACGCGGCATAACCGCCCGCCATTGTGGCAGCTTGAGTCTGCAAATCTTTTTGCTGGCCGCCACTGAGGTCGCTGGTGGTCTTGCCGAACATCATGACCGATAAGATGTCGGCCTGGGGCAGATCGGGGACGCTGCTCAGGGTAAGCGTCGGCTTGGTCGCGGAGCCGCCGACGGTGGCCGAAACGGTGTAATTCTGGACACGGCGTTGCGCGACGATTAACAGCTGCGGATTTATTTCGTGCCCGCCGGTGAACATTATCTCTCCGCGAGTTAGATCGAACTGACTCGATGCGACGATAAGGGTGCCGCGTACGGTGTTGATCGTGCCGTAAATGTTTGGCTCGCCGTCAGGTTTTTTATGGATGTGAACGTGACCTTCCAACTCGACGGCAAAATCGGGGGTTTTTATCCAGGTGTTGCGGTCGATGACAACGTCCATGTCGATAGACAGGTTCGGATTGCCTGCAGCGTTTGCGGCAGCGCCCGGCGGCGGGGGCGGCGCTTGCCGAGGATTTCGGCTCCATTGATGGACGACTGTGATGGTCTCATCGGGCCGCGGGGCGCTCCCTGTAACGGAGAGGTCAGGACGAAATACGCCATAGAGAACCTCAACTCTTCCGCCGACATTGATCCCCGTCAAAGGTCCGGCAGCGTCGATACGCGCCTGTATGGTTGCGTTGTACTCGTGGGTGGCAATGGCGGGCCATCGGTCGAGCGCAATGCGGGCGTCAAGGTGGTCAGGTGAGCCATTGGGCTTCAGGGTGAGTGCACCCGAGCCGGTCAAAGAGCCGTCACCGGCCTTGGCGGAAAGACTTACCAGGCGTACCTCGCCAGGCCCCAGTTGCACGTCTGCCGACCCGCCGGTCACTTCTACCTTGAGTTGGCGGGCTGAAGCGTGAACTGCGCTCAGGCGGATGAATCCGTGCGGCAGCGGATGTGCGAGCGGGCCGTGGGCAGTAACGTCGAGGCTGAGAACGCCGCCTACCCCGCTTATCTGCGGGTTACGAATGGCGTTGAATACGCCGAGATCCAGACCGCTGGAAACGGCACGCAGGTCCACGTCGCCGGTCGGCCTCGCCTGAACGCCTTGCGCCCAACTCAGCGCAAACGGCATCGCAATGCTGGCAGTGAGCGAATGGGTCGAGTCCTGCGACAGGGTGGTCCCGGCCTGTGCGCGACCGTTCGCGTAAGACAGATGAAGCGACATTCCAGCCTGAGGAATGCCGGCGAGTTGGAGTTGGCTGACGCTGCCAGACGCGGCGATAACAGGAGCGGCAGCGGTTCCTCGAATGGTGAGTTGAGTAGAAGCAAGGCCGATTATCTTGACCGGCTGGGGTACAAAGGCAGCAAAATCGGCGAGCTGCAATTGATTCACGCGCAGCGTCAGATCCTGCTGACCGGCCATCGAAAGTGTGCCGTCGAGGTTGACGGATTGATCGTGATGTGCAGCGGTGAAGCGGCGGATTTCGATGGCGCTACCGCGCTGCGTTATTTGCGCGGGCGCGGCAAGCTGCCAGGTGCCTTGGACGGTCGCGACCGACATCTCGCTCAGATTGACGACCGTCAGCCCCGGCTTGTAAGCGATGTCGGCGCGCACGATGGCGGGACGAGACTGGCGATCCTGGGTGCTGATGTTCACGGAGGCGCCGAGGTTGGCGCCTGGGATCAGCCGAATGCTGGTTCGCAGGGAGTTAAGTTCGATTCCTGCATGCAGACCGTTGGCCAGGAGCGTCACCTGGCCTGAAGGTTTAAGCGGAGTTCCCAACCCACCGACGTCGTAAGTGAGCCGCGCGTGCGCCACTGAGTTTGAATCGACCTTCAGAGCTGAAACTTCCACAGACCCGGTGGTGCTCAAGGCCTTAAGGCTGCCTTGGGCGCGGCCGGCGAGGTCGATGCGGCCGCTGCCGCGCTTGCCCACAAGCCCGAGCCACTGGGAGATCTGGCCGGCGGTCAATTTGTAGTTGAGCTGACCGCTGCGGCGCGAATCGAGCGACAGGTTTCCATTAATGTCGACGCTGGTATCGGCGGTTTGGAGTGAGGCCGTGGCAATTCGTACAAGCCCGGAGTCGAGCCGCGCGTTAAGCCGTCCGCTGTCGATGCGAATTGCCCCGACGCTGGAAGTCGCGAGCTTTACCTGCGTGCTCAGGCGCATCATATCGGGTTGGTATCCTGAACCGTCGATGACGGCGCTGAGGCTAAGATTCGCGGACGGGATGCCGCGCGCTTTAAAGACATAAGTGGGACGCAGGTGGTCCATCGTTAGGGTCAGGTTGTAAGCGGGCAGCTTCGGGTTAGAGGCGTCGACGCGGCCCGCGAGTTGGGCGCGGCCGCCGGGACCCGCTAGAAGCGCCTTGAGGTTGGCGGCCATGCGATCGACGGCCGCTGTAAGTCTCAAATCTCCCAAATGCATGCCGCGGGCGGAGAGGCCGGCCACTTGCGCGTCGATGTCGCTTTTGACGGCGCCGGGGGAAAACCCGGTGCCGCCGGCGCGCACGGCCGCGTTGATCGGGCCCGTGGGTAGTTCATCCAAATCCTTCCGATTGAGGAGGTCGTGCAGATCGATTCCGGCGAGCTGGGAATCGAGCTTCCATATCGGGTCCGATTTCGTTACATCGGCGTGCACATTCGCCGTGATCCGCGCGCTGGAGGCGTTAAGCGCGATGGTTGTGTGCAGGTCGGATGCGCGGCCGCTCAGGCGAATTGTGCCAGCGACGTCGCGAGCGAGGCCGGCTTGCGGTGCGATCGAATTGACGTCGTAGGCGGCTAAGCGGCGCAGATTGACCATAGCGGTAACGTTTTTCTCGCTGAGATCGCGCAGGGTTGCATTGAGATCGACGCGCGAATGATCCGTCCAGATAGAGAAGTCAGGAACCTTGATGGTGGCGACCTGCGCCGCCTCGTTGTATTGGGCGGCGCCAGACGCCCGCAGGACCGGCATTTTGGGCCCGCTTAGTGTGAAGGAAATTGTATTGACGTTGAAGTGTTGCCCCAAAAGACCAAGGTGCCCGGCACCCTCGATCTTACCGTCTGTGAGCCGGTAGGTGGCCGAGGGCGCCGCGGTCACGGCTACGGCGGCACGCTCGATCGTGAATCGCTGCAATGCGACGGCCAGGCTGGAGGGTCCGGAAGGCGGGGACGGGTTGCGTTCGGCTATCGCCGCGAGCAGATTCCATTGGCCGTCGGGGTCGGGGGCGAGGCGCAGGTCGGGGTTGAGCACGACAATATCCGACACCACGATCTGGCCGCGCAAAGCGGAGAGGATTCGATACCCGGCGTGCAGTTGCGGAATTGAAGCGATGGTCGTGCCGCGGTGGTGCACTTCGATGTTGCGCAAGGTCAGGCTGCCCCAAATTGAGCCTTCGATGCTGCCGATGGTGATTTGGCCGCGATAGGTTTGCGCCAGGTAGTTTACTATTTGCACGCGCAGGAGATCGTTGAAGCGGGCCGTGCGGGTGAAGATCACCAGCGCGGCAACTATGGTCAAGACGAGCGAAACGGCGCCGGCTGCGGTCCAGAATATGATTCGCCTTAGTCGCTTCATGTTCGATCGATCCGATTTCCTGAAGCTGGTGCTTGAAGTGTTTCAGTCACCGTTACCATCGCTTCTCTCCCGCGGGTGGATGTGGAAGAAGGGGCAGCGATCAGAAATATTGGCCGACACTGAAATATACTTGCCATTGACTTTGATCGCGGGGTTTTTGGAACGGGATGCCGATGTCGATTCGAACCGGACCGACCGGGGTGTTGTAACTGAGTGCGGGGCCGGCGGAAAACTGAAGATCGTCAATGGGTATGTCATAGGCGTGGGTGGAAAGCTGGCCGAAATCCACAAAGACCGCACCGGATAACTTTTGCCAGATGGGGCGGCGCAGCTCGAGTGAACCGTCGATGTCACTCAGTCCTCCAATTGGGGTGTTGTCGGGAGTATGTGGTCCCAGCATCCAGTAGCGCCATCCGCGCACGCTGCCTTCGCCGCCGATGAAGAACCGGTAGAAAAGCGGGTAGTTGATGAGGGATCCGAATGAGTCGCCGGTGCCAAGTTTAAGACGCATGGCCAGAATGGTCTTCCATCCGAGCAGGTGGTAGTGCTTGAACTGACCCCAAAAGCGGTAGAAGTTGTAATCTCCGCCGAAGATTTCTCCCGCTTCCATCGCTTCGAGGTCCACAACGTAGCCGCTGCTGGGATTAAAGAGGTCGTTGGTGGTGTCCATCGTGAAGCCGGCCTCCGGTCCGGAAACAATGCCGCTCATTTTCACTCCACCGAGAACCGCCACCACCTGTTGATCCACGCTACTCAGCTTGTCGTATTCCAGCCGGTAACCGATGAAAGCCTTGGTTTTCTCGGAAAACGAATAACGGATGCTGGGGAGAAACCGGGTTCCCAGCAGGGTATAAGGAGGCACCTGTTGAACGTCTTCGCCGAGGCTGAGGATGCCGGTGGTGGCGCGTGCGCCGAACAGATAGGGCTGTGTCAGGGTGACGCGCGCGTAGCTGTCGATATTGGAGTAGCGGAGCGTGGCGCTCAGTTGGCGGCCGCCGCCCATCCAGTTGTTGTCGTGCCAGGCAAAGTTGGCGATGAATTGGCTTTGCGTATTATATCCGCCCCCAACGTCGATCGAATGCCTGGGCCGCTCCCTGACCGTCAGCCGGATTGGCACGACGTGAGGCTCTTTCTTATCCAGCTTTGGGGTCAAGCGTACGACGGAGAACAGCCCCAGCTTCAACAGGCGCTCGCTGGTCGTATCCAGCCCGGTCTGTGAGAACTGCTGGCCGGGCGAGTAGGCGAGTTCGCGCGTGATGATGTAAGTGGCGACCAGTTTATTGCCTACCACCGTGGTTTTTCCGAACACGCCCTTGTACCCGGGTTGCACGAAATACGATATGCGGACTGCGTCTTCGGAGACGTTGACCTCGGCCCATCGTTGGGTAGTGACATGCGCGTAGGCCCGGTTCTTGTAGTAGTTGCGCACGATATCTTCGCTGGCCTGATAGGCGTCAGCGTCGAAGACCTGGCCGGTCTTTACCGTCAGCTTGGCATAGAGGGGGCTTTTTGGCGGGAGACGGTGCCCGTGGACCACGACGCGGATTTGTTGGACATGGACCGGGTGGTTTTCCGTAATTTTTATTTCCGGCGTCACCAGGTTGCCATCGACCCTAAGGTCATAGCCGAGATGGGCCTCGAAGTATCCGTGCGCCCGGTAAAGGAGCGCCAGGCGTTTGAGGTCCTGGGTGAAGACGTCAGAGTCAAAGGCGGGACGCTTTTGCCACAAGAGATAAAACGGCCGCTCCTTGGTTGTCATGTGAGAGAGGAGATCGGAGCTCGACAAGGCGTGATTGCCGCTGAAGACGATCTTGTCGACCCGGTAGGTTTGTCCGGGCGTAAGTTGGTCGATTTTCAACGCCCAGGCAGGGGCACAGAGCAGCACCAGAAGAACCGGGCTCGTGAGCCAGCGTACATATGAGGTTACAGCCATCCGGATAATTGCTCAGTACGCTGTTGTTAAACATCTTTAGCGTGGCCGCCGGCCGCGCCGTCTCCGCCCCGCCGGGGCGCTTCAGACCTCAAGTTTAGGCGTGCCGCGTGCAGAGGAACAATGAAATAAACGACGAGGCCCCCGAGTGGACCGTAGGCGGCGAAGACGGAAAACACAATGCGACGGTGGGCGGGCAAAGGGTGACCGGCCGGCCGAAGTTCTTGCGTTTCTGCCAGGTCGTTACTTGCAAGGGGCTTAAGTGTACGTAAGGACGCAATGACGAGCAGCATTTATGAACAGCCTTATGAACATCTTATCAACAAGATTGGAGGCCCTGGCGTGCAGACGTGAGATTTGAAGGGACTAAGGCAGCTGGCCTAGTGTCCCAGTGCGGCGGCATCGGAGCCGGCTGAAGGGCGGTTGGTTTTACGGTTTTGCCAGATCCAGGCGATCAGCACGAGCGGCATCACGGTGGCCCCTATGGCCAGAAGCATCCGGTAGATATCGTTGAGCGCCAGCATCGCGGATTGGAGCTGGATTTGTCCGTAAATCATGGCGAGCCCCTGTTTGGGTCCCGCGAGCTGGTCGGGCAGCGAGAGGAAATGGGGCCCCCCGGGCATCCTGGCGGACATGGCAGGCAGCCGCCACGCCTCGAAGACAGAGAAATGCTCAGCCAGGCGGCTTTGATGAATCTGTTCGCCATTGACCAACATCGTGCTGACAACCGAGATGCCGACCGCGGAGCCAACGTTTCGCACCATGCTATAAAGGCTGGCGGCGTAGCCCATCCGGTCGCGTTCCACGCATGCCAGTGTGGCGGCGGAGAGGACGGGGAAGATGAACGAAAAGCCGGTGCTTAGCATGAAGGTCGGAGTCAGGATTTGCCAATAGCCGACCTGGAGATTCCAGTGGGACATTTGCCACAGCGCAGTCCATTGGAGCATAAGGCCACCAAACATCAGATATCGGGTGTTGAAGCCGACGCGCTCTAACTGCCCGGCAATGAACATTGCGATCATGATTCCGATGGCGCGCGGCGCCAGGACCAGACCCGCCTGCAACGCGGTGTAGCCCATGAATTCCTGAAGAAAGACCGGGTTCAAAAGGTTGGCCGAGAACAGAGTAAAACTCATCATGACGACGAACGTGGTGGCGAGTGTGAAACTGGGCTTGGCGAAGATCCTTAGATCAAGGATCGGTTGGGGATGAGCCAGTTCCTGGTAGATCAGGAGGACGAAGCAGAGGACAGAAGCGGCGGTTGCGTAGATCACCCAAGGCGAGGCGAACCAGTCGGCGCGCTGACCCCGGTCGAGGACAATCTGAAGCAAGCCCAGACCCAGCGCCAGCATGAGGATGCCCTGATAGTCGATGCGACCGCCTTGAATCCGTGCCTTGCGCAAATAGGGCGGGTCGTGGACGAAGGCTGAGACCATGATGACCGCGAGGATTCCGACCGGAACGTTGATGTAGAAGTTCCATCGCCAGGACCAATTGTCGGTAATCCATCCGCCGACGGTTGGACCGATGATCGGAGCCAGGGTCATCCCGATGCCCCACCAGGCCATCGCCAGCGCCTGCTCTTCGGGTGGAAAAGTCTCCATCAGGATGGCCTGCGAGGAGGGCTGCATCGCAGCGCCGGAAAAGCCCTGCAAGAGGCGAAAGATAACGATTTGGTTGAGCGAACGGGCGGCGCCGCAAGCGGCCGAAGCGATTACGAAACCGGTGACCGAAAACAGGAAGTAGCGCTTGCGGCCAAAGCGCGCAGAGATCCATCCGGTCATCGGAATCATGATTCCGTTGGCGACGAGGTAGCTGGTTACAACCCAGGTAATCTCATCGACACTGGCGGAAAAACTTCCCTGCATGTGGGGCAGCGCAACGTTGACGATTGATGTGTCGAGCACTTCGAGAATCGTGCCGAGCATCACGGCGACGACTATGATCCATTTATATGGATTGGCGCCTTCGACCGCCGTGATGCTTGCGGCGGACTCTGCGGCGAGGCCTTTAGCCGGAGCGCTTTTGAGGCCGGCGCTCATTGGCTGGTGGTCCCCTTTCGCCGTATGCAGGCAACGTGCACGCGGTACGGCACTGGGCGGGATCCGGACGGGCAGTCGCAGGGCATGACGAGTTATTGCGAGGGTCAGTGGGCCATGGCGGCGGCGTCGGAAGGCGCCAGTTCGGGGCGTTCCAGCTTGCTGTTCGCCCATAGCCAGGACAGGAGAAGGACCGGGGTAAGAATTGTGCTCATCCAGAACAGCGTCCAGTAAATATCGTTGAGGGCGAGCATCGCGGCTTGACGCTGGACCTCGCCATACACCATCGCGAGGCCCGATTTGGCGCCAGCCATGTGGTCGGGCGAAAGGAAGTGAGGCGCACCAGGCATTTGCCGCGGCCCCAATCCCAACCGCCATGCGTCGAATACCGAAAAGTGCTCGGCAAGGTAGCTCTGATGGGTTTGCTCGTTGCGCACCAGCATCGTGCTCATTACCGAAATACCCATTGCTGCGCCGGTGTTGCGAATCATGCTGAACAGACTGGCGGCATAACCCATTCGCTCGCGCGAGACGCAAGAAAGAGTGGCGGCGGATAAGGGCGGGAAGATTATGGAGAAGCCGGCGCTGATAAGAATGGTCGGCCATAAGACCTGCCAATAGTCGACGCTCAGATTCCAGGTCGCCATCCGGAACAGCGCGTAGCATTGGAATAAAAAGCCGGCGATCCAAAATGGCTTGATCGGTAATCGGTAGCGGGCGAGCTGACCCACCAGCAGCATCGCAGCGGCCGCGCCCAGTCCCCGTGGGGCTAGCACGAGACCGGCGTCCCAGGCGGTGTAGCCCATGAACTCCTGGAGGAAGACCGGGTTCAACAGGTTGGTACCGAACAGCATAAAGCTCATCAGGACCAGGATGATGATCGCGATGGTGAACATCGGGATTTTCAAAATCCGCAGGTCCATGATGGGTTCGGAGAAGCTGAGCTCGCGCCACACCAGGAGGACGAACGAGACCACGACACCGATACACGCGTAGGTCACCCAGGGCGAGGCGAACCAGTCGGCACGCTGTCCTCGATCCGACACGATTTGAAGCAATCCCAGGCCGAGGGCAATCAGGACGATGCCGGGGTAGTCGACGCGCCCGCCCTTGGCCCGCAGCTTGCGCAGGTAGGGCGGGTCGTGCAGGAAGGTGGATACCATCATGATGGCGGCGGCGCCGATGGGAACGTTGATGTAGAAGTTCCAGCGCCAAGAGAAATTGTCTGTGATCCAGCCGCCCAGCGTGGGTCCCATCACCGGAGCGACCATCATCCCGATGCCCCAAAACGCCATCGCCATCGCCTGCTCTTCGGGCGGGAAGGTCTCCATCAGGATGGCCTGCGAGGAGGGCTGCATCGCGGCGCCGGAGAGGCCTTGCAGCAGGCGAAAGAATACCATCTGGTTGAGCGTACGGGCGGCGCCGCATGCGGCGGAGGCAAGGACGAACCCAGTCACCGAGAGCATGAAGTAGCGTTTGCGGCCGAAGCGCGCCGAAATCCAACCGGTCATCGGGATCATGATGCCGTTTGCGACCAGATAACTGGTGGCGACCCAGGTGATCTCGTCGACGCTAGCGGAAAAGCTGCCCTGCATGTGGGGGAGCGCGACGTTAACGATGGAGACGTCGAGGACTTCGAGGATCGTCCCGAGCATGACCGACAGAGCGATAATCCATTTGTGCGCTGAAGGCGCTTCCGGTACAGAGATTTCCGCCGGCGCCTGGAGTTCGGCCGCTTGCGCTTTAGGACTGGCAACCACGCTTGAGAAGCAACCTATGGCAGGACCTCATCTTAGTAAAGGTCAAATCCGGCTTGCGCCGACCTGGCGTGCATAGCGGAGGACCTTTGGGGTAACCTCTCTCAAAGATCCACAGACTTTGTCCTGCGGCGAGGCCGCTCGGCAGCGGCGATATTTGAAGCGCCTTTTGTTCGAACGTTTTTCGATGGTTCGGCAAGGGGACCTTAAGGAGAACGCAATGGCAGATGAATTGGTCAAGGTGGAACGCTCCGGGGATTATCTGACCGTGAGACTTAACCGGCCCGAGAAGGGCAACGCGATCAACAACACGGTGCTGGCCGGGCTGGACAAGGCCTTCCGCGCGGCGGAAGCGGACAAGTCGGTCAGGGCGCTATTGCTGACCGGCGAGGGCAGGCATTTTTGCGCCGGAATAGATCTGGCCGAGGGCCATCGCGTGGACACCACGGAGGTTGGCGGGGGGCTCAGCCTGGAGACGGTGTTCCATCGCCTGGAGGCCCTGCCGATTCCGACGGTCGCGGTAATGCGCGGGGCGGCATTAGCCGGCGGTCTGGAACTGGGGCTGCATTGCGACCTACGCGTTGCCGCCGAGAATGCGCGGCTGGGTATGCCAGTGGCCAGGGTCGGGTTGATTCCGCCGTTCGATTTCACGCGCAAGTTGATCGAGGTAATTGGCGCGTCGGCCACCGCCTATCTGCTCTTCAGTGCGGAACCGGTGGATGGCAAACGCGCCCTGGCCCTGGGGATGGTCAACGAGGTGGCGCCGGAGGCCGAGGTGGAAACGGCGGGACGGGCGCTGTTGGAGAAGATATCTGGCAACGCGCCGCTTTCTCTGCGGACGATCAAGGCAACCTTGCGGCGGTGTATGAGAGACTCGTTTTTGGCGGAGCATGATGACCTCGACGAGATGGTCCGGGTGATATTGAGGAGTTCAGACGCGAAGGAGGGGCCGCGGGCATTCGTGGAAAAGCGCAAGCCGGTTTGGAAGGGGGAGTAGCGCTTGTGTGCGATCTGTTCGGCGGCGTGATGCCATTGCTTGAGGCCCTTGCGCCGCATGATTGCTTCAAGTGTATCAGTCACCTTCAAGCTCGCCCTCGCCCCGACCGATTGTAGGAGAGGCAACAGAAGGTGGCGGGGTGGTAGTGTTGACAGTTAGAATATCCCAATAGTCAGTTGGGAGATGAGATTGAAAATCGCGATTATATAGAGGCCCGTGCGAGTGAATATCCAGAAGACAACGAACTGGAAAGCCTCTATCCCGACAAAGAAAGCCTGCTGCCGCTGATCCAGGCTGACCTGGTACAATACTGTCTCGCGATGAATCCGCGCTGGCAGCCGGCGCGGCATTTGTTGTACCTGGCCGACCAGTTGATGGCGGCGGAGCGGCGCGAGCTCACGCGGCTGGTAATTACGATGCCGCCCCAGCATGGCAAGTCGTGGACGACCAGCCAGCATTTTCCTGCATGGTACCTGGGCCGCCACCCGGAGCATTCGGTAATCACGGCCGCCTACAACGAGACCAAGGCGTTGGACTTCGGCCTCAGCGTTAAAGACCAGGTCAATGATCCATTGTATCGGCTCGCGTTCCCAGATTTCGCGGTGCGCCGCGATTCCAACAGCGCGCTGAAGTTCACCACCGGTCACGGCGGTTCGTACTACGCGGTGGGCCGCGGCGGATCCGCCACCGGCCGGCGCGCAGACCTGTTCATCGTGGACGACCCTTACAAGGACGAGGAGGAGGTGCGCAGCGACGCGGTGCGCCGTCAGATCCGCAGTTGGTGGAGCAAGGTCATTTACACACGCCTGGCGCCGGCCGCAATTGTAGTCGTGATCCACACCCGTTGGGATGAAGACGATCTGATCGGATGGCTTTTAAGCGAGCATGCGCAGGAGGGATGGCGCGTGATAAACCTGCCGGCACTAGCCGAGGAAGCAGACCTGTTGGGACGGTCGCCAGGGGAGCCGCTGTGGCCGGAGCGTTATTCGCTGGAGGACCTGGAAAAGCGACGGGTCAACGATCCATTAGGGTTTCAGGCGCTTTATCAGCAACGGCCGGCCGGTGCCGGGGCGCGCATGTTCCGGCGCGAATGGTTGGAGGGCACCAACTTGAACTGCCGCTATGATC
>Ga0126381_100003452_pt1 | contig 17143 bp, 20 predicted proteins | sample PanSoiMetPlot_28_FD_96465 | JGI IMG/M metagenome (GOLD analysis project Ga0126381, IMG submission 96465) | Tropical forest soil microbial communities from Panama - MetaG Plot_28 | ecosystem: Environmental > Terrestrial > Soil > Tropical forest > Bulk soil | place: Panama | collected 2016-02-17 | reverse complement strand
GGCGAGCGCCTGTGCGTCCCGGTCCAGACCGATCAGCCTCCCAGAGGTTAATTTCCGGGCGATCGCTTCCGAGTGACCGCCCGCTCCCAAGGTGGCGTCGATGTAGGTTCCGTCCGGCTTTACGCGCAGCCATTCAAGCACCTCCCTCAACATCACCGGCGTGTGTGGCGCATTCCCGCCTTCTCGCCACTCGCCGCTTGTCACTCGCCACTTCCCCCCTTAAATCCCCAAGTCTTCCAATGCCTTGTCGTCCTCGTCGGTGTACGGCTCGTTCTTCAACTGATCCAGCATTCGCGTGTGGTTCATCACTTCCAGGTAGTCCAGGTTGCCCAGCACGTCCACGTCTCCCAGGGTCTGCGCCGATTCCCGCAGCACCGTCGGCAGAAGCAGCCTCCCCTGCCCATCCAATTCCACGGTCTGCCCGTAATAGCTCGTTCGCATCAAAAACTTCCGTTTGGCCCGGTTGGCGCTGGGCATCTTGGCCAGCTTGTCTTCGATCTCCGACCAAACCTTCATCGGATAAATCCGTGCCGTCTCACCGGTGGTGCTGGTGATGTAGAAGTGGGTTCCGTACTCCTTCAGTTGCTCCAGAAACACGGCGGGTATCTTCAGACGACCCTTCTCGTCCACCTTGGCCGGACAGTTGCCCCGCAGCTTCATGCGCACCGCTCCGTTCGACCCGCCCTCGAGAATCGAACGCGAAAATGTGGTCTAGAATGGCCAAAATGCCCACTTTCACCACAACTTACGCGGACCTTCTACTATGCCCCACGGCCTGCTACCCGACGCCCTTTTCTCCCACTTCTCACCAGTTTCCGCCACATCCTACCCGGTTTCTGTCTTTTGTCAAGCGAAAACATGAGTTTTTCGGAAAAAAGTTGAGAATGGGGCGGCTAGGGGAGTGTGCCCGTTTGGCCTCAACCCATTGTGGATTGCTTAGCTTCCGTCTTCAAGCGGTCGCGGTAGGGTCCTGGCCGCGGACCGAGCTCGAGGGTGGTAGTACTAATTGGGCCTTGCCGAACCTCGGCTGGCGGTGTCCGCCTCCATCTTCTCTACGGCGATGATGTTCGTCTTGGGATCGAGCGCCCCCACCAGTTTCACCCGTTGTCCCGCCCATCCTTCCGCCAGAGCCTGGGCATCGAGCTTGTAAACTTTGGTTTTTGTTTGCAGCATGTATCGTCCGCCGCGCTCTTTCACGCAAAAGCGCACGCATTGCGCGTCCGTTTTGATTTCTGGCTTCATTCCCATCATTTCCTTGTGGGATTGACTCAGCGAGTGCACGTTCAGTGCGCACTGCGAATCTGCAATTTCGCCGCTGAAGATCTTTTCGCTTGCCGCCGGCCCTCGGGCGGCAGCTAAAGCGATCCCCGCCAGTGCGACCACCAGAGAGAGGGCTCGCGACGTCTTTTTCATCGTTTGTGCTCCTTGCTCGAACTGCTTCCTGTCGCGAGGCCCCCTCCGGGCAGCACGACGAATTTCATGTTCATCGCTTCGTGATCCTGGCTACAGATGACCGTGCAGACCACCAGGTATTCCCCCGGCTCATCCGGCGCGGCCATGGAGAATTCCTGAATGCCCGGTTTCAGCATGAAGTCCCAACCGTCGACCGGGCTCCTATCTTTCGTGCGAAGCAAGGTGAAGCCGTGAATCGCGCCAAGGCGATTGACGTTCTTGGACTTTTTCGCCGTGATCCGCAAGGTGATCGGCTCCCCGGCCTTTACCGTGATGATCGGCTGTTTCTGTCCGGGCATCTTATATCGGCTGTCGTGGTCTGCCAGGATTTCAATGACTCGGCCCGCCGGTTGTGGACTTTGCCCCCAGGCGCAAATCCCGAAAGGCGCGGCCAGCATCGCCACACACACGCGATCGCGCAAGCGTCTCCCAAGTGTGCGGTTCGGCCTCGGCCTCATTGCGTCATGTAACTCAGAAGCAACCTCATGTCTTCCTCCGTGAGCATGGCGCGAACCCTCATGTGCCGAATGGCCATAGCCATTACGCGCGGCGGAAACTGATGCGGTGGCTGATGGCAGCGTCCGCAATTCGCGCGGAAAAGCTTTTCGCCTTCTATGCGAGCAGCTCCCTGTTCGCTTGCGGAGCTCCTTAAAGCCTTTGGGGATCGACGGTCATGGCTCGAGTTGGAGTTGGTCGTCGCCGCTCCGTCAGCCGTAACAACCGCAGAACCCTTGCCGGACTTTTCCTGTTCCTGCGCAATCGCCGAGCGGACCAGACCGGCCATCAGCCCCAAGCAGCAAGCCAGGATCCACTCTCGCCTCATCGCGCGCTCCCTGCTGGCCCCAGGGGAATCACAAATCGATACGTCAGGGCCATGGTCCAAACATTCAAGTTCTCTCGACCGCTGAATTGCCAGCCATAATTCCCGCTGGCTTTCAATCCATCCATAAAGTAGTAGTTCAGCCCGAATTCGCATTCCCTTGTATTTATCGGCGGCAAGGCATCACTGACCAGGTCCGCGGTGAAAAACTGCTGGTATCTCGCAACGAGTTGCATCCGCCGCATTTCGTTTTGCAGAAACGGAAACTGGCTCAACTTGTAAGCGGGCTCGATCCAGTAGCCACTTCCCCGCTTTGAATTTGCGTACTCCGCGCGGATATCCAGCGGAAGCAGCGTCGGCTGCCAGATGGCGTGAAAGCCAAATAGATTCGATCGCTCCTTTTCGAGCAGATGTTGGAACGAGCCGCCCACTTCCAATCGTGCCTTGGGCATGAAGATTCCCGTGCGTAACCCGGCAAATCGATCGGAATCTATGGGGCTTGTGGTAGAGAGCGCTGAGAAATAAACGGCGTAGTTAATGCTGAACTGCGGGCGCGCCTGGAATCCGCCGCGAATCATGCCGCCGGTGCTGGCGCTGCTCGGTCCGATTCCGATCGGCAGGATCAGCGGATCGGATTGCAGGTTGCGGATCCACGCCGGGTAAAGCCGCTCGTTGAAAATCCCGAAGGGGGTCAGAAAGCGCCCCACCGTCACCGTCGCGTAGGAAGTCGCGTTGAAATCGAGTTGGGTGTATTCGACCTCCTTTTCCACAGGTCCTCCGTGAAACCCGCTTCTGCCCGGCACATGAATCAAGTCGTTTTCGAAGGTCACCCGGGTTTCGAACACCCACCTCTGTCCGATGGGCATGAGCACGAGCGGTGTGGCGATGGGGTGGAGATCGGGTTGGCCGCCACTAAAATTGGTGATGAAACCCGCGCTTCCGGTGAGCAGCGGCACAGGCTTGACATCCTCATCTGGTGGCGCTTGTGCGTGCGCGCCGAGCACAAGGAGAGGCAGGAAAGCGGCAAGCCGCAGGAGGGCTCGCAGCAGGCCGCCACGCCCGGTCAGGTAGGGTCCAGTTCTCGTCACAATGCACTCAAAACGGCTGATTCTGGCTGCAAAATCAGCTTGGGAGACCTTCGAGAATGGGTCAAGTCACGTTGCTGGTAGGTGTGCTCGGAGAGGTATTTCCCAATGGAGGGCGCGGGCCCTCCGTCGAGGAATAATTCGGCTGGGGCTCTAAGCCTGAGTTGGCCCCCACTGCCCCCTTTTTTTCTTGCAACCGCTATTCCTTTGCGGCCGGTCTCGTGATATTCTCCTCGGGCGCTCGATGTTTCACTCCAAAAGGAGCCTTTATCTATGGAATGGACCACGCCTCGGCACGAAGAGATTGAGCTCAACTGCGAAGTCAGCTCCTACGCCAACGCCGAGCTCTAATCGTTCCGTCCGCCAGACGAGCACGCTGGCTGGCGTACTGGAATGCGCATAAAAATCCTCGGATCCTCAGCCGGGGGCGGCTTTCCGCAATGGAATTGTGGGTGTTCGAACTGTAGCGCTCTACGCCGGGGCGAGTTAAGAGCTCATCCGCGTACGCAGACGCAGGTAATCTTCTCGCCTGATTCTAGAGTCTGGTTCTTGCTGTGTGCTTCTCCGGATCTTCGTCAGCAAGTGCTCTCTGCCCACGAACTCGCTCCGCCTTCTCCTGATTCCTCTCCATCCCCGATCGGCGGGATATTCCTGCCTAACGCCGACGTCGATTCGGTAATGGGCCTGCTCCACCTTCGCGAATTTCAGAGCTTCTTTGTATTTGCCACTCGTGGCGTGCAATGCGTTCTCCAAAAGGAGAACCGCATCTTCCGCGTCTTGCAGCGATCCGACCCGCCGGTGAAATGGCAAACGCTGTCGAGCAAAGGGCGCTTGGGGTGCCACTTGTCAGAAGATTCTTCCGAGCCATCTGACTTCATCTGCGGGACGGTGCCGCTTGGAGGGGATTATCCCGATTACGTCAGCGAGGAAATCCTCCGCGCGGTCCCGCCCGAGGACGCGTCTATCGGCTTTGTGATGGAACAAGGCGAGAGGCGCTTCTTCTTCGCTCCTTCGGTTTCCGGAGGTTCGGGAATGTGGAAGGCTGCCGCCGAATCCGCCGACGTTACTTTCATCGACGGCACGTTTTGGAGTGACGACGAACTAATGCGCACGGCCCGAAGCAGAAAATCCGCGCGGGAAATTGGCCACTTGCCGCTCTCCGGCCCCGGCGGCCTGCTCGAGCAATACCCTGGCAAAGCCAAGGGTCGCCGCATCTTGATTCACATCAACAACACCAACCCCATCCTTAACGAAGGCAGCGCGGAGCACGCGGTTGTGCTGGATGCCGGCTTCGAAATCGCCTACGATGGCATGGAGCTCGAGCTGTGACCGTGCCAATGACCAGCGCGCTCGAAAAGCCTTTGCTTTCGGAAGCGGAGTTCATCGCCGGCTTTCAGGTTATCGGCGAAGAGCGCTATCACCACAAGCATCCGTTTCATCTGCTGATGCACGAGGGCAAACTGACACGCGGTCAACTGCAAGCATGGGCGCTTAACCGCTACTTCTATCAAAGCCGGATTCCGATCAAGGACGCCGCCATCCTTGCGCGTAGCGAGGATCCCGCGTTCCGCCTCGCCTGGCGCAAGCGCATTCTCGATCATGATGGCGACGGGACGAAACCGGGCGGCATCGAAAAGTGGCTGAAGTTGGTCGAAGCTACCGGGCTTTCGCGCGAACACGCTTTGCACGGCGACGGCATCCTTCCCGCCACGCGCTTCGCCGTACAAGCCTACATCGAGCTCGTCTCCACGCGCTCGCACCTCGAAGCGGTTGCTTCTTCGTTGACAGAACTTTTTTCGCACAAACTGATCGCGCTACGCTTGGAGCGTATGCGCCAGCACTACCCGTGGCTTTCGAGCGGCCTCGACTATTTCACTGGCCGGCTTAGGCAAGCTCCCGAGGATGCGGAGTTCGCGCTCGAGTGGGTGCGGAAGCATGCGCACACACGCGAAGAGCAGGACAAGGCCCACGCCGCCTTGCGCGCCAAGTGCGACATTCTCTGGGCGCAGCTCGACGCTCTCTATTTCGCTTACGTGAATCCCGGCTGGCCGCCCCCCGGGGCCTTCCAGCCGGCCCAGGACAATCGATGAGCGTCGATTTGAACAGCCGGCCGCGCTTCGCTGCGGGATGCCGCATGGGGGAAAACAACAATCAGCGCGTCTTGCTCATGCCCGAACGTGCCTTGCGCTTGAATGGTCCGAGCCTCGAAATCGTTTCGCGCTGCGACGGCAAGCACACGGTGGCGCAGATTGTCGGCGAGTTACAATTGCTTTATTCCAAAGCCGAACCGCGCAAAGTCGAACAGGACATTGTCGGCTATCTCGCGCTTTTGCATAAGGAACGCGCGCTCGATTTTGAGCCGTAGCGGCGGCTTTTTGAGGCGAACTGCCCGTCCGTGCCTATGCCAACCACCGCAGCAAATCCGCTTGCTCTGGTCGCCGAACTTACCCATCGGTGCCCGCTTCATTGCGTCTACTGCTCGAACCCTCTCGAACTGCAATCCCGGGCCAACGAACTTTCTACCGGAACGTGGTCGCGCGTTTTCAAAGAGGCCGCCGAAGCCGGCGCGCTACAGGCCGACTTCACCGGCGGGGAGCCGCTCGCGCGCCCCGACATCGTTGAGCTTGTCCGCAATGCCCGCGCTGTGGGGCTATACGTCAGCCTCATCACCTCCGGCCTGCCCCTCGACGAAGTCAAGCTTGACTTGCTTATCGGTGCCGGGCTCGATCACTTCCAGCTCAGCTTCCAGGGTGCGCGCGAAGAAACCGCTAACGAAATCTCCGGCGCGAAGTCCCATCAGCACAAACTGCGTGTCCTTGAATGGATCAAGCGCTATCGCATCGGCCTCACGCTGAATTTTGTCATTCATCGCCGGAACATCGACGAACTCGAGGAAATGCTCGCCATCGTGTACAACTCTGGGCCGGGCTCGGTTGAGTTCGCCAGCGTGCAGTATTACGGTTGGGCTTTTGCCAATCGCGAAAATCTCCTGCCGACACGCCAGCAATTGGACTATTGCATTGAGCGGCTGGATCGTGCCGAGGAAGAACTGCGAGGCAAGACTCGGGTCGTCTTTGTTGTACCGGACTATTACGCCAAATACCCCAAACCCTGTGTTGGCGGCTGGGGCCGCAAGCTCATGCTCATCACGCCGAGCGGCGACGCGCTTCCCTGCCACGCCGCGCCGGTCATTCCCGGCCTGAAGTTTGAAAACGTGAAGAATCGCAGCTTGGGCGAAATCTGGGGACACTCCGAGGCGTTCGAGAGATTCCGCGGGGAAGATTGGATGAAGGAGCCTTGCAAGTCCTGCGAGCGGCGTACGCAAGACTTCGGCGGTTGCCGCTGCCAAGCCATGCTTCTGGCGGCTGACCCCGCCGCGACCGATCCCGTTTGCACGCTCGCTCCCGAACGTCCCAAAATCGACGCCATCCTGGCAAAGACAAACCAGTCGCAACGCGGGGTGTCCGCCGCTGCACCCGCCACAAACCGTCTCGCAACGCCCGATTGGCTCTATCGCCCGAACCCTGCTTGATTTCGAGCCTCTTCTCCGTCTCTTTCTCTGTCGGCAAATCCTTCCACCTCAGTCGCTGGCAGCGGCCTTCGTGGGCTCCGTCGATGTTCGCCCTAGCCTCATCACCACGCGCAAGAGGAAAACCAAGCTGGCCACGAGGACCAACCCTCCGAACACTGTCAGCGTGCGAGGAGCGCCGATGCGCTTGGCGACTCCGCCCGCGAGCAGCGCGCCAATCGGCTGCACGCCCATGAACATCGTTGCGTACACGGCCATCACGCGGCTGCGAAGCTCATCCGGTACCCGGTTTTGAATCAGCGTATTCGTCGCGGCCATTTGCGAAGTGGCCGCGAACCCCACCACGAACAGCACCACTACGCACAGCCAGAGAACCCTGGCCCCGGAAAAAATCAGCAAGGCCATGGCGCACGTGGTCGAAGTGGCCCCAATCCAGCGCGCCAATCCCCTGTAATTTGTACGGGCGGCGAAATGGAGAGCACCAAGCAACGCCCCTACTCCCGCCGAGCTCATCAGGTATCCCTGCGTCAGGACGTTTCCCTTCAGAACATCGAGCGCATAAATGGGCATGAACACCGCGTACTGCAACCCGAATAGACTCAAAACGCTGAGCAGAGAGAGCGCCGAACGTGTCGGGGAATCACTCATCGCGAATTGGAATCCCTGCATAAGACTTTTCAGCGGCGACTCCTGGGTCGGCTTGGTTTGCGTCCGTTCGATCTTCATCATCAATAGCGCCACGATCACCGCCACGAAACTCAGCCCATTCAGTAGGAAACACCCGCCCTCTCCTACCCACGCAACCGTAAAAGCGGCGATCGCTGGGCCGACGACGCGCGCGCCATTAAAGACCGAAGAATTCAGCGCAATGGCGTTTGGCAAATCGTCTTTCCCGACCATGTGCACGAGAAACGCCTGGCGAATCGGCACGTCAAAGGCATTGACCACACCGACCAAAAATGCGATGACGATGACCACCCACGCGCCCCGCCAACCTTGAACATGGCCCGTCAGCATCAGCGCCGCCAGCACAAATGCCAGCACCATCGAAACGCTTTGCGTGGTGATCACGCCGCGGTGTCGATTGTAGTGGTCGCCCACATACCCGCCGAGCCAAGCAAGAAGCAGCATCGGCACCTGGCTGGCAAAACCGAACACCCCCAGCAACACGGCGGAACGCGTCAGCCTATAGATCAGCCATTGCTGGGCCATGTTCTGCATCCACGTTCCGACTAACGAGGTAAGCTGTCCGGCCATAAAGAGCTGGAAGTTGCGGTGTTGCATCGCGCGGAAGCGCGTGGAAAGGTTGGCGCGAAAGCGCGTGGACAGGGATGCGATAATCTTCCTCCACTGGTTCGATGCGGCAGATTGGAACTAGTCACCATGCCGTGGACCAGCGGCCTTGTCAACGCAACCTCGCGCAAGCAACAAGTGCCGAATTGGCAGGATTGTTTTTATTTGGGAACGTACAGCTTAGACTTGCGACCTAAACCTGCTTCACTCCCCTGGCGGGTCGGGCGCGCCCACATGCATGTGGCTCAAGTCGCGCAGGATGGCCCGATCTTCTTCACTCATCCCGCGCGTGAAGTTCGGGTCATTCAAATGCTGATTTCGCGCCGATTCGGGCATATTCTGGAGCACGGCCAAGCGATTGCTGATGGCTCTTTGGCGGGCGGGTGGCAATTGCTTCCAAAGCGGAAGCACCTCGCTCTTGATATGATTCTGCTGTTCTGGCGTCAGCTTCTGCCATTCTCTGGCGCGGTCCCGCATTTCCTGCTGCTTCTGCGGCGGCAGCTGGTTGAATTTCTCCCTATTTTGCAACACCCTTTGTTTGTCCGCCGGACTCAAGTCCTGGAAGCGCTTTGGCGGACGATTTGGATTGAAGCCGGGCTGCCGGTTGACCTCGCCAGAAATATTCTGAGGGCGACTTCCTCCGATCATGCCCATCGCTTCGGTTTGCCTATTTGGAGTTGGACGGTTCGCAGTTGGACGGTTCGCGGCATTGTTGTGCGGCCGATCGGCATTCGGTCGTCCGCTCGGCGCTCCACGTTGTCCCTGTGGCGGCCGGTTCGCCGGTCTCGGAGCCTGCGGTTGTCTGTGCTGCTGGGGTGGCTTGTTGTTATTGTGATTCTGCGCCGCACAGGGTAGCGCCAGCGCCGCGCTGATTGCCGCGGCGAGTAGCCATCCGCCGAATTGGAGCCGAAGCCTCATTTCACCTTACAACTGTCACCTTACAACTGCGGATTCTGCGGTTGCCCGCCGTCGTCCGCCTGCACCGGCGGAGGCAATTCCGTCAACGGCTCGAAGTTCGAGAGCACGTCGTAATTCTCCAGCACCGGAATATCATCCTGCGCAATCTGCGGCTGGTTGCGGCCGGGACGCGTCCCTACCCATAGCATCGCGGCCACCAGCATCGCTGCGGCAATTGCGACGCGTGGCGCCGGCATCAACCACGCCCACCAACTCTGCTTCACCGGGATGGCCGCTACTCGCGCCCGCACGCGCAAATCAAACGCCGCCGAAGGCTCGATCATCGGCAACTCGTCGAGCAAGCCGCTCACCGCGCGAAATTCGTTCACACGCAGACGGCACCCCGCACACACGGCCAGGTGCTTCTCCACTTCCAGCCGTTCGCTTTCCCCCAAGCGCCCGTCCACGTATCCCAGAATTTTCTTTTCCATCCGGCTGCAACTCATGACTTCACCTTCCCTGGCCCAATGCTACGAGTTCCCCTGCTGCGCCACGAGGGGGGCGAGTTCCACTCGCAGCGTTTCATATGCCCGGAAGAGCAGCGACTTCAACGCGCTCTCCGAGCATTGCAAAATCTTCGCGATCTCTCCGTAGTCCAGCTCCTGATACTTGTGCAGCAGCACCGCAGCGCGTTGTTTCTCCGGAAGCTTTTCAATCGCGTGGCGAATCATCTTCTTTCGGGTCTCCTCAACGAGGTGTTGCTCGATGTTTGGATGCTTCTCGGCGATGTCCGGAGTTTTTCCTTCGCCTTCTTCAGCATCCACGGTCACCGGCGCGTCGAGCGAAATCTCCATTCGCTGGTAGCGCGTGTCTCGCACCGAGTTCAACGCCAGATTCGTCGCAATCCGGAAAAGCCAGGTCGTGAACTTTGCGCTCGGCACGTAGTCTTCGCGCGCCCGGTACACTCGCAGGAAAACTTCTTGCGCCAAATCTTCCGCCTGCTCCCGGTTGCGCACCATCCGGTACAGGAAATTGACTAAAGGAGTCCGATAGCGATGCAGGAGTAGCGTGAACGACTGCTCGTCGCCTGCCTTCACGTCCAGCATCAGTTGGACGTCCGACCTGGCCATAGCGGCCACACTGTATCAAACCCTTGCCCTCTCAGAAAGTTGCGAATGAAAAGGCTTTCAGATTCGAACTTAAGGTGTTGGTGGGACAGAATTTAGTCCCTGCCTTTGGCAGCGGCTCTAGACCTGGTGACAGTACCCTCAAACATGCAATAAGTGGTGCATTATCAATAAACTAGCGACGCCAGCAAACACCAGCAAGGCCATCCGCCAGTTGGGCTCACGATTGACTTCGGGTAGCAGGTCGGTCGCCGCCACGTAGACCGTTACACCTCCCGACAACGGCAAGGCGTACTTCAACTGCCCCTCGAGTGCGCTGGTCAGCAGCACGCCAAACAGCGTTGCCGCTCCTAATAACCCAGCTCCCAGAATCGCGTTGCGCTTCCCACGCCCGCTAGCCAGCGCCACCGACGCGATGGTGAACCCTTCCGGCAGCTTGTGCAGGAACACCGCAACGAAAAGAACCAAACCAAGCCAGGTCGAAACCAGAAATCCCGCCGCGATCGCCACGCCGTCAAAAAAGGTGTGAATGGTCATGCCCAGCAACACCGTTTTCCCAGCATGCATCCCACTGAACTCTTCGTGATGGGTCTCTTCGCCAAAATGAAAATGGGGCGCAATCGTATGCTCGAACAAATGCACGAGGAAAAACCCGATCAGCACGAACAGCAGAGCGCTTTCGCCGGAAAGCCGAACCGACTCGGGAATTACTTCCAGAAACCCCACCGCCAGCATGTATCCCGCGCCGAGCGCCAGGAAATATTGCAAGTATTGCCGTGGCCAGTGCTTTCGCACGACAAAGTATCCGCCCACCAAATTGCCTAATGCCGCCACCAACCCCAGCAGCGCCGCCAACCCGGTCCGAAATGTCACATCATCTCCCATGACTATCGCGAGTGCGGCGGTTTGACGCCGCTTTTACCGCCCTTCCACGCCAAGCAACGGAAGGTCACCGCAACCCGTCCCGCAAGCCAGTCTCGCTTTCAGTGATTCGCAGACACGCGGCGGTGTCGCCACGCCATCCACGGCGTCATCGCAAAAGTTCCATGCACAAACTCCACCGCCATCACCGGCAGCCACACGGCGATGGCTCTTCCCCACATTTCCTCACCTAGGCACTCGCCACGCCAAGCCAGGACTCGCTTCTGTACGGGTCTTGTGCGACCTTGGTGTTCATTGGTTGGTGATCTCCGTGTAACCGTTTTTTTTCGCTCTTGTCTGCGGCCTCTGCGCTTTCCGATGAACACTCGCGTTAATTCCAACTCGTTTTCTTCTCGATTCTCCGCTTTTCTTTATCCCGAATGCCTGAAGAGAATCACATCGCCTTCCTCGACCACGTAGTCTTTCCCTTCCAGCCGAACCTGAGCTTTTTCCTTCGCCGCGGCAATGCTTCCCGCCGCCACCAAATCGTTCCATCGCACCACTTCCGCGCGAATAAATCCCTTCTCGATGTCGCTATGAATCACGCCCGCGGCCTTCACCGCAGGATCTCCCTTGCGAATCGTCCACGCCCGCACTTCCGGCTCTCCCGCAGTGAAAAACTGGATCAGCCCGAGCAAATCGTACGTCGCGCGAATCAACCGGTTCAGCCCCGGCTCCTTCAACCCATACGAAGCCAGAAGCTCCGCCGCTTCTTTCTCTTCCATCTCCGCCAGTTCCGCTTCCAACCGTCCGCAGATTGCCACCACCGCCGAATTCGGCCGTCCCTCGAGGGCGGTCAACTGGTGCCGCTCGGCGGCGGTGTCCAGCTTATCCGCTTCCTCGTCCCCCAGGTTCAGCACATACAGCACCGGCCGTGCCGACAAAAACAGAAAGCCGCTAGTCGACTTTTTTTCGTCCAGCGTCAATTCCAATTCGCGCAGCGGCTTCTCCGCTTCCAAGTGGGCCCGGCATTTTTCGAGCGTAGTCTTCTCGGTCTCCAGCGCCGGATCGCGCTTCTTCCTCAAATCTTTTTCCACGCGCTCAAGACGCCGCGTAATCTGGTCATGGTCGGAAAGCATGAGTTCCAAGTCCAGATTGGTCGCATCCCGCAGTGGATCGATGCTCCCTTCCGAATGCGGCACGCTTGGATCCTCGAACACGCGAATCACGTGCGCAATCACGTCGACCTCGCGCAGTTGGGCCAGCGCCTCGCGCATGCGCTCCTTCTGCATCCCGCCCAGGTCCACGTAATTCACGGTAGCGTAAGTGATCTTTTTGGGATTGTAGAGCCGGCCCAGCTCGAGCAGCCGCGGTTCCGGCACTTTCGCCACGCCTACGTGCGTGGCCGACGCCCCGCCCTTCCCTTCGACGTGCGCTTTGGTCAGAATCCGGAACAGCGTCGTCTTCCCTACTTGTGGCAATCCAATAATCCCCGCTTGCACTCGCGTCCTTTCTCTCTGCTAATTTTCCGCCCGCACAAATCCTTCATGCTAGCACACGCACCGGTTCCATCCCGCGGGGATGTATATCAGCGGAACCCGTCCTACGCGGGCGGCCCGGTTGTGGGGTAGCAAAAGAGCATGTTCGGGAGGCAGCCGAAAAGAAGCAAGGGTCACACTCAAGCCCACTGCCATCGTCAACACCCGACGCCTTGCCGCGGGCGAGATTCTCGTGTCATTGGAGTGAAACGTTGCTGCGGATCGAGCCGTCTCAACAGCTATGTTCGGTCACTACCGCCCATGGGCCTAACCGTCCTCGACCTCTCTGCCTATGTCGGCCTTGTGGCCGTCGGTGCGGTCATGCTGAACCTGTTGCTCGGCATGCTCATGGCCTTTCGGTACAGCCCGCATCGTTATTGGCCGCATCGCCGATTCAACTACTTCCGCCTCCACAATTGGTCGGGCTACATGGCTCTCTCGGTATCTTTGCTGCATCCCGCCATCCTACTGCTCAACAAAGACCCACGCTTTCGCCTTCGGGACCTCATCTATCCTGTCCACTCTCCCGGCCAGGCGGTCGAAAACACGATTGGCGCCGTCGCGCTCTACCTCCTGGCCTTCGTTGTCGTCACTTCGTATCTCCGTCTTCGCCTCGGGCGCCACCTCTGGAAGTCCTTCCATTTCACCATCTACTTCGCCGCCGCCGCCCTGTTCTTCCACAGCCTGTTCACCGCCCCTGGCCTGAAGAATGCTCCCGTCGACTGGCTCGACGGCGGCAAACTGTTTGTCGAATTCTGCTTCCTGCTGATCGCCTCCGTCAGCCTCCTCCGCTGGCGCCATTCCCGCAGCAAAGCCGCGCACTTCCGTCGAGCCGCCAGCCAAGGGGCCGCCTCCCGCTCGAGAAGCCGGCAACCGGAAAACGCAGATCCCTTGTTTCGCTCGGGGTAGCAAGCTATCGAGTTTTCAACCGGAGGGTTAAGTCCTGTACTTGCCTCAACCCCCCGACTTGCTAATCTAGTTGCCTGCTTCCCGATTGGAGTTCACGGTGGTTACGGAATACGAACTTCCTCCCTTCGACTTGCGCCTCGCCATGGACACGCTGGCGGCAAAGGACCCGCGTCTTGCCCTGCTAATCAAAGAAACGCAGGAATTCCGGGTGGAAAAGGGCGGTGCGGAGAATCCTTACGAAGTTTTGGTGGAAGCCGTCACCCACCAATCCATCTCGGGGAGAGCCGCCGCCACTATTTTCGGCCGCGTCAAAGCCCTTGGGTCCAACGGGCGCATTCCCACGCCACGGGAAATGCTCAAGCTGCCCAAACCGGCGCTCCGCAAGGCTGGCCTCTCCGCGGCGAAAATTCTCGCCATGAAAGATCTCGCCCAAAAGACCATCGACGGCGTTGTTCCCACGCTCGAGGAAGCCTGCAAGCTTTCAGACCATGAACTAGTCCATCGCCTAGTCTCCGTCCGTGGCATCGGTGAATGGACGGTAGAAATGTTCCTTATCTTCCGACTTGGCCGCCCCGACGTGCTTCCCATCCACGACCTCGGCGTCCGCAAGGGCTGGGCCGTCACCTACGGCAAGAAGTACATGCCTGCGCCGAAGGAACTGCTAAAATTCGGCGAGCGCTGGCGGCCCTACCGCACGGTCGCCTCCTGGTATATGTGGCGCGCTTGTCAACGCGCAGGCCACGCCGCCTTGCGCAAAATCCGGCCCAAAACCAAGTCTCGCCCCGGGGCAAGCCCGGCGCACCGCCATCAGAAAAATCCCCTGCGCCTGCCCGATCGGAGGAAGCCTTTGGCCGCCAAACGCCCCGCTCGCCGGCCGCTGAAGGGGGCCTCTAGCCCGTTCCACGCTTCAAAGAGGGGGAAACGCTAACTCCCTCACCATCAAATACATAGCTGCGATCCCTGCCAGCAAGACGCCGCTCTCGAGCGAAACGGACATCTGATGCAGCCGCGCAAACTCGAGGAGCAATGGACTGTCTGCCGCGGTCGCCTGAATCGAGCCCATCTGCGCCCGGAGCGTCGCCATCTTCGCGCTAACCGTGAACTGCGAGATGGCCGTCAGCGCGATCATCACCACGACGCACAGCGCCGCCGGGGTGAGGAGACTGGCCAAGGTCTTTGTTCTTCCGATCCGCGCGAGAACTAGCACCAATCCGCAGATGATCCCGCCGATGTGCATTGCACCGAGCGCGTATCCCACGATCGCGCCCGCCTGGTCGCGGCTGCTCAAGATCCGGAACGCTCCCGGCGCAACAACAAAGCTCAGGAACACATCGCTTCCGAGCCACAGGCTCAAACTTAGAAACTCGATCGCACGAAGCAAGGATGACATGCGGTGATTTTAGCTAGAATGGCTTCTGGTGCAAGCAAGGAAAGATGGTGGGCGACAAAGGACTTGAACCTTTGACCTCTCCCGTGTGAGGGGAGCGCTCTAACCAACTGAGCTAGTCGCCCCAGGAAAGAAACGCGACGCCGCTAGGTGTCATCTATTTGTAGCAGGAAGGGCGCGGGTTTTCAATTGAAAGGATAACCGCAAAGCGGTTAGAGATGCCAACAGTTACCTCCCAAGTCGTTTCGCAGCTGCAGCGCTCTATCGCGCGCGCCATCTTCGGCAAGGAGGAGGCTATCCAGCTTGCGCTCATCACGCTTCTCGCGCGCGGCCACCTGCTCATCGAAGATGTTCCCGGCGTCGGCAAGACCACGCTGGCTCAGGCCCTCGCCAAGTCTTTCCATTGCAGCTTCCAGCGGATTCAATTCACTTCGGATTTGCTTCCGAGCGACGTGCTTGGTGTCAGTGTCTACAATCCCGAGAACCGTGAGTTTGAATTTCGCCCCGGGCCGATTTTTGCCAACGTCGTGCTGGCCGATGAAATCAATCGGACCACACCGCGCACGCAGTCGGCGCTCCTCGAAGCCATGAACGAAGCGCAGGTCAGTATGGACGGCAAAACGCAACCGCTCCCGAAGCCGTTTTTCGTTGTCGCCACGCAAAATCCCGTGGAGCACCACGGCACATACCCGCTGCCGGAATCGCAACTTGACCGCTTCCTGATGCGCATCAAGATGGGTTACCCTTCGCACGAAACGGAGCGCGAAATCCTGCGCAACCGCATCGGCGACGATCCGCTGCAATCGCTCGAGCCCGTTGCGGATTTGAGCGAAGTCTTAGCCATGCAGGAAGGGGTCAACCATATCAAGGTGGACTCCAGCCTGCACGATTACGCTCTCGAAATTGTCAATCGCACGCGCAGGACCGAGCAGCTCGCTCTCGGCGTGAGCCCGCGCGGTACGCTCATGCTGCAGCGTGCCGCGCAAGCCCGGGCGTTCCTCGATGGGCGTGACTATTGCTTGCCGGATGATTTCAAGCAGCTCGCGGTCCCGGTCTTCGCGCATCGCGTGGTGGCCAGCTCGCGCCACGCGTCGCTGCAGAAAAAGTCTGAGACCACTGAGTCGGTTCTGCGTGAGATTGTCGAATCCGTTCCCGTGCCGTTGTGAACTTTCGTTTCGTGAAACAAGGCTCCCGTCTTTTGGCACTATGTCGTTCAGAGCAAAGGTTCAAGAAAGTGCGGCGCTGCGCGGGCGAGTGCATTCTGCACGCTCGACTTTCGCTCGACTCCTGGCGAGGGCCGACCGCCCCGGCGTTCGGGTATTTTTTCTCGCCATGGCCGCGCTGTCCGGAGCGCTTCTTCTGGCGCTCTACTCCAGCGCTGCCGCGGAACTTGGCCAGCTTGTGCTTGCCAGCACTTCGGCGCTGGTAGCGCTGGCCATTGCGGGATGGGTGGCGGTGACGCTGGTGCCCGCGCTGGCTCGACGCACGCCGCTACGTTGGATCGGCCACAAGATCGAATACCGGGTTTCACGCGAAGGCTGGATCTATTTCGGCGGACTGCTGCTCGTGGCGCTGGCCGCCCTGAACACCGGGAATAATCTGCTTTTTCTGATCCTCGCGAGCCTCATCGCGCTGATTCTCATGTCCGGGATTCTGTCTTCCATCAGCCTTTCCGGTATCGCCATGAGGCTGGTCCTTCCGGAGCACATTTTTGCCGGGCAGCCGGTCCGCGCGTTGGTCGAACTCGAAAATCAAAAACTCACACTGCCCTGTTTTTCTCTGCGCGTTGAAGCGGTCTCGGAAAAAGGGGCGCCCGTTTCGGCGATTCTGGAGAAGCCGGTCTACTTTCCATATCTCCCCAAGCAGGATCGGCTCGGGCAAGTCGTTCCGATGAAATTCCCACGGCGCGGCGTTTACCACCAGGATGTTTTTCGCATCGTTACGCGCTTTCCCTTTGGGTTTCTCGAGAAGGCGCGGCGCCTGAACCTGAAAACCGAAGCGTTGGTCTATCCTTCGGTGGACCCAACAACGGAATACCGAGACGTCCTGCCGGTGCTCCAAGGCGCGCTCGAAACCGTCACCAAGGGGCGTGGCCAGGATCTGTATGGCGTGCGCGATTACGTTCACACGGACAGTGCTCGCCTGGTGCACTGGAAAGCGACGGCGCGTTCCGGGTCGTTAATGGTCCGGGAATTCACACGCGAAGAAGATTCCCGCGTCCTGCTGGTGCTCGATCCTCATTCTG
>Ga0126381_100003451_pt1 | contig 17149 bp, 15 predicted proteins | sample PanSoiMetPlot_28_FD_96465 | JGI IMG/M metagenome (GOLD analysis project Ga0126381, IMG submission 96465) | Tropical forest soil microbial communities from Panama - MetaG Plot_28 | ecosystem: Environmental > Terrestrial > Soil > Tropical forest > Bulk soil | place: Panama | collected 2016-02-17 | reverse complement strand
GCGAAAACCGGGATTTTCGCCGGCTGCATCTTCGCCTTTGCCTATTCACTCGATGACGTTGCGGTCAGTCTTTTTCTCTATGACACCAACAGCACGACGTTGCCGGTGGCATTGGTCGGTCATATGCGGGCAGACTTCGATCTGAGTGTTGCCGCCGCCGCGACCTTTCTGGCGCTAATCACCGTTCTGCTGATCGTCATCCTTGATCGCATCGTCGGGCTCGACCGCGTGATTGGGCAGGGGCTCTATCGCTAGCGGAGAACATGCCGTGCACGTCCTCGAGCTCCGCAACATGTCAAAGCGCTTTGGCGAAGCTGTTGCCGTCGCTAATATCTCATTCTCCGTTGCAAAAGGCGGCATCCTTGCGCTGCTCGGCCCCAGCGGCTGCGGGAAGACGACGACCCTTCGTCTAATCGCTGGATTCGAAAGACCGGACAGCGGCGAGCTCCTGATCGAGGGTCAAGACATATTGGGCAAGCGGCCTTATGAGCGCAATGTCGGACTGCTCTTCCAGGACTATGCGCTATTCCCGCACATGACCGTTGCCGAGAATGTTGCGTACGGTCTGCGCTTTCGCGGTTTCAATTCGCGGGACGCTAAAGCCCGGACTGAGGAGATGCTCGGCCTCGTCAAGCTCTCCGGCTATGCGTCGCGCCGGCCATCACAGCTCAGCGGCGGCGAGCAACAGCGCATCGCGCTGGCCCGAGCGCTTGCGATCAATCCGAAGCTGGTCCTCCTTGACGAGCCACTTTCGGCGCTGGATGCGAAGTTGCGTCAGGAATTGCGAACCGAGATAAAGGACATTCTGACCCGAGTGGGAGCGACCACCATTATCGTCACCCATGATCAGGAAGAGGCATTCGGCATCGCCGAGCGCGTTATCGTTATGAATCGCGGAGTCATTGCGCAGGAGGGCTCGCCCGCGGAAATCTATCTGTCGCCGAACAACCGCTTTGTTGCGGAATTCATAGGGCGCTCTAACTTGCTAAAGGGTCAGATTTCGCGCATCGACTCCAATTGCGCACGGTTTATCGGTGACGGTATTGAGCTAATAGTTTCGGCGGCCCGAGTCAGCACGGAGGTGGTCTGGGCGTGCATTCGGCCCGAACGCATCGCCATCCAGAACACCTCATCGCGAAATAGCAATATGCAGGCTTACGAAAACGTGCTTGAAGGCGTGGTCATTGATTGCGCGCCACTGGCTGCCGACATGCATCTATTGGTCGGTCTGAAATCCGGGCAGCGGATCACCGTAGTGGAGAAGAACGTGGGCCAACCGGAACACGCACGCGGCGCCGTCGTCCGTTTGTGTTTTAACGCCGACGATTGCGTGATCGTTACATCCTGACAGGAAGGAAAATGCCATGATACAGAAAGCGCTGGCAGAGCCGCGCCGACTGGGGCTTCTTGTTCCAGCTTCCGACATGGTCAGTGAAGTCGACTTCCACAATCATCTGCCGCCATCGGTCGTATTTTATACCGCGCGTCTGCATCAGCCGCAGGATTCGGGCATTGGCACTGCGGCAAACTACCAGGGGCTCGTCGACTCGGCACCCGACGCGGCCAAAAGCGTGGCTTTGGCAAATCCCGAGTTGCTGGTCTATTCCTGCACGAGCGGCAGCTTTTTTAAGGGGCCCGACTGGCATCGGGAGTTGTCGGATCTGCTGGAAAGGTCCTCCGGTATTCCTGCTATCACGACGTCGACCGCGGTGCTCACCGCGCTTGCGGCGCTCGGGGCGCGGACCGTTTTCCTCGCGTCGCCATATCCTGATTCAGTCAATCAAGCCGAAGCCGATTTTCTTAAATCGCACGGCTTCCAGATCACTGCGGTGCTGAATTTCGGCTGCACCAAGAGTCAGGAAATCTACCGGATCTCTCCGGAAAACATCGTCGAAACCGTGGTCGCGCGACGTAGCGAAATCAAGCGCAACGATGTGCTGTTTGTGACCTGCACCGGCTTGCGTGCTGTCGACGCCGTGGAAACATTAGAGCGTGAGCTCGACCTACCGGTGATCACGTCGAACTCGGCTGCCTTATGGCTGGCGATGAGGCGACTGGGCATCGATGCGGCGAAAACCCAGGTCGGACGTTTGTTTCGTTTGTCGCCAAAAGGCGACTTGCTGAAGACCGCGTGAATCTGCGCATGTGGGCTCAACCGAAACAGTGAACCCTATATTGCTAGCGAGCGGTTGGCCCGCGCTTGTCCATTGACGATTCGGTGATGGATCTCGAGCTTGAAGGCAAGATCGCGCTTGTGACTGCGGCGACCGAAGGTCTCGGTCTTGCCTGCGCGACTCGGCTTGTCAAGGCCGGATGCGTTGTCGCCATCTGCGGTCGGCGCGAACAGGCGCTGGCCGCTGCTCGCGCGAAGCTCAGTGCCGAAACCACCCGCGGCGTGCTCGCGACGCGGGCGGACATTACCGATCGTCGGTCGGTTGAGCATCTTGTCGCTGAGGTCCGTGAACGATTTGGCCGAATCGATATCCTCGTCGTCAATTCGGGGCACGTCGCCTATGGCGGCGTCGAGGACTTGAGCGAAGATCAATGGAACGAGGCCTATCAACTCTTGCTGATGAGTGCTGTGCGACTGACCCGCCTGGTGGTTCCCATCATGCGGGCGAACAAGGGCGGCGATATCATTTTTTTGAGTTCGGCAACCGTGCGCGAGCCACCGCCGCATCTTCTGCTATCGACCGTCATGCGCCTGGGTGTCCTCGGGCTAGCGAAGACCTTGGCCCGCGCGCTGGCGTCGGAGAACATCCGCGTCAACCTCGTGGCGCCTGGCTATTTCCACACCGGGCGCATTCGCGAACGGATAGAGACGCTGATGGAGACTGAAGGGCTTTCCAGAGAGGCTGCGACGGCGCGCATTGTCGGCAATGTTCCGGCGGGCCGGATTGGCACGGCTGAAGAATTCTCCGAGCTCGTTGCGTTTGTCGCCAGCCGAAAGGCCGGTTTCATGATGGGCAGCACGATCGCGATCGATGGAGCCGCAACGCATGGTTTGTTCTAGCGAGCGGGAATGAACGTGCACACGAGCATTCGTTTGTATGCCGCCGACCTGCATTACCCACGTATCCTACAGGTTCACACCGCGACGTCCGGCCTGATTGCCTTTCTTTCCGCGCGATACCTGGAGGTCGAACGTTCAGATGGATTCCGTGGCGTGGGTGAGGTGCGTGCCAACATCTCGTACCTTTCGAAGCTGCCCGAGTCGGCTGTGGATTCGGTCATTCAAGACCTGTGCCGGCGACTACCGTGGTCTGCCGAGCCCGAGGATATTCTTGCCGCCGCGCAGACGTTCCTCGTGCAAGTGCCGCATGTCGCCAGCGCCGCAGTGGAGAATGCCCTGCTGGAAGGCATCGCGCGCCGCGACGGCATCTGCGTCGCCGATTATTTCGGCGGCGCCTGGCAGGCTGCGGTGCCGACAAATCAATGCCTGTTCTGGGGCCCGGATGAAAGCTTCGACCAGTTGACAGAACGATACCTTTCTGAGGGTTTCCGGCAGATCAAAATGCGGATCGCCGTAGGCTCTTTCGCGACGGACCTGGCGCGGCTCGAGCGGCTGCGCGAGCGGGCCGGGCCGTCAACCTCAATCGCGGTAGATGCGAATGGCGCTTGGAGCGGCGATGAAGCAATCAGCCGATTGCAGGCGCTCGAACGCTTTAATCTGTCTTATGTCGAGCAACCCACGTCAGCCAGTGATTGGAACGCGTTTGCACGCGCCTTACAGAGCACCTCGATCCCCCTGATGCTCGACGAAGGATTGGCAGAGGGCGGTGACATCGACCGTCTCGCCCGTGTGGGGCCGTCGGCACTTGCACATCTCAAAATCGTGAAGCTTGGTGGCCCCACTGCTGTTGCACGGGCGATCCGACGGCTCCGCGACTCCGGTGTCGGGGTAATGATCGGTCAAATGAACGAGGGCGCCATGGCGACGGCAATCACCGCGCATTGCGTCATGGCCATGAAGCCCGAATTTGCCGAGCTTTATGGCTGCTATGGGCTGCTCGACGACGTCACGCCCGGTGTGACCTATGCCAACGGAGCGATTCTCGTTCCGAATGGTACGGGTATCGGCGTCATGTTCGAGAGAAACCGCTGCCACAACGTCTGGACTATGCAATTTTCGAGTTGATCGCGTGTCGCCATGAGCTCTGTCTGCCTGATCGTGCAGCCGATTCATCCTCTAGGCGTCCGGCGTCTGCAAGATGCGGGTTTGGCGCCACGGCTTGCTGCCGCCACGGATATGGCCACGGTCGCTCATGAGCTCCGTGACGTAACGGCAGTGATCACACGCAGTGCCGGATTGACGGCGGCGGCCATGGACGCGGCGCCAATGCTGAGTGATCGGCTCGCACGGCATCGGCGTCGACGCCATCGCGCTCGATCGCGCAACGGCTTTAGGCATTCCCGTGGTCAATACGCCGGAAGCCAATCGCGGGGCCGTTGCCGAGCACACTATTGCTTTGATGCTTGGAGTCGCCAAGCGTTTGGTGAAGGCGGACGCGGCCACGCGCGCCAGAAATTTCGGATTCAAATATCAAAATCCGACGACGGACATTTCAGGAAAAGTGCTTGGAATTATCGGTTTCGGTGGAATCGGCCGGCGCGTCGCCAAAATGGCGAAGCAAGGTTTTCTGATGGATGTTCTGATCTTGAGCGATACCGCAAGTCGCATGGAGATTGAACGGCTCGGATATCGCGCGGCAGCGTCGCTCGATGCGCTACTGGCCGAGGCCGATATCGTGAGCCTACACAGGATATCGACGCCAAATTCGCGGCGGTTGATCGGAGAACGCGAGCTGACGCTGATGAAGCCCACTGCAGTTCTCATCAATACGGCACGGGGAGCGTTGGTCGACGAGGCGTCGCTCGCCGCCGCACTCAAGGAGTTCAAGATCGCGGGCGCAGCCCTCGATGTTTTCGAAAGCGAGCACATGGCACCCAATCATCCGTTGTTGACTCTGCCAAATGTGGTGTTGAGCCCGCACTGCGCGGGCTCATCGATTGAGGCGCTTGAACGGACTGCTGAGCAGCTCGTCGAACGCATCGTTGCAGTGTTGAAGGGGATACCGATGGACGTTGTCAATTCGGAAGTCTGGGAGCGGCGGCGCCGATGAACGATGGTGGCGTAAGACTTTCAAGTGCGGTGCTCTTGCATTTTGTACCCGGGCAAGGTCAATGTCTGTGTTGTTCCATTCATGCGTACGATCTGAATCGCGTTCAGCAGCGATGGGGCTCCGGTAAAATCGACCTGGACGGAGGTAATGAGCAGTCACGACATCAACCGCATGAAGGCAAACCTCGCTCGGCTTGTCGCATTCAATACGGAAAATCCTCCGGGGCACGAGCGTGATGCCGCAAACTTTCTGGCGACGCATTTGCGGTCGGAAGGCTGGGCCGTTTCGCTCGACGAATACAAGCCCGGAAGGGTCAACGTAGCGGCCAGGTTGGTCAATGGCGCTGGGCCAGTCTTTGCGTTCAACACGCATATCGATGTCGTACCAGCGGGAGAAGGGTGGACCAGCAATCCTTTCCAGCTTCGCGAAAGCGGCGGCAAGCTCTACGGACGCGGCGCTTGCGACGCCAAGGGCCCGCTGGTAGCCATGATTGAGGCCATGCACATGCTCAAGGCCACTCGGTCGAACTGGTGTGGAACGGTGCTTGGTGTTTTCGTGGCGGACGAGGAGGTCGCCAGCGAGGGGGCCAGACATTATGTGTCCACCTCACCGAAGATCGATTACGCGCTGATCGGGGAACCAACATCCAATGGGACAGTGATCGCGCACAAAGGCAGTTTGCGCCCGCTCATCCGAATTCATGGCATCTCCGCGCATTCCGGAACCCCCGATCTCGGCAAGAATGCCATCTATCAAGCCGCGCGGTTTCTCACCTTGGTCGAATATGAACACAAATCGAGCGTTTGCCATCGGTCGCATCCGCTTGTGGGACACGCGAGCCTGACGGTCACCAGAATCAACGGCGGCATTGCGGATAATGTCGTTCCGGATCGCTGCGACCTGTTGCTCGATCGGCGCATGGTTCCGGGCGAAGACGAGGATCGCGTGAGAGAAGAGGTTGCAGGCTTGCTACGCAAAGCGGCCGCAGATTTTGGAGTTCGTGCGGAGATTCTGAAATATGTACCGACCACCGGGGGTGCGACGGAGACGGCATCAGATCATCCCATCGTCCTGGCGAGCTTGAATGCGAGCCGCCGGCATGGCGCTAAGATCACCGAGGCGCAGGGCTTTCAGGGTGGCTGCGACCTTGTACATTTCCGCAACATAGGCGCGCAAGGAACCGTAATCGGTCCCGGTTCACTTGCGACGGCGCACAAGCCAGACGAATTTGTGCCAATCGATGAATTTGTAGCTGCAAGTCTTATCTACCGCGATGTCGCGCTGGAGATGCTCAAGATCAATTAGTGCCGGCAAATACCGTCTACCGCAGTCCGATCACCGAAGCCTCGGATGGATCAGTCGCGACAGCCATGCCGCACTGAACAGTGCAGCGGCGAACGCCAGGAACGCGGTCGTGAGTTCGGCAACACTGAGGATCAGCGAAAATAGTGCGACTGGCGCAAAACTGGGAAACGTCGCGGTAGGTCATGTAAATGCCCGCCATCGCAGGACGTTCGTGCGGCCGCGTCGCTCGCAAGAACGGGATATTACCCGGGCCGTCGATAATGCTTGCGCCGAAGGCGGCGCCTACCAACAGGACAGGGGCGATTGCAGGGGTCCAGTAGGCTGCAATGGTCGTCAACAGCAAACCGATTGCGGCCCACGCATACCCGGCGATCAGCACAGCCGCGCGCCTGCTGTCCGCACGAGCCGTCCCCAGAGTGCGACGAAGAACAACGTTGAGGTGCCGAGCGAAAGCGTCGCGGCAGCGGCGGACGGAGACCACCCACAGGCAATGGAAAAAATTGGCGCGTAGATTGTAGAACAGGACCCAGAACGAACTTCTAATCACTGCCAGAAACCATGCCAGGCGGAGGCGAGGCTGCTCCAAAAACCTGCGAACCGCGGTGATAGGCTGCCGCGCTCCCGCGATCGCTTTTCCCTCCAATTGTTGCGTCGGCAACGCCGCCAAAGCCAGACCGAGCATGACGAGGCCGCCGATCGCCGCAACGACATAAGGCGTTGCCGCACCGACATGTTCGTGCAGTTGAAAGCCAAGCCATGGCCCGAGCGCAATGCAGCCGCCTTGGAAGAAAATCCGGATCGGCTCGAAAGTGCCGAGGCGATGACGTGGAATTCGGTCCATGATGTAGGCCAACATCGAAATCTCGATGCATGCGCTGGCGAAAACGCGAACGGCGAGACCCAACGCCGTACCGGTCGGGCTTTCAGTCATCATCAGCACTGCCGCGAGGGTCGTTAAGACCCCGGCCACTGTAATGATCAGTCGGACGCCAAGTCGCTTCAGCAGCATTGGAACTAGTATGCTGTTTCCAAGCCCGAAGATGGCAACCACCGCGTAGAACAGCGTCACGCGCTGTGTACTGCCGAGATGCCTGAGCAACTCGAGAGGGATAATCGCCAGCAATAGACTGCGCGAGAATGTTTCCGCACAAAAGAACAGTGTGATCAACAGCCGGTCCATGACCGGCCCTCTCACGCGCTTATCGTTCTTGACCGTGTGCGTGTGGCGGTTCATTTCGCGGATGAGCCAGAAGCCGATCTGTTGGCGGCGCGTCGCTCCACGCCGTCGCGACTTCTGTATTGGATAGATCACAGAAGGAAACGCCCGTTAAGCTGCCTCCCTGGCCTCTGGTACTTGAACTCCCAGGCTGCTCGCGAGCAGAGCGAACTTTTCCCAAACGGCGTCACAGATGCGCACGCCTTCACGCATGGATCGTTCACGCGTCTGGAAGCTGCGCGACCCGGGGATTCGGATTTCGGCGACTCCCGGGGCTTTCCGAGATGATCTGATTTCGTCAAGGAAAGCGCTTGTGGCGTTGCGAAAATGCTGCGGATCGCCGAAGCATGCGGGATCGATGGCTAACAGGAAATGTCCGTAGTTCCCCTGCGGACCTTTGTTGTCGCTGCGCCAGCCGTTCATGGCCTTTCCGGTCTGCGCGCCGATCAGGGGGCCTGCAAGGAGCGCGACCACAAGCGACAACGCGAATCCCTTGTGGCCGGCGAGGGGAGCGATAGCACCACCATTGCGCACAGCATGCGCAGATTTTGTCGACTTGCCCTGTGCGTCGACGCCAACATGCTCGGGAATATCTTCATCATAATAGGCGGCCTGCCTAAGGTAAGAATTGGAGACCGCGCTTGTCGCCATATCAATGAGGATCGGATTTTCGTCGGCGGTCGGGAATGCGATTGCGAACGGATTCGTTCCAAGAATTCGCTCGATACCACCATGGGGATGCACGCTCGGCGGCGCCCCTGTAAAGATGAAACCGACAAGGCCAGCGCGTGCAATCCGCTCGGCGTAAAATCCAAGCATGAAGATGTCACTGCTGTTGGCGATGCCAGCACAGCAGATACCGGTCTCGCGGGCTTTGGCGATGGTCAAATCGGCCGCGAGAACGGCTGCTGGCTGCCCCAGCCCTCTATTGCCGTCGATCAAGACATAAGCGGCAGTATTCGTGACGACGCGCGGCAATCCTTTGGGGTCAATATGGCCGTTGCGGACCGCGCTAATCAGGGTGTGCATATGATCGATGCCCTGAAATCCGACACCGCGCATATCGGCTTCCAAGAACACCTCCGCGGCAATCTTTACCACCTCGTGGTCGCAGCCGACGGCGTAGAGCACGCGAGTGATATAGTCGCGTAGCACTTCGGACGTTACTGAGATGAATTTCCGTTTTCTCATGTCGGCGGTCAGTGTGATAATCCCGAATTACCAACCTACACCGCGATGTAGTTGGATAAAAATACGACAGTGTGCGTGCAATCGCCTGCATGCACAAGCGGCATAGAGGAAACGAAAACATGCATAAGTGCCGTTGACGCCGCTGGATAAGGTTGCGTCAACGAAGCCGCGCAAATTGATAAGCTAGTTGGGTCAAAATTGCAGTCGGCCAAATGATCACCGGGGCGGGCGTCAGTCCGGTGCTCGCGGCAGTCTCGACGCTGCTCATCCTGTTCACGACGGCGGCCGTCTATGTTGCGGAACGAATTGCGGGGCTCTCCGTTCTTTTCGACAGCCAGCGATGATCTGATGAGGCATCTGGCGAGTGCCTGCAGGAATCTCGGCGGCACGCGGGCTAACGAATTCAGGACAGTTTCGGTGGTTCGACGCCGAGATCGCTTGCGATCTTCAGTGTGTTGTCCCAGATCGACCGCGCCAGCGGAATGCCATGGCGCTCATACTCCATTTTCTTGCGATACCCGCGCTCACCCGGCATGACAATTTCACTTGTCCCCTTGCTCCTGCGCGACGCCTTGAGTTCCGCGGCGTAATCGGCTGTCCGGGCGCCGCCGTCCCGTACGCCGAATGCGCCCGGGTCGATCGCCACGAACAGATGACCGCGTTTGCGTTCGCCTGTTCCTTCAGCTAGCGCTTCCTTAAGTCGTTCACCTACCACGGCCCCGATCACAGGACCCGATAACAGTCCGACCGCAAGACCGAGCGCAAAACCCTTGTGGCCGCCGAGCGGCGTTAGAGCGCCGTCGAGTGCCTTCCGCGCGTCGGTCGTCGGATAGCCCTCATGGTCGATGGCAACACCCGCGGGAATCGGGGCACCGGTGTAGCTCGCAAGGCGGACGTGGCCGATGGCCGAATTGCTCGTCGCTAGATCGACGACGATCGGCGTTGCACCGGCGACGGGAAATCCGAACGCGATCGGATTTGTGCCGAGCAGGGGGTCGATGCCGCCGGATGGATGGACGCGCGTCGGATGCGTATTCGTGAAGACGATCCCGACTACGCCCGCATCGGCCATAGCCTCGGCATAGTAGCCGAGCCGGAATATGTCGCCGCCACCAACCAGCGCAACCGCGCCAATGCCGGCGGCTTTCGCTTTTTTGATCGCCAGCTTCGCCGCGGCCATCCCAGTGACATGACCGGGGCCGCCGTCGCCATCGATGCGCGCTGCCGCAGTGGTCTCGTGCGTGATCTTTGCCTTGGCCCGGCCGTTCAACCGCCCGGCGCGCAACTCGCGCACCGTAGAATAGATGTGGTCGGTGCCTTGGATGTGATGACCGTGCAGATCAGCGTCCACGACACCGTTTGCGCAGAGCTTGGCATTTTCGGCACTGCAGCCAGCGGCACAAAAAATTCGCACCAGAAAGTCATGCAGCACATCCTGCTTAATTGTGATTGTTGCCGATTGGCTCATGGGGCAACTCCAGCCGGTCAATCCAGATTGGCGATGCCCAGCGCCAGCACGCGGACAGCAAGCTCGAAATCTTCCATTTGCATCGCTTCATCAGGATTATGGCTGCCATTCTGGTTGCGTACAAAGATCATCGAGGCGGGAATTCCGGCGCTCGCGAATGTCGCGGCGTCATGCCCTGCGCCGCTGGCCATTTGCGTGTGCGCAATACCAAGAGCATTCGCTGCCGCATCGAACCGTTCGGTGAGGTCCTTATCCATACTCGCGGGCTGGCTGCCGGTAAGCGGGCCAAGCTCAAATCGTACCCCATATTTGCGCGCGGTCTCCTCCGCGAGTGCGTCGATGTAGGTTTTCGCAACCGTCAGAGTCGGTTTGGAGTGACTGCGAACGTCGATGCAGATTCCAATTTCGCCGGCGATCTTGCTGAAAGCGTGCTGCGCCGGATCGGTGAAGAGTTTCCCAATGGTGACTGTCAGGTCGCGGCCTTCCGCTTCGAGCCGCTGCCACTTGCTGTCGAGTTGCGTGACAAAGTCGGCCGCGGCGACTACAGCGTCGTGGCGGTATGCGCGGGGCACCGCGCCGGAATGTCCATATTCGCCTATGATCTTCGCATCACGGTAGCGAAAACTGCCGCGGATGCCAGTCACGATGGCCAACGGCAGATCGCTTTTAATCAGCACCGGTCCCTGCTCGATATGCAATTCGGCGTAACCGCGCAGGTCCGATACGTTCCAGTGCGAAATGCCTTTGCGCACCGAAGCCGAATCAAAGCCAAGCTCGTCGATGTGTTCGGCGAGTGTCCGCCCCGTGTCCACGCGTCGGACATCCAAAGCCGAGGCAGGAAGCAGGCCCAGCGCTCCTTTCGACCCGATATAGGAATACGGAAACCAGGTACTTTCTTCGGCCCGAATCGCCATCACCGTGATGGTATTTGCTGGCGTGAACTGCGCCGTCTTCCAGGCGGAGACAATAGCCATGCCGGCGATGACCCCCGCGGCGCCGTCGAAATTTCCACCTTGTGGGACCGAATCCAGATGTGAGGCGACCAGGAAGGTGCGGGCCCCGCGCCCCTTGAGCGTGAGGTAAAGATTTCCGCTGGCGTCGTGAGAGACGTCAAGCCCGAGCTGCCGGGCTGTCTCGGTCATCAGGTTGTGTGCGAATTGTTCACCGGTCCCGTACGATGCCCGGGTGATGCCGGCACCCTCGCGCGTATGTTTGTCGAGCGTATCAAAAAGTCGGGCAGCGAGCGCGAAATCTGGCTCGGGAACGTTGTTCGCGCGAAGTGAACCCACCATCACTAGACCCGCAGCAAGTCTCGACTGATCTTACTCAACGTTCGCGCTGCACCATTGGTCACGACCACGGTTTCGCTGACGGCCACCGTGAACTTATTGTATTCGCGCAGCGTGATCGGGACATGGAAGGTCATCCCCGGCGCCAACGGCACATCGACGCCCCGGAAGAGGCTGAGGATATTGCCTTCGCCCCAATCGGGTGCGAACGAAATGCCAATGCTGTAGCCGGTACGTTTTCGATAGCCAGCGGTATAGCCATGCTGATCGATTACCGCCTGCGTAGCATTGTGCACATCGGCGCAGGTGTTCCCGGGCCGCAGCTTTTCAATCGCGGCATCGAGCCCTTCGAGACACACCTTGTACATGTCTTCAGCGAGTTTCGGAATCGTCCCGGCCGCGACGGTACGGAACAGCGCCGCATGATATCGATTGTAACAAGCGCAAGTTTCCAGCGCGATCACGTCGCCGGCAGCGATCGTTCGGCGGCGCCATGTCGTGTGCGGAATTCCACCGCGGGCGCCGGATGTTACGAACGGCTCCATGCCGAGATATTCCGAGCCAGCGCGAATGGCGCCCGCCATAATATCTGCGGCGATGTCATTTTCGGAGGCGCCAATGCGTGTTGCGTTGAGCCCGGCCTGCATGCCGGCATCATTGGCCACGGCGGCCTTTTCGATTTGTTCTAGCTCGGCCGCGGATTTCACACGGCGTAAAGGCTCGATCAGGAAAGATCCGTCGAGCAGCGTGCCGCACTCCTCCACGACTTTGTCGAACAGATTGACGGTGAGAAACCAGCTGTTGCGATCGATCGCGATGCGTTTGCCAACCCATCCGCGTTTTTTCAGCGCGGCCGCAAGGGCTGCAGCCGGATGCGTGTCGTCCGCGTAGCCTTCGATGTCGGTGACGACGCTTTTTAGCCGGGCATTCATGCTTTCGAGCCCGCGGATGACCAGGAACGCTTCGCCGGCAGCCGGGACGCCGAGGCATTGAAACATATAGTAGCCCGGTGTTTGTTGTCCGGTGAGATAGAAGATGTTTTCGGGACTACTGGTCAGGAGGAGGTCGAAGCCCTTGCGCGCCATTTCCTGGCGCAGCGCTGTGATGCGGCGCTCGTATTCCGGCTTTGCGAAAGCGGATTCGGCGCCCTGCGGAACTTGATTCAGGATCTCGGCAATGCTGGATTCAATCATGAGGATGTATCCTTGCAACGGTGGAATGGAGTGGAAAAAAGATCACACCGCGCGACTAAGTGGGGTGCGGCCTGTCGCGAGGATGGCGTCGGTCGCTTCTGCCACCTCGTTCAGTTGCGCTGACGTCAGCGGTAGCAACGGCGAGCGGACCAGGCCGTTTCCCCAACCGCGATGTACCATTGCGGCCTTAACCGTCTGCGGCTGGCCGTAGCGGCGCGCGAGCCCGCGGAATGCGAACCAGCTGCGGTGCAAGTCGATGGCTGAGGAGGTATCTCCGGATCTCACTGCGCGATACGTCGTCAGGATCAGTTCGGGGAAAGCGCAGCTGTTGGTCGAACTCAATCCGTCAAAGCCCGCCATGATCGGACCGAGGAATGCAAGGTCCGAAGCGCAAAACAACTTGAGCTTGCCAGAGAGGCGATTGGCGATTCGGTCGATGACTATCGGATCGAGGTCGCCTTGTTTCAGCCCGACCACGTTGTCAATTTCGCTCAGCTTTTCGATAAGTGATGCAGTTAAAGTTATGCCGATGCCAGGCGCGTTGTAGATGATGAGTCCGTTGCGTGCTGCCGGCGCGATCCAGCGGAAATATTCCAAGATGTGGTGCTCTTGCACCTCCGAGACGTAAGGTGCCGTGACCATGGCGTAGCCGCCAAGCGCGCTCGCCAATTGCGTCAATTCAAGTGTGACGCGCGGATCGGACGCGGCAGTGCAGAGCATCACCGGCACCTTGCCGGCGCCATACTCGATGCTGCGGCGGAACAGCTCGGCCCGTTCCTGGGGCGACATGGTCGGAAATTCGCCGTAGGTGCCGCCAATCAGCAGTCCGTTATAGCCCAATCCGATGACCCGCTCGATCGACCGGGCCAACGTCAGAAAATCAATCGACCCATCGGTGGCGAACGGCGTCACTGTAATGTTGAAAATGCCGTTCAACGAAGCTTGCTTGTCGCGCTGCATGAGTTTGCGCTGGCTTGTCCGTCTCATTCGGTTGTCGAAACATCCCGCCACTGCTTGCTTTTGTATCTAGTACCGGATGGAAAATTCAATACAATCTTTGCGACATTGTCGAAGGCCGATTTGCACGCGGTACCGCCAGACGGCCGGGACCTCGAGCACGTCGAATAGCGCCGATACGTGACCACCGTGCTCCCGTAGGCTCGTGCGGCCTCAGCTGTTGCGTCGGCCATCGAGAGAAGGCGAGCGGGAGCCGGGGCCTTGATTCAAATCCGCGTTCTTGATGTCCTATCAGATGTCGGCCCCGGGGTAGGGCTACCATGGACTTGAAGCTTTTTGAGGATTTCCTCGCCCTCGCAGAGACCCGCAGCTTCTCGCGCGCGGCGGAACGGCGGCATTCGGCACAGTCGGCTTTCAGCCGGCGGATCCAAAGCCTCGAACGCTGGCTCGGTGCGGTCCTGGTCGATCGCCGCTCGTCGCCGGCACAGCTGACGCCTGCCGGCGAGGCTTTCCAGGAAATCGCCGAAGATACGCTCCGAGGCGTGAAGCATGGACGCGAAGAAATTTTGTCCATCACCAGCCAGATCACGGGAGCAATCTCGTTCGCTGTCACACACAGTCTTTCGTTGAATTTCTTCCCGCGCTGGATCAAGGCCATCGAGAGCAATACCGGTCCTCTGTCGCTGCGCCTCCTCTCCAATGACGGCGAAAAATGTCGCGAGGCTTTGTCCAAGGGCGACTGTCACTTCATGATTTGTCATTTCGATGATCGGATGGCCGGAGATTTCAAGGCCAGTCGCTTGAAGTCGATGTCGCTCGGCCGCGACAAACTGATCCCGATCTCCGCCGTCGGCTCCGATCATGCTCCGCTGGTCAAGGTCCCCGGCACGCGTGATTCGCGCACGCCTTATCTGAGCTACGCGCATGGATCGTTCATGGGACGCTCGCTCGATCTATTTCTGCAGGAGTGCGGACAGCCGGCCTATCTCCAGCCTTGCTTTGAGACATCGCTCGCTGAATGCGTAAAAGCGATGGTACTCGAAGGTCACGGTGTCGGCTGGTTGCCGGAAACCCTCGTCCGGCACGAGCTCGAGTCCGGACGACTTGTGCGCGCTGGCGATCCAGAATGGGACATCGATTTTCAGGTCCGGATTTTCCGGCCGATCACGCGTCTGCCGAAGCCCGCCGAGCGGCTGTGGAGCCTGATCATGCGCGACATGCCGAGTGTGACGGAATTTTTTTGACCGAAATGGCGCTGCCCCATTCTATCGGGGCATAGGGCCAGCGAAAAACGGCATACTTTCCATTGCAGCGATACGCTAGGGTCGCGCCGCCTGACGATGCCGCGGAGCATGGCGTGCCGGAAAGCATCATATCGCTGTTGGAACGCCTCATCCGATTTGACAGTGTTAACCCGTCGCTCGATCCTGACGGCGGTGGCGAGGGAGCCATCGGTGCCTACGTCGTGGACTTCTGTCGCGAGCGGAAAATCGATTGTCGGCTACAGGACGTTGACGGCGAGCGGCGCAATGTCCTGGCTTCGGTCGCCGGCAGCGGCGACGAGACGTTGCTGTTCGTAGCGCATCTCGACACCGTCCCGGCGCGCGGTTGGACCCGTAATCCATTCGAGCCTTATGCGAACGATAGCAAACTATATGGTCGCGGCGCCTGCGACACCAAGGCGTCGCTCGCGGTAATGGTTGCTGCACTGGATTCGATTAAGCGAGAACGCCCGCGTGCGACGATTGTCGTTGCCGGCAGCATTGACGAGGAATACCGGAAGAAAGGAGCGCGCGCCCTCGGCCAGATCGAACCGCGTTTCGCCGGCGCGATTGTCGGTGAACCGACTGATCTGGAGATGGTTGTCACACACAAGGGGTCGGTGCGCTGGCAGATCGAGACGAGCGGTCGGGCAGCGCATACATCGGTGCCTGAGAACGGCGTAAACGCCATCGAGGCCATGGCTGAGGTGATCCTGCGTCTCAAAAAACTGAACACCGATCTGCGTAAGCGGCCGGATCGACTGACTGGTCCGCCGTCGCTCACGGTCAGTCTCATCGAGGGCGGAACCGATATTTGCACCGTGCCGGCCCGCTGCGTCATCTCCGTCGACCGGCGGCTGGTGCCCGGCGAGTTACCGTCCATTGCCTTCGCGGAGGTGAACGCGATCCTGCAGGAGGTCATGGCGAAAGACCCGTCGATCAATGTGAAGCCGGTTGCGCCGCCCGCGGAGGATTTCCCCGTCAGCGTGGCCCAGGAAAGCCGTCTCATCGAAATTGCACAAAAGGCTTGCACGCGTTTTGCCGGAACTGGCGAGCCGCGCGGCGTCCCTTACGGCACCGACGCCAGCGTGCTAAGTGCCGCGGGAATCCCGTGCGTAATTCTCGGGCCAGGCTCGATCGAGCAAGCCCACGCGGTCGACGAGTATGTCGAACTTTCGCAACTCGACAAGGCGTTCGAAATATACCGCGAGATTATGCTGACATATTGAATGTAATCGCCTGGAACCAAAGATGATCGAAAGCAGAGAATACCTTGCACGCATTCACAAACTTGCCGGGCTCATGCGCAAAGAGGGACTCGAGGGCATTCTGCTGACGGCGGAAAGCAATATCGATTATTTCTCCGGCTTTCGTCATCACGCTCCGTGGACGCTCTTTGCACGGCCGTTTTTCCAGATCATCTCGGCCGACGGTCGCAGTGCCATGCTGACGCACACATTTCTTGAGCCGGAAATGCGCCGCACCTCCGCCGTCGCTGATATTCGCACCTTCACCACATCAGGTGATGCTCCCGTTGCGCAAGTGCGCGATATTATGAGCGAGCTCGGCATCACGAACGGCAAGCTGGGCATGGAGCTCGGCTACGAGCAGCGCCTCGGTATCAGCCTCAATGACTTCCGCCGGCTCGAAGTCGAATTGAAGCACCTGAGCATCATTGATGCGTCGATGATGCTGTGGCGCCTTCGCGTCATCAAATCACCGGCGGAAATTGAGCTGATGCGCAAATCCGCGAACGTGACGGCAGCGGCTTTCGCGGCCGGCTTTGCGGCGGCGAAACCGGGTATGACCGAGAAAGAGGTCTGCCGCGTCTGCGCCGAGACGATGGTTGAGAATGGTGCCGAGCGACCCGGCTTCATCCTGGTGACCTCGGGCCGCGGCAATTATCACATACTCAGTGGCAAGCCGACGGATCGCAAGCTCGAGTCCGGCGACATGATCTGGATTGACATGGGTGCAGTTGTTGGCGGCTATTGGTCGGACTTCTGCCGCGCCGCCTATTTCGGAAGGCCGATGAAGGATATCGAGGACGGACAGAAGCTCATTCTCGACGTCAACGATGCCATGATCGAAGCGACCCGCCCCGGTGAGCCAGTGCGGAAGGTGGCCGAAGCGGCGGTGCGAGCG
>Ga0126381_100003450_pt1 | contig 17153 bp, 12 predicted proteins | sample PanSoiMetPlot_28_FD_96465 | JGI IMG/M metagenome (GOLD analysis project Ga0126381, IMG submission 96465) | Tropical forest soil microbial communities from Panama - MetaG Plot_28 | ecosystem: Environmental > Terrestrial > Soil > Tropical forest > Bulk soil | place: Panama | collected 2016-02-17 | reverse complement strand
GCGGTTCGTGGCGCATGAGCGTAGAACAGGGCGAGTTGCAGCAGGTCCGTGTAACTGGTGGTTTTAATTCGTTCGACTTCTCCTATAAACTGCTGCCGGGCGGACAACTGGAAACGCCGGTGTTTTATGGCGGTTATTCACGGCGCGGGATAGGCGAAGCTTCGCGACTGCTGCATCACTTTGAGTTAGCTAGGATCCTTCCGCAGGCTCCGGCCCCGAAGCCGCGACCAGTAATTTACAACTCATGGGAGGCGACCGAGTTCCGAGTGGATGAACCTGGACAGGTGGCGTTGGCGGAGAAAGCCGCGTCGATCGGAGTGGAGCGCTTCGTGATGGATGATGGCTGGTTTGGACAGCGCAAGGACGACCATGCTGGGCTTGGGGATTGGTATGTGAACAAAGATAAATTTCCGAATGGGCTGAAGCCGCTGATTGATAAGGTGCATTCGCTCGGGATGGACTTCGGCCTGTGGGTGGAGCCAGAGATGGTGAATCCGGACAGCGACCTGTATCGGAAACATCCCGACTGGGTGCTTCACTTCACAGGTCGGCCTCGCAGTGAACAACGAAATCAACTCGTCTTGAATCTTGCACGTAGTGATGTTCGGGATTACATCTTCGGGTTTCTCGACGATCTTTTGCGACGCAATCAGATAGCGTTTCTGAAGTGGGATTACAACCGTAACTGGTCGGAGCCGGGTTGGCCTGCGGTCGCTCCGGATGAGCAACAGGCCGTATATGTGGCCTATGTTCGCAATCTCTACAGTATTCTGCGCGAGCTGCGGGCGAAGTATCCGCAGGTCGAGATTGAATCGTGTTCCGGCGGCGGTGGTCGTGTGGACTTGGGCATTTTGGGGCTGACGGATGAGGTTTGGCCCTCGGATAATACTGACCCGTTTGATCGCCTGAGGATTCAAGATGGCTTTACGTATGCGTATACGCCGGGGATAATGATGGCCTGGGTTACAGATTCGCCGAGCTGGATGAATCGACGGACTACATCAGTTACATATCGGTTCCTTTCGTCAATGCAAGGATCGTTGGGAGTGGGCGCAAATCTGAACAAATGGACCCCCTCTGAGTTCGAAACGGCGAAACAACTGATAGCTTCCTATAAGCAGGTCAGGGAGACGGTGCAGCATGGCGCGCTGCATCGATTAATTTCGCCGCGAAACGGTAGCGAGATATCTGTAACGCAATACGTTTCAACAAATAAACGGCAGGGCGTGTTGTTCGCCTTTTTGCACTCCAGCCAAATGGGATATCCGTTCCCGAGGATTTATTTGCGTGGGTTAGATCCGAAGAGAAACTATCGTGTTTCTTCAATCGCTGGTGCGCTGACGAAGGACTCGCCTACTGTAGCAAGCGGAAGTTTTTGGATGTTGCACGGCGTTGATGTGGATTTGCGGGGCGACTTTCAGGCAGCAGCGTTCCGGTTCGATAGCATTACAGATACAGATCCTACTCACTGAAACAAAAGTCGAGTAACTGGGCTAGCCGATAGTTCCCTTCAGCGTCAGTCTTTCTTGCTCAGACGGCTTCCTTCGGTACAGCCATCAGAGTGAACTCAATGGTCTGCTCGCCTAGGCGTGGACGCTTAGCGGTGAGTCGGACAGTACCTGGCATCTCCTGGGCGCGAATCCATATCGCACCTGTTCCGCCGACGAGCGCGAATGGATGGTCACCAATAATTTCGGCCGGGCCTGAGATTGTGAACACGATTGGATCATTGGCATAAGTGCGAATGGCGTCAAACTCGTCACTTACGCGGAGTACAACGTGTGTGGTATAGGCTCCGTCAGCGTTTAAGGTTGGATCGTCGGGCGCACAACGAACTTCCGGTCGACTCCAGCTCCTGATAAAGATTTCGAGATCACTGCTTGCCTTTGATGAAGCCATCAATGCGAAGGTCACCCCAGGGAAATTCAAACTGCTTTATATCGAGCTTTCTTAGATCGAGAATGAATGGCGGGTATGTCAGGTGGTTGAACTCAGTTGTATCAGGATCAACCTCTGCCGCAACCTTCCAAGGATTGCCTTCAAGGCTGCGTTCCCGGAGATGGAACTTGATGTGCTCACAGCTGGAGCAGACGACCGCGCGAGTAAAACTAGTGGACTCATCGCTCCTCGCCCAATGGAACGCGGGCCGATCCGGAGAAAGTCTTCATCGATCACCTGACCGGCACTGAGCAGATCAACGTGAACAGTGTAGAGATTAGGCTGCTGGATGTCCCAGAGCTTTACCTCATCGAGATTCGTGAGGGAGATGGTGTGGCGCGCAGGATCGGAGGTGGTCTGTGTGCTGGCGTCAACCGGCGCGGAGGTCTTCGGATTCATGGGGGGCGTTTGGATCGGGAGAACTTGTGAGTCTGGCGGGTTCACTGCCTTTGGCCATAACACGGTCACCATCACGGAGTTCAACCTGGATCGTGTCGGAGCCGGCCGTGGGTTGACCGGCGAGGAAGCAGTCTACGTCGACGAAGGGGCTGCCGGTAAGGGCGTCCTTAGGGCGATGGTGGACGGGAAAGCCTGAGCGCTGTTCGCGATGCGCGAGGTTCAACAACCCACGCGACATGACAGACACCCATCTGAAATCAGCACCTACTAAACGGCAAAATCATAGTAATGTAAAGCGTTACACAAAAATTTTCAATAAGGATGGAATGGAACAATTTGCCTCAGTTCCACACAACGAGGCGGGCCCTTGTGCAAATGCATCCACGGTCCAAAGCCCAGCTGATGTAGCGGTGATATAACGAATTCGATCTGTCAGGAACTGAATTAAGGAAAAGGGTCTATGCGTCTTTCCGCGTCTCTGCGCTATCTAATGGTACCTTCGATCACGCTTTTGGCGGCAGCGCAAGTCCAGGCCCCTTCCAACATTCCGGCAACGGCGAAGCCAGTATCTTCTAGCCTGTCCCCTGGCAACTTCATCGACATCACTGCGAAAAGCCACGTCGTCTTCAACGGCCAGGCATCTCATACCCCTAAGAAATATCTGATCGAAACAATGGGCTCTGGCGTTGCGCTGTTTGACTATGACAACGACGGCCTCCTTGACATCTTTTTTGTAAATGGCGCTCCACTCACTGATCCCATGGACAAAGAAGCGGTTCCCCAAAAAACTGATCCCAAATATTGGAATCGCCTATTCCATCAAAAAAAAGACGGCACCTTTGAGGACGTAACCGAGAAGGCTGGCCTGCAGGGCATCGGTTACGGTATGGGTGTAGCCGTTGGGGACTACGACAACGACGGCTACGAAGATCTGTTTGTCACCGGCTACGGTGGCAACCGCTTGTATCACAACAACGGCAACGGCAGCTTTATGGATGTCACTCAAAAATCCGGCGTTGGGGGCAACGGCTGGTCCACCTCAGCCGCGTGGGTTGATCTGGACAACGATGGCCTGCTCGATCTTGTTGTCCTGCGCTACTTGGACTGGAAGTTCGACGATGTTTGGTGCGGCGAGCATCGCGAAGGCTATCGCTCGTATTGCCACCCAGATATCTTCAAACCCATCTCCCCTCTCGTCTATCACAACGACGGGAATGGACACTTCACCGAAGTCGCCGCAAAGGTTGGGATCGACAAGCCCGGCAAGGGCCTGGGTATCGCCATCGCAGATTTCGATCGTGATGGCAAAATCGACCTCTCCGTCGCCAACGACTCTATGCTTGAGTTCCTCTACCGCAACAAAGGTGATGGAACCTTCGAAGAGGTCGGCATGACCGCTGAGGTAGCGGTTGACGCCGATGGCCGCACTTACGCTGGCATGGGCGTAGATTTTCAGGACTACGACAATGATGGCCTGCCGGATCTCATCATCACCAACCTCGCCAATCAGAGATATGCTCTCTACCGCAACAATGGCGATTCCACCTTCTCTTACGACGGCTACGCCAGTGGTATTGCCGGCATGACCCTGCTTCATTCCGGCTGGGGAGTTCACTTTCTCGACTACGACAATGACGGCCGCAAGGACCTCCTCATCGCGCAGGGTCACGACCTCGACACCATAGAACTGAACTATCCACAGCTTCGTTACAAGGAACCAATGCTCCTTGCGCGCAATACAGGCAAGGGGTTCGTCGACGTCTCAGCTACGTCTGGCGAAATCTTTCATCAGGCTTGGACTGGACGCGGCCTCGCTTCCGGCGACCTTGACAATGACGGCCGCATCGACGCGGTCGTCACCACAAACGGTGGCCCCGCCTACATCCTGCACAACGAGACCGTCACCACCAATCACTGGCTTACACTGTCGCTCGTGGGCCATCGCAGCAACCGCGACGGCATCGGCGCAGTAATCAAGCTGACCACCTCCACAGGTTCGCAGTATCTCACCGTCACTCCTGCCGGAAGCTATCTCTCCTCGAGCGACAAACGCGCCCACTTCGGCTTAGGCTCCGATGCTACTGTCAACCTGATCGAGATCCGCTGGCCAAGTGGAATTATCCAGAAACTAGAACACGTCCACGGCGACCAGATACTTACTGTCGATGAGGATACAACAAAGCGGTAGATTTTCGGTCGGCTTTTACTCCTTATGAGATCCATCGGATGGAGATCTGCATTCGGCAAATGTTTGAATGCAAGGGCTTCGGCATTGAAGAACCCCCTCGATACCCTCGTCGCTCAGCGAATTTTGCTAGTTTTCTAGATGTAGGCCAAAAGACAAGGCACCCTATCGATGGAAACCACGAGTGAGCAGGTTGATCCTGGTGTTGTTTTCCTGTCAAGCCCCAAGTCTTGAGCTCCGGATATCGAGCATAGATGCGATGCTGGTCTTCCGAAGTGAACTCTCGCAATCGTTTTGGTCGTCTTGGGTCCGAATGCCTTTCTGATTCAGCACATTTATCAAGCTCCACTCACGCTGTAGGCGGTAACGAGGGCATTGCGTTAGCGAACTTTTCTTCGACAACCTCCGTAAAGGCTATACAGATCAGGAGAAATGGCTACACTCAACCGCGATTCACTGGAGCACTGTTCATGAACGAACACCCGAGTCCAAATGTGAACGCCATTCGAGACAACAACAAGGCGCGTCTCCCGGAGAATGTTGAAGTTGTGCGTCGGCGCCATGGCACGCATCTTGCTATCAAAATTGAATGCAAAACAGACGATATGTGGAACGTCTGCAATCAGTGGAGTCCATCGAGGAGGTCTCATGGGGAGTTTTCTTCGCAACCTCAAACAGATTCTTAGACGGCTCCGCCATGCGCCGCTTTTTACAGCCGTTACTCTGATCACGGTGGCCATTGGCGTCGGGGCCAATACTGTCGTCTTCAGCGTCGTGCAGAACGTACTGCTTAAGCCGCTCAGTTACCCCCAGCCAGATCGCCTGATGGGCGTGTGGTACAGGGCTCCCGGTATCAATATTCCCAAACTTGGGATCGCGGAATACTTGTATTTCATCGACCGCGAGCAGAACAAAACCCTCGAAGACATCGGCATGTACACCACGGCGTCTTACAGCATGACCAGTGCCGCACAGCCAGAACAGGTACAGTCTCTGCGGGTCACCGACGGCGTGCTTCCGATTCTTGACGTGCATCCTGTTTACGGCCGGCTCTTCACCCGGCGGGATGACTCGCCCAATGTGCCGAGAACCGTCATTCTGACCGACGGCTATTGGCAACGTCACTTCGGTGGCGATCCTTCCGCAGTCGGACGCACGGTTAGGCTCGACGGCCAGATATACGAGATCATCGGCGTTCTGCCAAAGGATTTCCACTTTCTCGACCAGGACAAAGTCGAGCTCATGGTGCCCATGCAGATCGACCGCAGCCAGACCCAACTCGGCAGTTTCATCTATACGGCCGTCGCGCGGCTCAAACCGGGCGTCACGATGCAAGAGGCCAGCGCTGATCTGGGGCGCCTGGTCGGAATTGCTAATCACAGCTTTCCGCCGCCGCAAGGCTTCAGCTTAGCCCTGTTCGAAAAGGCTAATTTCGCGGTTGACCTTCATCCGCTCAAGAATGACGTGATCGGCGATGTGGGCAACGTTCTTTGGGTGCTGCTGGGATCGATTGTGATTGTGCTGCTGGTGGCATGCGCCAACGTGGCTAACCTTCTACTGGTACGCGTCGAAGGGCGGCGGCAGGAACTTGCAGTGCGCTCTGCCTTGGGAGCCAACCGCACAAACATCGTCGCGGACCTGTTGCTCGAAAGCTTAGTGCTTGGATGGGCCGGAAGCCTGATCGGCTTGGCGCTTGCCTCCGGCGCTCTGCGCTTACTGATTGCTGCTGCCCCCACAGGCTTGCCTCGCCTGCATGAGATCGGGATCGACGTGCCGGTTCTTATCTTTACTCTCGGGATTGCATTGTTTGTCAGCCTTGTCATTGGCATGATTCCTATTCTCAAGTATTCCGGCGTTACCGCGAGCACCGGGTTGCGAGAGGGCGGACGCGGGTTGAGCCAGAGCCGAGAGCGTCATCGTGCCCGCAATGCGCTGGTCGTCGTTCAGGTTGCGCTGGCGCTGGTCTTGCTGATCTGCTCGGGGCTGATGATTCGCACTTTCCGCGCCTTGGCCCGTGTCTCGCCGGGGTTCCAGGACCCTGACACGATGCAATCCTTTGATATCGTCATTCCTGCGACCCAGATTCCGGATACACAGATGGAGCAGGTTGTGCGCACCGAGCAGGCTATCCTAAACCAGCTTGCTGCTATTCCCGGAGTCACCTCGGTTGGCATCACGACGGGCGTTCCGATGTCAGGCAACCGGGACTTCAATCCCATCTATACAAGCGATCGCACCTATAAAAAGGGCGAACTGGCACCGATGCGCCGCAATAAGTTCGTTTCGCCCGGATTGTTCTCTACGATGGGAATACCGCTGGTGGCAGGCCGGGACATTACGTGGCCGGAAGAATATGAGAAGCGGCCCGTCGTCATCATCTCCGAGAACTTTGCTCGCGAATATTGGGGTTCACCCGCCAAAGCGATTGGCAAACTCATCCACATTGGGTCGACCGATCCGTGGCACGAAATCATCGGAGTAGCTGGCGATGTGTACGACGACGGCGTCAGCCAGGACCCACCAAGTTCGGCCTATTGGCCGCTGTATCAAGACAACTTTGTAACTCAAAAAGAAGTCGTGAAGCGCTATGTGAGTTTCGTGGTTCGGTCGCCACGGGCGGGCTCAGCCTCGTTCATGAACAAGGTCCAGCATGCAGTCTGGTCCGTCGATCGCGATTTACCGCTTGCCAATTCCACGACGGTTGGCGCGCTTTACACCAAGTCAATGGCGCGGACTTCATTCACACTGGTCATGCTGTGCATAGCAGGAGGTATGACACTACTGCTTGGAATCGTCGGTCTTTACGGCGTTATTGCTTATGCAATCTCGCAGCGTACACGCGAAGTCGGGATTCGCATGGCGTTGGGTGCGCAACGCGAGGCGGTTACCAGAATGTTCGTTCGTCAGGGACTTATGCTTACTGGTATTGGACTGGTCTGCGGCATTTCAGTCGCCTTTGCCACCACGCGGCTGATGCGCTCGCTCCTCTATCACGTGAGTCCAGTGGACCCGTGGACGTACTGCGCGGCAACATTTTTGATTCTAGCCATCGCATGGCTTGCGACCCACCTACCATCGCGAAGAGCAGCTCTGATCGATCCGGTACACGCATTGCGGGCCGAGTAACGGGTCCCTCGCAGGATGACAAAGGGGCCAACGGCTACAGTCATCTGCGACCGTCGGCAATGCTCCGGGATGAAAATCACTTCGACGCAGAGTCGGCTAACAGTCTGTTTCCCAAGTCACTCATCGAAACTTCATCTACCGGAATGATCAAACTGCAAAAGCGGAATATTGTCCGGCCGGCCGCACGCGATTTCATAGCTGTGCTCAAAAGACCGAACAGCGTCGGTGTCGTTGGTTAAAACGAGTGTATTGTCCTGCTGCTTGAGTGCTGACGGGCTGAAGTTCGCGCTTTCCTCGCGAAGCACTTGAGATTCGATGACGTATCCCTTCGTGTGTTGCAGGATGCGTGAACGCTCACCCGAACATTGACGTTGCGGGTTGCTGCCAAGTCAAGCAGTTCCTCGCGCAGATCGGGGCGGGCACAAGGAGAGCGCCCAGGAGAGCCCCGAATCTTCGCGACGATGTGTCTCAGCTAAGCGCATGGCGAAGCTCAACATCCAGGCGCTAATGAAGCTCAACATCCAGGCGTTACTTCTGATGGCTAGTCAATTGGACAAATCCGCGGAAAAGCCACTGGAATGGACAGACTTCCACTCTCAAGTACCCGCACCCAGTCGCGAATTTCTGCACAGAGTGGCGTTACGGCGATCCCTCCAAAACACCCAGGACAGAGTTCAAGTCGTCGTAGTGCTCTTTTCAATAGAGAGGTTGCACCAGCATAGTTTCCGGCCCGAAGGTGGTGGAATGCCGCTGTCGTCTGAATCAATGCTTGCAGAAAACTCTTCTCCGGCTCATCCAATCTCAGCCAAACGCTCTCCCAATGCTCGTGTGCCAAGAAGAATTCTGCGCTCCGGTAGCAGACAAGGCCCTCCGCAAGCGCTCCGCATTTCCAGTCCAGAGACACGCTTTCAGCATAGGCGATTTAGCGCCTAGCCGGACATCTCATACTCTCAGTTCATCGTCCGTTTCGATCCGGTTATGAAGGTCCTGAGCGCGTGAACAAGCCGATAGTTGACGCTGTCCGAAGATCGATCTGTTCACGGAAAACTCGCTCTCGGTTACAAAAGTGCAGTACACGCTTTTTCTCTTCTAACCAATTGCACGACGACCGCTCACTCCTCTCATCCGTTGCTTGTCTTACGCGGATGACGCTTCTTCCATTTCTGACTAATCACTGAATGAAGCGGAGCTTGGCCGTCAGTTGGTGGCCGGGAGCAAGGTAGAGGAGACGGTCCGGCTGGTAATCCGCGATAAAGGCAGCCCCGAAGGCAGCCCCGAAGAACACGAGGGCTGCGATTCCTGTGGCCACGGCACAAGCAGGACAAGGTCCCGCAAACACGACGGTGCCCCAGATTGCCGCAGCTAGCGCACCATTGAGCCCAAGCGTCAATCGGAGCTTCAAGCCATCGTCACCGGGAAGGATGAGGGCAACGACTTGCTGTGGGAGGTAGGTGCGAGGGCGGCCGATGGCGCGGGAGCAGACGATCTTCTCCGTGGTGAAGGACTGGATGCGGCAGGTTTGCCGGCGGTGAGGTTGGTCGAGAGTGATGACGAAGAGCCTGCTCTTGGAGGAGCCGACCAATTGCGCAACTTGCCAGGTGTTGCTTGTGGTGATGGCGGGGGCCTCAGTTGAAATCCGAGATTGAGCGAAGGCGATGGCTGCAGAGACGAGGGCGAGGGCAAAGAGGGTGAGGATACTGCGGATTGTTCGCCGGGGCATGGACGGCCTCCTGAAATTGTGCTGCCTGGATGAGACATGGAGGTAAGCGTCCGGTGGCCCGAAGGGGTGACACTTTCGCGAGTGTCACAGGCAAAGAGGGCGAGGTCGAGCGCGTCACGGTCAAGCAAATTGGAACTCTGATTCAATGCAAACTTCGGTGCTGACCTGTGCTGAGGTGTCGGAAGCAGCCACAGTCATCTCCTCAGCTACTGCGGCAACTGGCATTACAATTCGGATCGGCGGCTGTGCTCCTGATGAGGCCACCTTTGCTTGTTGCTTGATTTCGCGGAACCCCTGCTTTGTCACGCCAATGACATAGGCGCCAATCGGGAGCACATTTAGCGAGAAATTGCCCGCATTGTCAGTCTTCAACTGAGCGACTGGTTTCCCATCCTGGGTGACGACAGCAACTTGAGCGCCGGGAATCACAGCCCTGCTGGGATCAAATTTTCTCCCGCGCTCATCGGTGTTCCTTTCAAAACCTGGCAACGTAGCTCACATTCGTATGGCACTCATGCATTCTTCTCTAAGAACACATCCCATTGATTAGATTGGAGGTGCACGTGCAAAACAATCAGACGATGGTATCGGGGACACTTTGGTATGAGAGAGAACATTGGTTTTTACCGGGCAGGCACCATTTGTCTCGTCCGACAGCGCCAGCATTTCTGGAAGTCAAGGCCCGGCAAGTGGCTGGTTCTGAGCTCGACCGCCGATATCCTGGTCGTGACCATTCTTGCTTCGTGCGGTATCCTGATGGAAGCAATTCCTTTATAGGTCCTGTTCGTTGTGCTGATCGCTTGTGGCTCCTCTCTCGTAGCTGTGGACTTTGTGAAAATCGGTATTCTAAGAAGGCTGCCCCAATAATCATGTCGAAATACGCGGTCGGGGATCGTGTCAGCTGGAACTCGGAAGCGGGTCGTGTCACTGGCAGGATCATCAAAGTGCATTATCAGGATTTTGAATATAAAGGTTACCGGCATAGAGCATCTAAGGATGTCCCTCAGTATGAAATCAAGAGCGACAAATCGGATCATATTGCTGCCCATAAAGAAAGCGCATTGACCAAGATCAGCGACTGACAGTCGCGATAGGTAATTGGCAGATACTGCGCCAAGCTGGCTCAGTCAACAAGTAAGTGGATGATAGGCTTTGGCATCATTGCCGAAGATGGAAGTAATACTAAGAAGCTCTTCGAGCCAGCTTTTACCATGATGACCTCTTTGGAAACGATTATTTCGGAACTCCGATCATGCACGGTTTGTTCCGCGCATTTGCCGCTTGGCCCCCGACCAGTGTTCCAGATATCCACCACTGCCACGCTCCTGATTGCTAGTCAGGCTCCAGGTACAAAGGCGCACCTGAGCGGCGTCCCGTTCGCGGACCCATCTGGAGATCAGTTGCGATCATGGATGGGGGTGTCTGCCGATGAATTCTACGACGCCAAACGTGTTGCCATCGTTCCCATGGCTATGTGCTATCCAGGCCGAGCGCAAGGTGGTGGAGATGCTCCGCCGCGAACTGAATGCGCGAAACTCTGGCGCGAATCGCTTTTACAGCATCTTGCCAATGTGAAGCTCACGCTGCTCGTAGGCACTTACGCACAGGACTACGTACTTGGACCAGGTCTCATGACTGACCGTGTTCGCAACTTTGAACAGTATCTACCTCGCTTCTTTCCGTTACCGCACCCGTCATGGCGATCGAGAGGATGGGTAAAGAAAAATTCATGGTTCGAACAGCGTGTTCTACCACGCCTACGAGAAGAGGTTGCTTTAGATCGAGCCACTTCCTGGCGCTACCTCCAGCGGAAGATGCGCAGCGAGATTGCGAAGGGAAAGACGAGCCAGGCGGTCAATATTCCGAGCGGCATGACGAGTTGTCCGAGACTCATTCCCTGAAGCATATTTCCGCGCAGTGCATCGATGGCTGCTGTGAGCGGCAGCGCCCGCACAACCGGCTGAATCACGGCGGGAAACCGAGATGCCGAGAAAAACACTCCCGATAAGATCCACATCGGGAGCATGACCAGGTTCATCAGCCCCGAAGCTGCTTCCATCGTTCTTGCCCGCGATGCGATCAGCAGTCCGAGTGCCGAAAACGATAGCGAAGTCAGCACACATAGGAACCCGAGCTGCCACACAGAACCGCGGAACGGCACTCCAAATGCCAGCCGTGCAAACGCGAGAAAGGCGACGACTTCAATTACCAACATCAGCAGACGCGATAGCAGGAAAGCTGTCAGGTACTGCCAGCGGGGCATAGGCGAAGCGACTAGCCGCTTGAGCAGCTTCTTCTGCCGCGCTTCTACGATCGAGAAGCCGAGTCCCCAAATCGCAGACCCCATGAGATTCATTCCCAACAGGCCCGGTACAACGAAGTCAATGTAGCGGGCTCCAGTCTCGTGCAGCAGCTGATTCTCCGCGCAAACCGCCGCATGTGCTCCCGCAGCCGCCTGAACTGCTCGATCGGCCAAAAGGCGTGCAGTACGCGCATCGGGATTGCTGTCGTCATACTTGTAGGTGACGCCGTCCGGTTGCTTGATGGCGAGCAGCAGAATGTCTCCTGTCGCAAGCTCGCGAGTGCCCTGTGCCTGATCGATCGTTTTCGCTCTGAGGCCCGGGTCGGTAGCCAGAGCCTGCGTGAGCTGAGTTGTAGTGGCGGCCACATCCAGCACCTCCGCGGGCCGGTTCCGGAAAGCGATTCCCAGTCCAATAGCGAGAAGAATAGGAAAGATGAATATCCAGAAGATCGCTTCCGGTTCGCGCAGGAAGAGGCGAAAGCGCACCATCGTAAGTTGAAACAAGCTGCTGTATTCAAGCCTACTCATCGCGCAGATTCCTTCCGGTCAGGCCGACAAACACATCCTCGAGCGTAGCCGAGTGGGTGCGAAAATCGCTCAGGTGCAGCCCCTGAGCGGCCAACGATGCGAAGATGCGCGGCACGGTCGTATGGAGATCACGTACCGTGAGCTGATGCAGCCCCCCATCCACGCGGTGTCCCTGAACACCCGGAATCGCCACGAGCAGTTTTGCATCCACTTCATCCTCCCCGCTCTGTTGACTGGTGATCGCAAACTCGACAATATGATCCCCGCCAATTGAGGCAATGAGTTGTTGTGGTGTTCCAAGTGCGATGATGCGCCCGTGATCCATAATCGCTACGCGATCGCAGAGGCGGTCAGCCTCGTCCATGTAATGCGTCGTCAGAATGATCGTGCGCCCGGCCTGCTTCAACTGGTCCACCAGGTCCCACAAATGGCGGCGGGCCTGTGGATCAAGCCCGGTTGTCGGCTCATCGAGGAACAACAGTTCAGGATCGCCGACCAATGCGCATGCCATCGCAAGCCTTTGCTTCTGGCCGCCGGACAGAGTGCCTACTCGCGAGTGTCGCTTCTCTTCCAGTTGTGCGGTCTGGATCGATTCTGCCACCGAGATTCCGCGCCGATAAAAGCTGCGGAAGAGCCGAATGGTTTCCTCTACAGTCAGCTTTTCAGGGAACTGGGTCTCCTGCAACTGGATACCGATACGCTGGCGCAGTTCATTTGCGCTGCTGGCCCAATTCAATCCCAACAGCTCTACATGTCCTTCATCCGAAACCGTCAGTCCTTCGCAAATTTCGATGGTTGTCGTTTTGCCCGCGCCATTCGGACCGAGAAGTCCAAAGCACTCACCGGGTCTGACTTCAAGGTCGAGATCATCGACGGCAATGACCTCTCCGAAAGTCTTCCGGACCCCACGCAGGAGGACCGAGGCAGAAGTGCCGGGCGTTGCTGCTCAACGCATGACTTGGCAACGGCACTGCCTTCACGGGTGCCGTCAGACATTCTGTTCATCGCGTCCATCGCCTAAGAGTAAGGCGATCGGGCACAGACCAACAACTGACCTTGTCTTGGCAATCCACCAATCAATTTATCCAGCTCAAAAGGAGAACCCATGCTTGTAACCATGGAATCCAAAACGCTGCTGCTCATAAATTGGAGCAGCTCATCGCTCGCGGGCGTACGAAAGCAAGCGAACTGGTCGACTACATTATGAATCATCAGCCGAGTGACCGGCTCAGCCGTGGCGAGGAACTCGTATTTGAACCAGATACGGAGAGCAGTAACCTCCGCATTCAATATCAGACCCGCTTGCCACGAAAATCAGCCAGCTCGTTCAGCCACTCGGGCGATTTTTCAGGTGCTCGGCTTCAACAGTCTAGCCCTCTGTCATCAGTTTTCGGGACAGGTTCCACCCGAGAGTCGCGATTGCCGCTCCACATTTCCAACCCCAATCCAACCCCAAATACCATTGCTCGAAATGTCTTTACTGCTCTTTGGCACTCTTTGAAACTCCCAACCACGCCCTCCAACTCGTTGAATATAAGTTACTTGCTTGGCTCATAACCCAAAGGTCGCGGGTTCAAATCCCGCCCCCACAACCATTTAGCTCAAGAAAACAGAGAGCTTAGAAGAGGCCGCGAATCGCGGCCTCTTGCAAGAGATGAATTGGACTACGAGATTTGCAGCGAGATGGAAAGGATCGGCTTGGCTGCGGGTATAGAGCCAACCTACAGCCAAGCCGCTTAGCGTCACCAACTCAATTGAGACGTTGAACGATTGGACAATTGATTGAGAATCCTGAGCTTCCGAAGGCTGCTCCACCGGGTCCGGTGATCAGCCCGTCTTGCACGAGGGTCAGGATCTGGAACTCTTCGCGCAATTGCCCGCGGTAGCCTTCATTGATCGCGTCGTCAGTCCACTGATACAACTGTGCGTCCCAGGCTGGACTGTAATCGAGAGCTATAGTCGGGATTCCACCGAGCACGTTGTTCGGTCTGAAGCCGTCCGCCAGGTCTGCAGAAAGACCTTGCCGCAACGGGTTGTTGCATCCCCCAGCCTCCGGTCCATTGGTCGCAATAAAAATGCGTTCCGCTGGGCTGGCGAAGCTGTCGTCGTGTCCTAGCACCAGCTGACTCATGAGTGGAGCATACGTGTTGTGCTCGATGGCTGCTGCAAGCGGAATGCTCGCGTCCATGGATATATACCAAATCGGACGGCCGAAGCTGAAGCCATTGATGAGGTTGATGGTGACCGTCATGTTGTAGGGATCGATCGCCACAACCTGGTCATGCACCTTCGAATAGTCGACATTGCCACTGGGGAAGTTGATTTCATTAGCATCAACCCCGAACGCTACCATCGGTGCGTTGTAGATCACATTTCCCGCGTTTGTGATCTGCACGAACGGACTGTAGTCTGAATCGCCGATAGCCCCGGGTGCAAAGGACCTTGGAGGGAACTCCGAACCCTGAGGACCAGGAACGACGCTGCGCTGCGGAGCAAAATTCACCGTACCCTTATCGAACACGATATTGCCATTCGCGTCGAGGGTTCCGGTCCTAGCGGCATTCGTCGCGAATACGAGCTTCGTAGAGAAGTTCAGCCCAAGTTCATTGGCCACGGCCTGATCGCTCACATCTGTGAGGATGTACCAAACATTCTTCTTGGTTCCTTTGAGCGTACTCTTGTACAAGGGCAACGTGATGGTGCCATGTGCAGCGTCCACCGTGCCTGAGTTCAGTAGTTGGACTGGGCCGACTAGACTCGGATTTACCGTCGATGGAGAAGGGCCGAAGTACGACAGGGGAACAGAAGCTCCTACTGAAGGTGGCGCAGGGAATAGATCGCAGCCCGGGCCGGGTCCAATGGGTCCGGGGCCAGGACCTTGTGCCGAATTGAAGGTAGAGTCGACGGCCGTTGAGGTTGCTGTGTGGTCGACGACCGAAGCTGAAGTTGCGGTCGCTCGCTTTACCAGGCTGTGAACGGCCACCATTTCGGGGGAAAGTGGTTGTTGGGGGGATGCAGCTTTTTGTGCGATTGCCGCTGGTGAAATTAGACTGAATGCGATCAGGGTTGTCGTACAGTGAGACAGTCCGCGATGCTTGCGAAATTTAACTATCTTTGACGATGGGGAAACGTCGACTTTCATCGAATGCTCCTTACATGGATATTTGTCTCGCGCGTTCAGGGAACATCAGCACACAGCCAGAGGCTTGTGACGGGTTCGATGAAATGCGCCCCTATTGGAAACAGCAATCGTGTTCTGGTTACAGGTTCCAGTGAGATTATTTGGGTGAATTCATCTCAAAGAAATATTTGGCGGGCACAGAAACAGAAAACCGTAGTCCATTCCTGAGTGCGAACCTTAGTCCCGATGTCCGGACATCTTTGAAAGAATGCTGCGGAGCGAAAGTGGTCCGGAGCTCTCGATAGAAACCAAGCAAGTAATAGCATCTCAACGAGTGCATTCGCGAGCAGCCCCTCTCGCTTGGCAGATACCTGCATCCTTCAGACCTGTCGACGCGTCAGATGTTCGCGGATTCCTATGAAAGGTGGCACGGATGCTTCCAAGATTGTGTGCGGGACGATGGAAAAGGCATGGACCCTCAAGTGCTAAAGGAAGGCAGACGCCTTGGACACTGGGGTTTGCCAGGCGTTCGAGAGCGAGCCCAGCATATAGGTGCGAAACTCTCACCCCTAGCCTGATTCGAATTCTTACAGTGGACGACCATCGTCTTCTTCGTAAAGGAATACTCTCGAAGCTCGCTGCTAAGGACCGGGCTCATGCTGTCACGATCCGATTGAAGCGAGGAATAATTGAGCTATAGATCCCCCGAAAGGAGGAGGCGGAGACCTTCGTTTGGGCGTTTCGAGCTTGTTGCGGATACCCTACGCTCAAGATGGAAAGGGAGTCTTCAATGATTGGCCGGGCAGAGGACTTGGCCTATGGACGCCGATCTGTGGAGCATTAATTGGAGCTGTTGACGTGTGGGTTGCTTTGTTTAGTACCGGTGTCGTGGGATTCTCATCATGTTGGCAACATCAGGCGCCACATTGGCAATGATAGGACCCGGTGCATGGTCGGTCGATGCGCGTCTGTTCGGCCGGAAGCATTTCGAGATTCCGCGCTAGATGCTTTCTTCTCACGCGAAAGAGTTAGTCTTTGTTCCCCACAAATGTTAGCGTCCTTCACCGCTAATTTAGCGGTTCTATTAGCCTCGATTTTTGGTTGTGCATGACCAGAGGGGCATTCAACACTCATCTCATGCGCGGGAATATTCAAGCAGCAACAGATGCGAAGCTTGGGGGCGGGGAGACAACGCCATGATCGAAAGTATGCCAGCACGCCTAGACAATCAAATTTATCGACACGTTTCGGAATGCACTGTTAACGATCGCCTGGTGGCCTTTGCCGAACTGGCGGCAGGCATTTGCGGCACACCAATCGCAATCTTGAGACTCATCGATTTTGACCGTCGGTGGTTCACTTCGAAGCTGGGAATCTCGTTTCAGGAAGCGTCCCGCGATGTGGCTTTTTGCGCGCACGTCATTTTGCAGCAGGATTTGCTGGTTGTTCCCGATGCAGTTTCGGATAAACGCTTTAGTGATAATCCCCTAGTTACCTCCAAACCACACATTCGCTTCTATGCCGGCGCGCCGCTGATTACGCCTGAAGGCCACGCCTTGGGCACGCTCTGCGTGCTCGACTACGTTCCGCGAGAGCTCAGTGACCAGCAATGCGAGGCATTGCGAGAGTTGAGTTCGCAGGCGGCCACCCAGATTGAGCTGCGCAAACCGAATACCGACCTGAATAAAGTAGCGAGCAGCGCCGATTCGGCTATGGAAGCCTTGCGCGCCAGCGAAGAATTCAAAAACCGTGTGCTTGCCTGCAGCCGCGATTGCATCAAGGTGCTGGATCTCGAAGGCCGGCTCATTTACATGAATGAAGGTGGAATGCAGTC
>Ga0126381_100003449_pt1 | contig 17155 bp, 14 predicted proteins | sample PanSoiMetPlot_28_FD_96465 | JGI IMG/M metagenome (GOLD analysis project Ga0126381, IMG submission 96465) | Tropical forest soil microbial communities from Panama - MetaG Plot_28 | ecosystem: Environmental > Terrestrial > Soil > Tropical forest > Bulk soil | place: Panama | collected 2016-02-17 | reverse complement strand
GCTTCGCCGCTTAGCTCTATCAAGCACGCGGGGCTCCCCTGGGAACTCGGTCTCGCTGAAACGCAACAGGTGCTGCTGCTCAACGATCTCCGCGGGCGTATCCGCGTGCAGACCGACGGCAAGCTGCAGACCGGCCGCGATATCGTCATAGCCGCTCTGCTCGGCGCTGAAGAATTCGGTTTCGCCACCACGCCGCTCATTACCATGGGCTGCATCATGATGCGCAAATGCCATCTGAACACCTGTTCGGTCGGCATTGCTACCCAGGATCCGGTTCTGCGCGCCCGCTTCACCGGCCAGCCGGAGCACGTTGTAAATTTCTTCTTCTTCATCGCCGAACAGGTGCGTCAGCACATGGCAAAGCTCGGCTTCCGCACCTTGGACGAGATGATCGGACGCGTCGACAAGATCGATGCCTCCATCGCCGACGCACACTGGAAGGCCAAGGGTATCGACCTGTCGTCGATCCTTTACGCGCCCACTGTCCCCTCACGCGTGGCTCGCCGCAAGGTCCAACCACAGGATCACGGCCTCGACCAGGCACTCGATCACAAGTTGATTGCCAAGGCTGCTCCCGCTCTCGAATCGAAGGCTCCCGTGACCGGAAGCTTCGCCATTCGCAATGTGCATCGCACCGTGGGCGGTATGCTGGGCGGCGAGATCGCGCGTCGCTATGGCTCGGCAGGCCTGCCCGACGGCACGATCCAGTTCAAGTTCGAAGGCTCCGCGGGCCAGAGTTTCGGAGCGTTTGTGCCAACAGGCGTCACGCTCGAACTCGAAGGTGATGCCAACGACTATCTCGGCAAGGGCCTCTCCGGCGGGCGAATCATCGCCTACCCGCCAAAGGCGTCCTTCTTCCTGCCGGAAGAAAGCATCCTCGTCGGCAATGTCGTGCTCTACGGCGCAACGAGCGGCGAGGTCTTTCTCAACGGCATCGCCGGCGAACGTTTTGCAGTTCGCAACTCCGGTGCAACGGCCGTTGTGGAAGGCGTGGGCGACCACGGCTGCGAATACATGACCAACGGCACGGTCGTCGTGCTTGGCACTACGGGACGCAATTTCGCCGCAGGCATGAGCGGCGGTCGCGCCTTCGTCTTCGACGACCAGGGCGACTTTTCTTCGCGCCGTTGCAACAAGGCCAGCGTCGATCTCGAGCCACTGGTTACCGATGCCGATGTCGCTGAGGTTCGCGCGCTGCTCGAGCGCCACCGCGACTGCACCGGCAGCCCGCGCGCGGCATGGATCCTCGAGCACTGGGCTGATGCGCAGGCGAAGTTCATCAAGGTCTTCCCGCACGAGTTCAAGCGAGTGCTCGGCATCGAGCGCGTCGATACCGTCTACTCACCGCCAATCAATAATGCGCCTCAGGTCGAGGCAGCCGCCGAGGTGCAGCATGGGTAAAACTACTGGGTTTCTGGAAATCGAACGCGAGCAACCCATCCGTCGCAATGTCGAGGAGCGCGTCAAGGACTGGTTTGAAATCTACCAGCCGTTTCCAGAGGAGAAGCAGCGCGAACAGAGCGCGCGCTGCATGGATTGCGGCGTCCCTTTCTGCCATACCGGTTGCCCGGTGAACAACCTCATCCCCGACTGGAACGATCTCGCCTACAATGGCCGCTGGCAGAGCGCGATCCGGCGCCTGCACGCAACAAACAACTTTCCAGAATTCACCGGCCGCATCTGCCCCGCTCCTTGCGAAGCTGCCTGTGTCCTCGGCATCAATCAGCCTGCGGTTTCCATCAAGCTCATTGAACGCAGCATCGTCGAGCGCGCGTGGGACGAGGGCTGGATTCACCCCGAACCGCCCGAGAACAACACAGGCAAGCGCGTAGCCGTTGTCGGCAGCGGTCCCGCCGGGCTCGCCGCTGCACAGCAACTTCGCCGCGCCGGTCATTCCGTGACCGTCTACGAGAAGAACGACCGCATCGGCGGATTGCTGCGCTACGGCATCCCTAACTTCAAGCTCGAAAAGCACGTCCTCGACCGCCGTCTCGATCAGATGCGCGCCGAAGGTGTCACCTTCCTTACAGATGCGCACGTCGGCGACAATATCCCGGTCGAGACGCTGACCAGCCACTACGATGCCATTCTTCTCGCCGGCGGAGCCGAGCAGCCGCGCGATCTCAAGATCCAAGGCCGCGAACTCAAGGGCATCCACTTCGCCATGGAGTTCCTGCCGCAGCAGAACCGTCGCAATGAAGGCGACCTCGTCGACCCAGCCGTTTCGATCACCGCGACGGGCAAACGCGTACTCATCATCGGGGGTGGTGACACCGGCGCCGATTGCCTCGGCACCAGCCACCGCCAGGGCGCAAAGAGCGTACATCAGATCGAGATCATGCCCAAGCCGCCTGAGACGCGCGCAGGGTCCACACCCTGGCCGCTCTGGCCGCTGCAGCTGCGGACAGAAAGCGCCCACGAAGAGGGCGGAATTCGTGACTGGGCCATCAACAGCCTGAAATTCACTGGCGATGAGAACGGCAATGTGAAGCAGGTTCACGCTGTCCGCGTTGGCCCTCCGCCGAAGTTTGAGCCACTTGCCGGAAGCGAGTTCACCCTCGATGTCGACCTCGTACTTCTGGCAATGGGCTTCCTGGGTCCAGTAAAGGGCGGAATGATCGAGCAGTTCGGCCTCGCTCTTGACCAGCGCGGCAATGTGCAGACAAACGGTGATTACATGACCTCGGTCGAGGGCGTATTCGCGGCCGGTGATATGCGCCGGGGCCAGTCTCTCGTGGTCTGGGCGATCTCCGAGGGCCGCAAGGCCGCTGCCGCTGTCGATCACTATTTGGCAACCAAGCAGCTCGCTGCTCCGTCACTCAGGCACGCGCGAGTGTAGTCCTTACGCGGCTCAGGCGCGGGAAAGGGCGTGCTAGCGCCCTTTCCCGTGATCTCTGCGGTACCTCCAAATCCCGTAGCCGGTGCCTACAATAAGCAGCGCAACATAAGCAGTCAGAATCGGCACAGCCCATTCGCTTAGACTCCTCTGCCATATGACCACTACCGCTCGGCCGTATCGATAGCCGAGCCATGCCACGGCTCCATATCGGACCGCGCGCCCTGCGCAATAAGCGATCAAAAAACGGTTGCGAGAAAGTCCAAGAGCGCCGGCCGCAAGCAGGAAGGGCGTTAGTGGAATCGGCGGAGGAAGAATTGCAGCCAGACCTACCGACAGCATCCCCTTGTGCCTCACCCATCCATGAATGCTGCGTACGAATCGGCCCTTCCCCAGTTTTGTGAGTGCTGCTTCTCCACCTCTCTTCCCGGCAGCCCAGGCCAGATAACCACCTATCGCAGAACCTGCAAAAGCCGAAGCCGCGAGGATGATCGGCGATGAAGCGGACCTCGCTCGGAAGGCGGTAAGAAGCAGCAAGATCAGGTCAGTGCTTCCGGGCACCGGAATCGGAATGACCGAAGAGTCAACGACTGCCAGCCCAAAGAGCCCAACTGGGCCGAGGTTCATCAGCCAGCGCGCAAACGGCGATGAGGATCGTGCGGCTGACGGCGGCGCTTTGGATGAGGAAGCCAGCATCGCGCTCAACAACGCGGATGTGACGCCCGGCAACTGGGCTCTTCTAAGACTCAATCCTTTGCATGACGATGGGCACACTCGCGCGCACCCTCTCGGTCCTCCAACTCAAATGCTGCGTTCACGAGTGCGATGTGCGAAAACGCCTGCGGAAAGTTCCCCAGCATTCGACGCGTCTTGACGTCGTATTCCTCTGAGAGCAGACCGAGATCGTTCCGCAGCGACAGCAGGTGCTCAAACAGCCTTATGGCATCGTCTTTACGTCCCACCGCTTTCAGGCTGCTGACCATCCAGAAACTGCAAGCGAGAAACACGCCCTCTCCCGGTGGAAGCCCGTCGCGCGCCCTGGCAGTGTTGTATCGAAGAACCAGGCCGTCCGGCATTAACTCGCGTTCAATGGCTTCGACCGTCCCCTTAACCCGTGGGTCGCTCCCAGGCAAAAATCCCACGAGTGGAATCTGCAGCAGCGAGGCATCCAGCTCGTCTCCCCCGTAGACCTGCACAAAGCTGTTCTTCTTCGCGCTGAATCCTTTTTCGAAGATGTCTTGCCGGATCGCGTCTCTTGTCTTCTTCCATTCCTCGACCGGAGCGGCGTAATTCAGTTGCTCCGCCAGCAGAACGGCGCGGTCGAATGCGACCCATGACATCAGCTTCGAATAGGTAAACTGCTGTGGACCGCCGCGCACCTCCCATATCCCCTCATCCGGCTCGCGCCAGATCTTCTCCAGGTGATCGAGCAACAGAACCAATATGCGAAAGTCCTGCTCCGTGTGGCGTCCCATCTTGTGCTGCGCATGATAAAAGCAATCAAGCATCTCTCCGTAGATATCAAGCTGAACCTGCCTCGATGCCGCATTGCCTATGCGCACCGGAGTTGAGCCCTCGTATCCCGGCAACCAATCCGCGGTCCACTCCGGCAGTTGCCGTTCTCCGGCGAGCCCATACATGATCTGTACCTGGTCAGGGCTGCCGGCAAGCGCGCGCAGCAGCCAGTCCTGCCAAGCCGCCGCTTCGTCGAAGTAGCACGCATTGGCGAGCGCCAGCAACGTAAATGTCGTATCGCGCAGCCAGCAGTATCGATAATCCCAGTTCCGCACCCCACCGATGCATTCAGGCAGCGACGTTGTCACCGCTGCCACCAAACCTCCGGTTGGCATGTAGGTCATCGCTTTCAAGGTAATCAGCGATCGTTCGACAGCCTCGCGATACTCTCCCTCGTATTGCAGATGACTTGTCCACTCCTGCCAGAAAGCCTCCGTGTCTTTGAGCGCTTGTTCGGCATCGATCTCGGCGGGATCCTCCTGGTGTGAAAACCCATATGTCAGCGTGAACCAGACCCGCCTTCCCTTCGTAATCGGAAACTCCCCAACCGTTTTGAGGTCTTCTCCGTGAGTCGGCACGGAGGAGCGCAGAATCGCCAGATTCGGACCTGCTATCGCACGAACTCCATTCTCGATGCCCGTAACCCATGGAACAGTGCGGCCATAATCGAAACGCAGACAGAGCTCCATTCGAACCTGCGCCGTACCGCGAATACCTTCTACGATGCGCACAACGTCAGGGTTCTTACCGCGCACGGGCATGAAATCGATAAGGCGTATCGCCCACTCCGCGGTCGCAAATTCGGTCTCAAGAATCAGCGTATGTTCGCGGTACTTTCTCGTCGTCTTCCAATTTCCTTCGACTGGCGCGACTCTCCAGTAGCCGTTATCGTCCGAACCGAGCAGCTTGGCAAAGCATGCTTCCGAAGAAAATGCCGGCCAGCAGAGCCAGTCAATGGAGCCCGCATCGTCTACGAGCGCGCCAGTCTGGCAATCGCCGATCACCCCGTAATCTTCGATCCTCGCTGCCATGGCCTGCTTATTGCTCCCGGTAATTCCGCATCAGGCCGCCGTCGACCACGAACGTAGAGCCGGTCACATAGGCGGCATCGTCCGACGCCAGAAATGCAACCAGCGCGGCAACATCCGCCGGCGTGCCGAGTCTGCCCAGCGGGATATTTGCCATGAGCGCATTCAACTTCGGCTTGTCCTCAAGAAGCGATTTGTTGATCGGCGTTGCAATCGCTCCTGGCGCGACGTTGTTCACGGTAATGCCGAGCGGCCCCAGTTCCACCGCAAGATCGCGCGTCAGCATCCGCAGACCGCCCTTGCTGCAACAGTACGAAGCGAATCCCGGGAAGGCCATGTCCTCATGAACCGAGCTTATGTTGATGATCCGCCCCGGCTTCTTCGCATCGCGCAAGCGCTGAACAAAAGCCTGCGTCAGGAAGAACGGCCCGCGCAGATTCACCGCCATCACCTTGTCATAGTCGGCTTCCGGTGTGTCCCAGAAGTCCGACTTCTTCTCCATCCCGGCATTGTTCACAAGGATGTCCGCGGAACCGAACCGATTCCATGCGGTATCCACCAGACACTTGGCGTCGTCGACCCGGGTCACATCTGCCCTCACGATCTTGCCTTCGCCACCGCATTTTTCAATGGCCGCTTCCGTTGCCGCCGCCCCCTCAGGATTGCCGGCATAATCCACGATCACCTTGGCGCCTTCACAACCGAGTCTCTCGGCAATCCCTTGTCCGATCCCGCTGCTGGCTCCCGTTACGACGGCCACCTTCCCTTGAAATCGCTGCATAGCACTCTCCATGGAAGTTTTGATTCACTCAGATCGAAAGAATCCATACAGCAATACCGCGAGAACTACCGTACTGACGACGACGTACAACCTGTCGCGCTCGATCGCAAAGGCAATCAGCGCAAACACCACCCTTGCCACTGGTGTCGCGATGAGCAGCAACACGGCAACCTGAATGGTGGCTGTGGGGTCGCCGGTGGCAACCCGGTGTAGAACACTGTTGAAATGGCCAAAAGTCTGGGGTTCTCGAGTGAACACCCTGTAATCAGGTTTCTGCGAACGATGAGCCATTAGATAGAAGACGCCGCCGGCAAGCATCACAAATGAGGCCAACAGAACGCCAAACTGCAGGAGCCGTCCCATGATCGCTTCCATCCGGCGGTCATCGAAATGATCCTGATTTCCTGTTGCTGTTTTCTCGTCTAGAACCATTTCGCCACCCCGTTGATGATCATCTCCACGCCAAGCGCCAGAATAACGACCGTGAATATGGTGCGCAATACGGCGACATGGGCGCGGGCAAGATAGCGTGCGCCCAGGAGTGACCCCGCGAGCACACCGAGCATCACGGGAAACGCCAGCCCCGGAGCAATCAGTCCACGATGCAGATAAATACCTGCGCTTGCGGTCGCCGTTACGCCGATCATGAAGTTGCTCGTGGTGGTCGAGACCTTGAAAGGAATTTTCATGATCCGGTCCATGGCCAGCACCTTCACCGCACCCGAACCGATGCCGAGCAGTCCCGAGAGTGCTCCCGCTATGAACATCACGCCGAATCCGCCCGAAATGTTCTCCACCTCATACTTGTGGCGCGTTCCATCCAGTCCGGGGTAGTCGCCGGACAGACCAAGCTTGCTTGACCAGGGACTTCCCTTCTGCAACTGCTGCTCTGGAAGGCGCGACTGTTGCCACGATAAGAATGCAGAGTAGATCAGCACCACGCCGAAGATGATCGCCAGCATCTGCGTGTGGACCACAGTCGCCAGATAGGCCCCGACAACAGCGCCCACAGTTGTGGCAACTTCCAAAAACATCCCTATCCGGACGTTCGAGTAGCCCTCGCGCACATACGCAGCGGCCGCACCCGACGAGGTCGCAATCACCGAAATCAGCGACACGCCGATTGCATAGCGAATGTCCACGTGAAAGCCCAATGTCAACAGCGGAACCAACACCATTCCGCCGCCGAGGCCGGTGAGCGCGCCAAGCAGACCCGCCAGCAGCGAACCGGCAAAAAGAAGTCCGGAGAAGATGAGCAATGTCATGATCGGAAACCTGCTTGAACGAAATAGGTTGTGGCGCTAAGGCTTGCCGCGAAAGAGGTAGAACAACTCGATGAGCAGAATCAGCACTACTGCAAATTCGAGGAAGAATGCCCGGCTCTGGTTGAATTGGTCCACCATGTAGTTGTAAAGATCATCAGCCGTCTTTACCTTCCGCGACACCAGCTCCTTGTAATCCGGAACTCCTACCTTTGCAGCGGCCAGCTTATACAGCCGCGCCGCGAACATATCGCTCAGAAACTTAATCGCGTTATCCGCTCGCTCGGTCAACTCCGAGACATCCAGCAGTGTCGTGTGCAGGTTCCGCGCGGATTTCGCCAGGCGCCATCGCGCCAGGAATCCGGTCTTCTGCTCCAGCAATGCATACGCCCGATCCAGAATCTCGGTCAGCAGTTCATCGTAGTGCCGAAACTCAAGCAACTGCGAATTTGCGTATTCGAGGAGTTGGATCGCCATCTCTGCTCCGGACGTGCTGTCGTACAGAAATGCCGCGTTCCATCCGATCACAGCCACGTCATTTGCGTAATAGGAAATCTGCGAGTGCAGAACTTCGTTGCACTCTCCCGCAGAAAGGCGCTGCCGATCACCCCTGACCACCTGGGCTATTTCGAATCCATGGTCTCGAATCAGCTCATTCGCCGAAGGTGCTCCCGGCGCCTCGCTTACGTGAAAGATGAAGTAGTCTTCGACGAGCCATTTTGAATAGGGACGAACCATTGCTTCGGTAGATTGCGCCAGCCGGTTTTTCACCACCGGCTCGGCCCGCGAGGCGAAGTCAATATCCCAGACCCACCGACTGGCCAGATGCACCAGGTTATCCCAATCGCCCTTGAAAGGAAGGTGGAAGACAACACTCACGACGCCGTAGTCGTAGTACTTGATCTCGCCACCGAGCCTTTCGCCACTCTCCAGTTGCAACGGCTCAATCGGCTCGACCACCGGTGGACGCTCATATCGCACATACGCCGGCGCCGCGTGCTTCATCCTCGGCTGCTGTTGGACCGTTCGCTCCTTCGCAGTCTGCAAGCGGTCCAGACGCAGTTCTTCGCACACGTCAAATTGAATCAGCACCAGGACGGAGCCGGTCAGCGCAGTGGATACCGAAGTTGGAGACGCGCTCGTCACCTACAAGCGCATGGTAAAGCATGTGCCCTCACTTGACTTCATTAAGCTGGACGCACGCGCTCTCTGGCAAGGGCTTACACTAGTCGAATCTGGAAGGCGCTCCCACAGGTCGCATAATCATGGCAAGATCAAGCCGTCGGCACGACCCGGCAAAAACGCTGCCTGCCAAAACGTTAGAAGACCAGCTCGCTCGCTACCGCCAAATGCGGGACTTCAACGTTACCGCCGAGCCACGCGGCGGCAAGGCAGCCATCGAGGCCGCAACACAGGCCGCCGCACTACCGTTCGTCATTCAGAAGCATGACGCTTCGCACCTCCATTACGACTTTCGCCTCGCCTGGAACGGCGTCCTGAAAAGCTGGGCCGTTGCCAAGGGCCCCAGCGATCTGCCCGCCGACAAGCGTCTCGCTGTGCAGGTGGAGGACCACCCCATCGAATACGGAAATTTCGAAGGCACCATTCCCAAGGGCCAGTATGGCGGCGGCACCGTCATGCTCTGGGACTTCGGTGAATGGGAGCCGCTCGTCGATGTCGATCGCGGCCTTGCTGACGGGCAGCTCAAGTTCAACCTCACAGGGCAGAAGCTTCACGGCCGCTGGGCGCTCGTTCGCATGAACACGCGCGACGCTCGCCCGGGCAAACCCAACTGGCTGCTCATCAAGGACCGCGACGAATACGCCCGGCAAGCGGACGAGCCCTCCATCACAGATCGCGAGCCCGACAGCGCCGTCTCAAAACGCACGATCGAGCAAATTGCCAAAGACAATGACCGCGTTTGGAACAGCGATCGTAAACAGGAGCAGTCGCAGACAACAATGGCGCCGCGGACTCATAACAAGAAAGCAGCGCCAAAGAAACCCTCTTTCGGCGTGCTCCTCAAGTCCGTCCCGGAAGAGGAGTTCCCTGGTTTCATCAGCCCGCAACTGGCCAAGGCCTCCACCAGCCCCCCAACGAGTGACGACTGGGTTCACGAGCTGAAACTCGACGGCTACAGAATCCAGATCCTGATTCGGCCCCCGACACGCTCTCGGCAAAAAAACGTCTCGCTTTTTACCCGCAAGGGCCTCGATTGGACGCATCGGATGCCCGAGCTCGCGCGCGCAGCCGCGCACCTTCCCCTTGAAAGCGCGATACTCGATGGCGAAGTGGTTGTTATCGACGAGAAGGGCGCGACCAGCTTTGCCGACCTTCAGATCGCGTTCCAGGAGGGCGCAAAAGTTCATCTCACTTACTTTGCCTTCGACCTGCTCCACCTCGACGGCCACAATCTGCGCGGCCTCCCGCTCCTGCAGCGCAAAGAGTTACTTGCAAAACTCCTCGCCGGCCTCGATGAGGACTCACCCCTCCATTTGAGTGAGCATTTCGAAGCGAACGGAAAGAAAGTCTTCGACCATGCTTGCGCTCTCGGTGCGGAAGGCATCGTTTCCAAGCTTGCATCCGCCCCCTACTCTTCAACGCGGGGCAGCTCATGGCTCAAAGCGAAGTGCTTTCAGGAACAGGAATTCGTCATTGGAGGATTCACCGATCCGTCGTCCGGCCAACCAGGCATTGGAGCCCTGCTTGTCGGCTACTACGATGAGGGCAAGCTTCGCTACGCTGGCCGATCCGGGACGGGTTTCACGCAGAAGACGCAACAGACTTTGCGCGAGCAACTCGACAAGCTTGTCCAATCCAGGACGCCTTTCGCAGACCTGCCAAAGGGCATCTCCCGCGGCGCTCATTGGGTCAAGCCCGAGCTTGTTGCTCAAATCACTTTCGCCAACTGGACCCGCGACGACATTCTGCGCCAAGCCGCATTCAAGGGCCTACGCGAAGACAAGCCGGCCAGGGAAGTCGTTCGCGAAAAAGCCGCCCCCCCCCATTCGTCAACCGAAGCCACGGCCGAGGTGGCAAAATCCATGTCGGAATCAAAACCTCCGCGTCGTGCCGCGAGCAAGTCTGCATCCGGAACCGACCTGCCCATCACGCACCCCGAGAAGATCCTCGATGTCGAATCCGGCATGACGAAGCTGATGCTGGCGAATTATCTCCTCGCCGTGGCGGATCATATGCTGCCGCACATCGCCGACCGGCCGCTCAGCATCGTTCGATGCCCCGAAGGCACCGCCAAGCCCTGCTTTTTCCAAAAGCATGTCGGTAAGGGACTTCCCTCCGGCATCCGTAGCGTTCCGGTGCGCGATAAGAAGACCAACGTCGTCGAGCAATACGTCACGCTCAACACGGTTGAAGGCCTTGTCGGCCTCGCACAAATGGGTGTGCTCGAGATCCATCCATGGGGATCGAAAAACGACTCGCTCGAAAAGCCCGACCGGATCGTCTTCGACATGGATCCCGACGAGGCTATCGACTGGAAAACTCTGGCGGCAACCGCACAGGAGTTCCGGTCTCTCCTCGAAGACCTCAGCCTCGAAAGCTATCTCAAAACGACCGGCGGCAAAGGACTTCACGTCGTGGTCCCCATCCTGCCGGATGACGAATGGCTCACCATCAAGGAATTCGCCCACAACATCGTGCTTTCGATGGAGCGCAAGAACCCCAGCCTCTATGTCACCAAAATGACCAAGGCTCTGCGCAAGAACCGCATCTATCTCGACTATCTGCGCAACGACCGCGGCTCCACGGCCATCGCCCCCTACTCATCGCGTGCACGCTTCGGCATACCCGTTGCGCTCCCTCTCGAGTGGAAGGAGCTCAATGCCAGAGCCAGGCCTGTTTTTCATGTAACGGATTTCGATTCCTGGAAGAAACGGCTCGCAGGGGACCCCTGGGCCGACATGGGTAGGGTCAAACAACGTCTCAACCCCAAGTCACTCCGCGACACAGAACGTTAGCCATGCAATTTCCGGCCCCTGCGAACCGACGGATCATCGTTTACGCAACAAACCGGTTTAATCGAATTAGGCGGACAAGCGCCTTATTTGACTTAAGGCGGAAAAGCGCCTAAAGTTGATTTAGGCGAAAAAGCGCCTTATGCCACGTTCGGAGGAAAGACATGGAAACCCTTGCTCGCACTCCGCTTCAACTCGGAAACTCCATTCGTGAGGCGCGGCGAAAACTGGGTTTGTCCCAAGAACAACTCGCCGCAAAAGTTGGCGTACGCCAGAAAACGGTTTCGGATATCGAAAGTGCTGGCGCAGGACGACTCGACACACTGCTGCGGGCGCTCAGCGCACTAGACCTCGAACTCGTAGTCCGTCAGCGAACCAAAAGTTCTGCAAACGACATTGAGGCTATCTTCTAATGCCGCGCGCGCGTTACGAGCCCCTCAATGTTTATCTCAACAGCCGCTTAGTCGGCCAGCTTCGTCGCGATATTTCTGGAGCCATATCTTTCCAGTACGATCGATCGTGGTTGGAATGGGAATTCGTCTTGCCAGTCTCACTCTCACTTCCCCTTCGAGTGCAGACATACAGCGGCGCCCCAGTCATGGCAGTCTTTGACAACCTGCTTCCCGATAATGATGATCTCCGGCGTCTGATCGCCGCGCGCACGCACGCAGAAGGAACCGATGCATATAGCCTTTTGGGAGCGATCGGACACGATTGCGTCGGCGCTCTCCAGTTTCTGCCTCAGAGCATCGAACCTGGGCCTGCGGGCGCTGTCGAAGGAGATCCTATCAGTCACGACGAAATCGCCTTGATCATCGAAAACCTCGCCACTGCGCCTCTTGGCATCTCAGAAGATGAGAGTTTCAGAATCTCGATCGCCGGTGCTCAAGAGAAGACCGCGTTTTTATACCGGGATGAAAAGTGGTGCAAGCCACGTGGCACAACCGCAACAACTCACATTTTCAAGCCGTCCATCGGTAAGCTTCCAAACGGGGTCGACCTCACAAGCAGTGTTGAAAATGAGTATTTCTGCCTGAAGGCAGTTGCAGCGCTTGGAATTGAGGCGGCTCAGCCGCAAATGATGACTTTCGGGAACAGAACCGTACTAGTCGTGGAACGATTCGACCGAAGATGGACCGCCGATGAAAGACTCCTTAGGTTGCCCCAAGAAGATTGCTGCCAAGCGCTTTCCATTTCTCCAACCCGCAAATACCAGTCACATGGTGGCCCAGGCATTGTGCAGATACTTCAGCTGCTTCGTGGCAGCGACGATCCGCTTGCCGATCAGCGTGCCTTTCTAAAGGCAAACATCATCATTTGGCTCATGGGAGCGACAGACGGACACGCGAAAAACTTCAGCGTGTTCCTCCGGCCGGGTGGCCGCTTCCGCTTAACGCCGCTGTACGATGTGATCTCGGCTCAACCAAGCGTCGATTCGAAACAGATCCCTTGGAGAAACTTTAGTCTGGCGATGTCCTTCGGAACCAAACCCCACTACAAAATGAAACAAATCGCTCCGCGTCATTTCCTCCAGACCGCAATCAGCGCCGGCATTGCAAAAGATGTCGTGCCCTCGATTATCGGAGAACTATGCAGCGATCTAATGGCGGCACTTGATCGCGTGAACGCAGACCTTCCAGTTAGCTTTCCCAGCAAGATTGCCGATTCAATTTCGGACGGAATCAAACGGCGGCTGCAAATTTTGGAAACCGACAGCCGAGAAGAACCTGCTAGAGTGTCAGCCTAATTCTTCTACAGTGCACTAGTCGTACACCGGTTCGCTGGAACCGGCCAGGAGCGCGGAGGCGCGCTCGAGCATCAGATTCGGATGCACGGGCTTCGCGAGCACCTCGAACTGGTGCCCCTTTCTTCCTGCCTCTTCCAGCAAAACCGTCGTGTTGGAATGCCCTGAAAACAGAAGCACATGGCAGCAAGGATGATTCGCCTTGATCACGATCGCAAGATCGATCCCGTTCATCTCCGGTAGCATGACGTCCAGGATTGCCAGATCTGGTCGCCACTCTGAGATTACTTCGATCGCATGTTCGGCAGAGTAGGCAACGCGCGCGTCATACCGCTGTGATCTGAAAATCAACGCCAGAGTGTCGCTGATGGCGGCCTCATCATCGACGATCAGAATCTTCCGGCTAAACCTCTGGATCGCCATATTCGTCACATTGATCAATTCAGATGCGCGGGACACCTCTTCATGGTTGGACGGACTCGAAGCAATGAAGCCAGAATTATGTGACGATGCTCCGCGGTCAAGCTTCGTGTCCGTCAGGCTGCCCTTTCCTCGGTCCGCGACCTCGCCTGTCTCCCAGGCTGCAAAATCATTTGGAGCGCCCCGGTTCCCCATGGAGAGTACGATGCTCCGAAAAGCCTGCTAGTATACCTCGAACGGCGATCGGCCCCCGATTTCATTAAGGCAATTGCACTTGTGAAATACGCCAAGTGACTCGAAAAAAGGGACCTGATGCTCGATCCTGAAGCGATAACCCGGGAATGGCCCGATCGAATCCGGCGCCTGTCTAGGCGTCTATCCCTCTCTCAGGGAGCTATGGCAGACCCTTTTGGCTCCAAGTTGGACACCCCCGCGATCTCCCGGATGCTCCGCTATTCCGCCGGAGTCCAGATGCTGTTCGGCCTCGCTACCGCGTACATCTCCTTGCCGATCTGGGTAAATAATCCGCGGGGCTCGCCTTTGGAGCTGCCTCCTGGCGGATAGGTGGCGTACAGATCGAAGTGCGTTCGATCCGGAATGTACGTGAAGTGCGCATCCGCATTCAGGGCACGCAGCACCGCATCCATCTTGTGCGCCGCTCCATCCAGATAGAACGTATCGGCCGTTCCCACAAACACGTGAATCTTGCCGCGCAGATCGGTTCCGTGCTGTGGCCACGTGCTTTGCACGATATGAGCAAGATCGTAATGATCGTGCCAGTAAGCAATCACTGCAGGATCCACATTGCCCGTCTTGCGATCGAACATCGGCAATGGGCGCCCATCGGCTGCGCGCGGCGAGAATACCCACTCAAACGACGCGATCTGACCTCCGTAAGGCCCCAGCACCACCTCGTTGTGCGCGAATTCCTCAAATGTGGCGACTACCTTGCCGTGATCCCGAATGATCGGATATGGCGTTCCATCCGGTCGCTTGTACACATTTGCATGCGGAGCGTACAAGTCGATGCCCGTGAAATCATGGAAATCGCTCGGGTCAGGTGATGTGGACCAGGTTCCGCCAAACACCTTGGGATAATCGATCTGCAACTGCAACGTTGCCCACCCGCCTGAAGAGTGTCCCTGCAGGAATCGCCCGCTGGGCCGCCCATCCATTCGGTACTTCTTCTCGAGAAACGGAATGTATTCCGTTGTCAGCGCTGTTCCCCACGGCCCGTTGTTCACCGAGTCGTCAAACTCGTGTGTCCCCGTCGGGCACGACTCGTCGAGCATCACCCAGATCATGGGCGGCACCTTGTTCTTCGTCATCAGATCGAGAATGATGGCGCCGGAAGATCTCGCCCCGTTCAGGTCGCCGCCGAAACCGTGCGTCCAGTAAACCGTCGGATATCGATCCTTCGGATGCTCGTCATATCCCGGCGGTGTAATCACCCAGGCACGCACATGCGTCGGCTGGCCCGAGAATGCTGTCAGAGCCGGGCTCACGAAATCCTCGAGATGAGCGCTCTTCTCAAATCCGGGGGGAACGGGCCGGATCGAGCGCTCCGGCACAACCTGGTTGAGCGTGAACTCAGGTTCCGGGCCCTGCCCTGGCGTATACGAGACAAGTGAGACTACGTCGCTGACTAGATCGCCGGGCTCGCGACCACCGTAGTTGTAGTTGTGGTGAACATCCAGAACAGCCTGTGCGTCATAGTCGCCCGCCTTCAGCGAAGAGAACCCAGACGGAAAGGCGACATCATCCGTATCAACATCCACCGTCGAACCCGCGCTTAGATTCGTTACCTCTTTCGCCGCAACATAAACCTCACTTGGCTTGAACGGATTCTCGTCTACGGCTTTCAATCCCGTCCCCGCGGTCAGGAAGACCAGGAGTCGCCCCGATACAGGCATCGTTAACTGTGGACCGACAGTCACGCGAAAGAAGATATGTTGCCGCTGTTGCGCCAGAGCAGCGCACGAACACAGAAAAATCGCAACCGCCGGGGAAAGCCTTCGTGAGATTTGCATAATTCCTGAATTGTATGAGCAGCCAATCGCATTCAGCAATCGACTCGATGCTTCGGTAGTGGGTCGGTATGAATCTGTTTTGAAGGGGCACGGCTTTCAGCCGTGCCGAAGTGTTCGCAAAGAATTGCCTGGGCATTAGCCCCTGAGGGATGCAGGTTCCAAACTGACCCACCACGGACGCTTCGGCGGCCAGCTGCAGAGTTGTGTCACTGCGGTTTCCAGGTCATGTCGATACGCACCGGGATCTCGTTCTTGATCGGCACAGTGAGAAACGACGGGCGATCAATCTTGAAGTCCGAACACGTCGCAGGGACACTCCCTGTAATATGTACCTCTTTTCCCTGTTGTAACCGTTGAAACTGCAGATGACTGTAGTGCGCGGTCTGCCCGGCGAATTGCACTTCGAGATCGGCGTCGATGGTGGATGCAGTCGTCTCCGCTGCGGGAAAGAGCGTTCGCACAACGACCATTGGAAACTGCGCGCCTCGCGTTGCCTCCAGCATATGCAGATCGCGATTCGTGTCTCCCGAGTCAAACGACTTCACCGGAGCCGCAATCAGAAAATTGCACTGCCCTGCGTGACAGACTCCCCTGCCTTTCGCCGCATGGCTTGTCCCATCCACCTCGTGCATCGGATGCGACATGTGATACGTCAGCGTCGACTGCTCGAGAACCCACTGCGTATCCGTTTGTCCCAATGCCGCGCTCGCCATGAGCGGCGCCGCAACCAGAAGGCCGATCACCGATGCAAGCTTCATTTATGCTCCCAGAACTTCACGTGAATAGGCCACGACACTGCCACAATGGATGTCCCGTAAGCAATTGCCGTTATGTAGGCAACCGTCCCGTGTTGTGCGGCAATGCCATGTGCCTTCTCGCCTGAGGTCTCCTGGTGGTAGGCCATGTAGCCAAGCACCGGGGTAAGGATCATTCCCGGCCCGTGAACCCACGCAAGCGCCTCGTGCCATTTGATCCCGCCGTGCTTGGGATTGTTGGGGATGCTCGGCGCGAAAATTGCATACCCTGCCGACGTGAAGTAAAGCGCCGTTGTCAGCCCGCCAAGCGCTGCGTGAACATCCAGATTCGTTTGCGTCGGCTCTGTGATTGTCTGTCCGTTCTTGCCCTTCGCCTTCGCCATTGGACCGGTAATCACTGCAGCCACCATCGGAATCGTCGTAATGAGTCCCAGGCGTTGATGGATCTTCAGCATTTCGGTTCGCTTCTGCAGCCTTGCCTGAAGCTGAGCATTCGCCTGTGTTTGCTGTGGCGTGAAGCCGAGATCGGAAAGCGACGGGGAACTTGGACTGCCTGGTGCGTTTTGTTGCTGCCCCGCGGGACCGGGCGCCCCCGGCACGCCCTTGGCAGCCGGACTCACCGTCAGGTCCGTGGTTTGCGAGGCCGCGAGCGTCACTTGAATTGGCTGAGCCTGCTGGTCTCCTGCGGCAGCTGATACTTCGTAGTCCCCTGCCGCCAGATCGGGGATCGAGTACATGCCGTCGGAATTCGTTTGCGCCGTAAATGTCTTGCCGGACGCGATGCTCTTCGCAGATACCGTGGCGCCGGGC
>Ga0126381_100003448_pt1 | contig 17158 bp, 13 predicted proteins | sample PanSoiMetPlot_28_FD_96465 | JGI IMG/M metagenome (GOLD analysis project Ga0126381, IMG submission 96465) | Tropical forest soil microbial communities from Panama - MetaG Plot_28 | ecosystem: Environmental > Terrestrial > Soil > Tropical forest > Bulk soil | place: Panama | collected 2016-02-17 | reverse complement strand
CGAAACATCGGACGTCCATCTAACCAGCGACTACATCCAAGGCAAGCCGGCCGTGATCCCACTGGGCCGGTATACCTTGATTACGGTTACGGACAATGGCTGTGGAATTCCCCGCGAAGACTTGCCCCACATTTTCGAGCCGTTCTATAGCACGAAGCCTTCAGGGAAAGGAACTGGTCTCGGACTGGCAACCGTGTACGGCATCGTCAAACAGAACCACGGGTTCGTCTGGGTTTACAGTGAACCAGGGTCCGGCACGGTTTTCAAGGTCTACTTCCCCTGCGTGTCAGGGCACCACGCGGTAAGGGAGGGCGAGCCTGCGCGGCCAGAATCGGTTCCCCGCGGAACGGAAACGATCTTACTGGTGGAAGATGAACCGGCGGTCCGCAATGCTACGGGAGAGTTTCTGCGGTTGCAGGGCTATCACGTAATCGAAGCAGAAGATGGCCTTGCCGCGCTTGCCTCAGCCAGAAATCACGGCGGAACCATCGACTTGCTCGTCACAGACGTCGTGATGCCGAACATGAGTGGCGGCGAGTTGGCCAAGGAATTCGCCCAGATTCGCCCCGTCACAAAGTTCTTGTTTGTCTCTGGGTACCCTGGCAAGACAATACTCGATCACAAGGTCGTCGATCTTGAGACGAATTTTCTGCAGAAGCCTTACACGCTGAAGCAACTGTCGATGAAGCTTAGAGCCGCTTTGGGTCATTCTCCAGGTGCGGCATCGAGGGCGGCGTCTGCGAACTAGCGAGTTCGCTCGATATAATGACTTCCGGTCCAGGTCTCAATGCTCCCAGCCGCAAGCGGCGCGCTGTTCCTGTCCGTTGTTGTCATCGCACCGGAAAAAGTTGTGGCTGGTGCGATGCTTCTCATCCTTTTAGGCGCGATTGTCTACTCGGGCATGCAGATTGTCGCCGCTCAGCGCTACTTGTCCGTCAAGCGGCCTCAACTCAAATCCGCAGCGCCCATCAGCATTTTGAAGCCACTCGCAGGTCTGGACCTCGACCTCGAACCGAATCTACGGACGTTTTTCGAACAGGACTATCCCGCTTTCGAGATTTTGTTTGCGGTTCGGAACGAGAACGATCCAGCTGTACCGGTGGTACGCCGCCTGCAAAACGAATATCCGCGGGTCGCTTCTCGCCTGGTCCTCACTGATGAACCGCCCTACCACAATGCCAAGGTATTCAGCCTGGAGCGCATGCTCTCGGCTGCCAGTCACGACCTAGTCGTTATGAGCGACAGCGACATCCGGGTTACCCCAGACATGCTGCGAACAGTCGCCGCCGAATTCCAGGACTCGAGCCTTGGAGTCGCGACGTGCCCATACCGTGCGGTTCCCGGTGCGAGTTTCTGGTCACGGCTTGAGGCTACCGGGATGAACACGGATTTCTGGGGAGGCGCGCTAGTCGCTCGGATGCTTGAAGGTATGCGCTTCGCTGTCGGGCCGACGATTGTTGCGCGGCGTGCGGTGCTGAACGCGATCGGCGGATTCGCAAGGTTGAAAGATTACCTTGCTGAGGACTTCGTCCTGGGAAAGTTTGCTGCGGAAGCGGGGCACGGCGTGATTCTTTCTTCGTACGTCATCGAACACCACATCGGCAGTGCAACCTTTGCTGAAAACGTGGCACACCGGCTGCGCTGGGCACGCAGCACGCGGCGGTCGCGTCCCGCGGGCTACATTGGGCAAGTGTTTACGATGCCTTTGCCGCTAGCGCTTCTCCTACTAGCCCTGGCTCCAGGATGGTGGCCGATCTTGCCGTTTGTGTTCCTTGTCCGTGGAGTCGCAGCGTACTCGATCTCACAACGCGTCTTGCGCGGCAAGCTGAATTGGTTCTTGTTGCCGATCGAAGACGTGATGGGATTCTGCTTCTGGCTAGCCGGATTTTTCGGAAACACGATCTCGTGGCGGGGACGTCATTACCGCCTGTACGGAGACGGGCGCTTCGAACTGATTTCTTCTGCGCCGGGTTAGAAAATAGCGTGACTCTTCTTCCGTGCACCAGAACACTGTCTTGCTGAGCGGAGCCAGAGTGCAGCGAAGCGGAACTCGGGCGGAGTCGAAGCATCCCTACCCTGGAACAACTGCCACACGCCATTTCTAACCATATGCCGCATAACACAACTAATCGGGCTGTGCCAGCCGTATCAAGCGTCCGTCTTTGAGTTCAAACTTGTCCCCACGCCAGGTCACAGTGTGTCCGGCGAAACTGGCAAGCCAGATTCCAACCGCAATCAGATCCCGCAGCGGAATCAGCCCCCAGCTACTGAGCACATGGCGGTCCTCCAATACGTTTCGACCTACGACCAGGGCAACCGCCAAGCGCGTGATTAACATGCCAATCAAAACAGCCCAAGTCCACGGAACCGCACCGAATGAAATAACGCTTAAAAACGCCCAGAAAATTCCGAAGGTCGAAGCCAGACCAATGTATCCACCAAGCCTCGCGTCTCGAACGCCTCGGGCCCAACGCATCTGATGGGCAATGAAGCCCGGTAGATCGTAGGCGGGGAGATGAGTTTCGACGACAACGTCTGAAAGAACAACTTTCAGTCCAAGCCCCGCGATCCGCTTCCCGAGTTCGTAATCATCGGCCAGGAAGTCGACGATCGATCTAAAACCACCGATGCGATCGAGGTCGGTTTTGCGAAACACCAGCGTTGATCCCAACCCGAAGCGGAGCCCACCCTCCAACTGGCGCGCTGCCAGGACCCCCGCGCAAAAATCCGTGCTGATGCCGAGCGATTCCAACCGAGAGCCGAGGGTTCGGGCCGCAATCCCGCGGTAAAGGCAGGTGACCATGCCGACTTTCCTATCAGTTAGCGGTGCGACGATCCGCTGCAAGTAGTCTGGCTCAACTCGAATGTCGCTGTCATTCACCAGGATGTGTTCGAAGCGGCTCACAGCCAACATTTGTTCCAGATTGCTAACCTTCACATTCGGGCCAAGGATTTTGGGACAAACCACCAGTCGGATGGCGCGCTCTGGAAATTCACGTTGCAGCTGTTCAACACTTGCCACGGCTGGATCCGCCGGATCGCTAACGCCAAAGATAATTTCATACTCGGCGGGATAGTCCTGCGTGCAATGACTCCGGAAACTTTCATAAATCTCCGGATCGATGCCTTTGAGCGGCTTGAAGATCGAAACCGGAGGCAGGCTTGTTCCGGAGTTGTGCGCGGCCGCGGCGGCGGAGCGTAGAAACGCCCGAGCGCTCCATAGACAGAATAAGTAATAGAAGAAACTCGCGATGCAGCCCAGGATTGAGACGGCCTGAATAAAACGCACTAAGCTGTGAGCCATGCGAGGGGGATTTCGTTACTCATAACGAAGCGACTCGATCGGATCAAGAGTCGCGGCTTTCCATGCAGGATAAATTCCGAAGACAAGTCCGACCCCGGCTGCCGACGTAAAGCCAAAAGTCACCCAAAACATCGACAAGCGTGCCGGCAGAGATGGCCACACCTGTGGAATCGCCCAGACAATCACCGCGCCGGTCAAAATACCGATGATCCCTCCCACCGCCGTGAGCATGATCGCCTCGAGTGTGAACTGAAGAAGAATGTCACGCTTTCGTGCGCCGATCGCTTTTCGAACACCGATCTCCCGCGTGCGCTCCGTGACCGAGACCAGCATGATGTTCATGACACCTACACCACCGACAACCAATCCAACGCTTGAGATCGCGAACATACCAATAAAGAGCGCTCCGGTGAGCTGGTTCCACACGTCGGTGATCGAGTCCGAAGTCATGATTGCAAAATTATCCGGTTTGTCGAACGCAACTTTCCGCCGGCGCCGCAGCAATTCACGAATCTCGTCCATAGCCTTCGGCATATCATCGTGTGAAGTCGCTTTGACACTGATGACGTGCTGCTTCATCTCCGGATGCAGCGTCTTGAAAGTCGTCAGCGGCATGATGACGCGATTGTCGTTCGGGTCCTTTCCTCCACCGAACACCGACTTGATCTTTTGTACCGTGCCGACGATTTGGAACAGACGGCCCTCGATGTTGACCTCTTTACCCAACGGATCCTGGTCACCGAACAATTCGCGCTGGGTTTCGTAGCAGATGACGATCACCGGAGAGTGATGTTCGTCGTCGAAGTCGCTGAACCATCGGCCGCTGGCCATGGGCAAGTCGAACACATCCTTGGCCGTAGCCATGACGCCTTCGATGATGGTATTCCTGGCCTTCTTATCCTGATATTTGACCGCATAGCTGCCTACGCCCAGTTCCGGCCGAAACATCCGCATACCCGCCGAGACCGCCTTGATGTGGGGTAGGTCGCGCATCGCCATGGCGTCGTCGTAGGTCAGTTCCCGACGGCTGCGCATTTCGTCGGTCATGCGTCCAAATGTGAAGAAATCCAGGTGGAACACGAAAATAACGTTCGATCCTATGCTGGCGACGAGTTGGCGAACGTTGTCATCCAGTCCGCGGCCGATCGAAGATACGCCGATGACGACAGCCACGCCGATCACGATTCCAAGCACCGTCAACCCTGAACGCAGCTTATTGCTATTGATGGTGTCGGTCGCCATGTGGACGATTTCGCCGAATTCGCTTTTTCGCAACATGCGTACCTATCTCTCGCCAGCTCTAAGATTCGTTGCTTCTGCAACGGAAGCCCGGGGCCTGAGTCCTGCTACATTTCAAATCGTAGCGCCACGATCGGATCAAGTTTGGCTGCCCGCCGCGCCGGGTAGACCCCAAAAAATACACCTACACTGGCCGCGACCACTAGCCCCGCCAAGACCGCCCAGAGCTTGATGGACGATGGCATCCCGATAAGCGCAGTGACTCCCTTTGCCACCATGATTCCCCCGATGACTCCTACCAAACCGCCGAGTAGCGCGAGAATTACCGATTCGATCAGGAATTGCAGGAGTACATCATCGGGTTTGGCGCCCAGCGCCTTCCGAATGCCGATTTCCCGCGTCCGCTCAGTCACCGAAACCAGCATGATGTTCATAATGACGATGCCACCCACGACCAGCGATACAGCAGCGATGCCAATCGTGGCCATGAAAAACGTGTTGCTTAATCCTGACCAAATCCCGAGCAAGCTTTCATTTGTCTCAATCTCGAAGCTGTCATCGGCTCCCGGACGATCATGCCGGCGTGACCGTAAAGCAACTCTCGCCTCATCAATTGCCTGGTTCAGAGGAACTCCCGTTGCTGAGGCCTTGCCCCAAATCTGAATGCTGTTCTTATGCGATCCGTACTTCTTCAGGTAGACGCTGAGAGGAATCAGCGCGTAGTTGTCGGCGCTCTGTCCCAGCGTTTTCCCCTTCTTCTTACCGACTCCGATCACCTGATAAGTCCAGCCGTCGATCCGAACTTCCTGCCCCAGAGGATCGCTGCCGGCGAGCAAGTGTTCGACGATGTCTGTTCCCACGACCGCAACCTGCGAACGATTTTCGAGATCCGTACTGTTGATCATGCGGCCGATTGTCAGATCGGTATCCACAATCGTGGCGATCGCCGGCGTTATGCCCTGCACGTTGGTGTTTTCAATCGACTGTTCATTACGCTTCACTTTGCCATTGGTCTGCATCATGGCCCCGACGTACTGACAATGAGGGCAAGCATCGGAGACCGCCTGGTAGTCTTCCATTTCCAGGTTTTTGCGTTTTTCTGCCTCGAGAAAGTGATCGACGTTCGTCTCGACCGCCGACATCTTGCTGACGATGAAGACGTCCGCGCCTAAATTGAAAATCTTTTTGGCAACGTAGTCGTTGATTCCGGAGACGAAGGTCACGACCGCGATGACCGCCCCGACGCCAATCACAACCCCCAGCAGCGTGAGAACGGAGCGTAACTTGTTCGCCCACAGGGATTGCAGCGCCACGCGGATGGCTTCGGTGTAGTTCATAGATCGGCTTCCGGCTCTTCGCTACTCGGCGTCCGGCAGCTGTGGCGCCGGAACTGGGATCCTGGTCCCTCTAAGTTTATCAGTCTCTCCCGCAGAATGACGGAAAAGACAGAGCTGTGAGGAGTCGAAGTAGAGTTTGCATGCTCTGCTACAATCTTCGCGCCCGTTTCAAGGGTCTCCGCACGGGCACTATGAGAGCCTTTCTAACCATAATCGGTTCACTGCTGGTAAGTGTCCCTCTAGTCGCAAAGGAAGTGACGATTCACGGATTCGTCACCGACATCAAGTCTCCTACCTACTTTGCAATTGACGACTATAAGGTAACCTGCGGGAACACTCAGACCTTCAACGTTCGCGCGTCGGAGGGAGCTCAGCAGTTTAACTTTCGGCCCGAAGATATACACATAGGAACCGAGCTGGAGATCAATGGGGAGTACGACGAAGAATCCGGTGAGCTAAAGGCAAAATGGATCAAGGTCTTTCTTGAAGACGCAAAAGCAGTCAAACGCACGGCTCTGCTGGAGCAAGTGCCCAATCTTACGAGAGATGCCAGCGGATGGACCGGGGAGATTCGTGCGGACGGCGAGAGACTACGTGTGCTGCCGACCACTTCCGTCGCGATCAAGCCAAACAAGTCGGAGAGCAAGAATCTGACTCGTAACGCCGCACACGAACCGGCGCCGTTAGCATCGCTCGATGTATTGAATCTTGACACCTTCGTTCACTATGAAGGGACGCGCCAGCCGAGTGGCGAAATCGAGGCCACCAAAGTTGAGTTCGAGCACGCCGAATTGGAACCCGGCGAGGCAAAACTCTGGAAGCACTTGGAGCCCGAGGTGAAGGCTCCAGATTATTCCGCGCTCGTACCCGGCGAGTTCAAAATGCGGGGGTGCGTTTATGAATTTTGCACGAAGCAGATCGTTCCGAATGAAGAGGCGCAAAACTACATCTCCAAGTTAGGAGATAGTCTGATTCCTGCGCACCAGAAGCAACTTCCTGCCGATGACCCACTCAAGGTTTCATTCAGGTTCTATCTCGTAAAGGCAAAGAGCTTCAATGCGGTTGCGTATCCCAACGGCGTGGTGCTGGTCCATTCGGACGTGTTTGAGATTCTGCAGAATGAAGCGCAGCTCGTGTTCGTGCTCGCGCACGAGATTTCGCATGTTATCGAAAAGCATTCCTGGCAGGCTCATCAATATCATCGAAAGGAACTGATCGGGCTAAAGGCGGGAGGAGCGCTGGTGCCCTATGGCGGATTTCTGATTGCGGATTTGGCCGTGGCGGCGATTAAGAATAGTTACGCGAGATCGCTGGAAAATCAGGCCGATCGGATCGGCTTGGAGCGCATGCTTGCGGCTGGATACGACATCCGCGAAGCGCCAGCATCATGGAAGGCCGTCGCAGCCAAGAAGGGAGACGGCCCGGTAAATCCCTTCTGGAGCAATCACGATAACAAAGCGATGAGGCGATCCTACTTGATGGCGGAGCTGAGAAATCGCTACTCCGATGTCGACTTCTCAAACCTGAAAAAAGATAGTGAGGAGTTCCATAACGTTGCTGAAATCATTCAAGGATTAGAAGGCATAGGGCAAAAGAAGTCTAAATGAGACTGCCGCACAAACTTTCCAAGCGATCACATCCCATATAATGATTGCTGTAGGCAGCCGGACCGGACGGCCGCTTTCCGCGTTCTGCGCGGGGAGAGGAAAGTCCGAACTCCGCAGAGCAGTGTGCCGGATAACGTCCGGGACGCTGGGTTCAAGCCCGGCGGACGGAAAGTGCCACAGAAAACATACCGCCTCGGCGGTAACGCCGCGGTAAGGGTGAAAAGGTGCGGTAAGAGCGCACCGCCGCTCCAGTAATGGCGCGGGCATGGCAAACCCCACACGGAGCAAGACCAAATAGGGAGGAAGTCCGCAGCTTCGGCTGCAGACACGTGCCGGCTCGGTGCGTCAAACCTTCGGGTAGGTCGCTAGAGCCTGGCAGCAATGCCCGGCCCAGAGGAATGGTCGTCCCGCAGCAGCAGTGCTGCGGACAGAATTCGGCTTACAGGTCCGGCTGCCTCAAAGCTCCCTTTTCAACGCATTCCCATCGTCCAGCAGTAAAGATGATGATCTTCGCTCGTCCTGTCTCTGCCGGGAGACTGCACGCCTTTGAAACCCCAGACGCTGCACAGGAAGGGGACGAATATGAGGACAACATCCGAGTACCGGCCATTCGGACGCAATCCGGAAGTACTGGCGGACTGTCGACGGAGGTCGCAAGAAAACTTCCCCGAACAACGGTCATCCCACTTGCGGAGATCTAGGAGATAATCGGTCTCCGTGAAGCACCAACGAAACATTTCCGAAGTCCTGTTTTACGTGCTGATAGTGTTCGCGCCAGCGTTTTTCGCTGCCGCGCGCTGCGACGCAACTGCTGTCGCGGACCCCTCCTTGCCACGCATCGCAGCAAATACGAATCAACACACCGCTGGAGTTTTGTCCGAGGGCGGGCTCACCATGGAACTCGAGATCCTCGAAGGCGCATTTTATCCAGAAGACGAATCGGGCCCGAGCCTCCAGGTTTTTGCTTTCGGAGAGCGCGGTAAGCAACTGCAAATCCCTGGACCAATGATTCGCGTTCCGCAGGACACCAGGATCCACGTCACCATACATAACCTGATCTCGAGGAACGTCCTGATCCACGGCATGCACTCGCATCCCGGAAAGAATGAAGACACCTTTGAAGTCCCCAGCGGCGCGACCCGCGACCTGGCATTTTCGACCGGCGCACCCGGCGCTTACTACTACTGGGCGACCGCCGGCGGCGACACGGTCGGAGGCAGGCCCTACAAGGAAGACAGCCAGTTGCACGGTGCATTCATCGTGGATCCACCGGGCACGATCACAGCGGATCGCGTATTCATCATTGGAACCTGGCGCGACCGCCAGCTGCCGCAGGAATCGTTTGACGTTCCGGTAATTAACGGAAAATCGTGGCCTTATACCGAGCGCCTGCAGTATCCGGTGGGCAAGGAAGTGCGCTGGCTGTGGCTGAATCCGAGCGGCCTTGTGCACCCGATGCACATACATGGCTCGTACTTTCAGGTGCTAAGCGTGGGCGACGCGGAGCACAGCGATTCCGTGCCAGCGTCGGAGATACGGGACGTTTCCACCAATTTTATGGCAATCGGTGGAACCATGACCACGCTCTGGAAACCAGAGCGCACGGGCCGATGGCTCTTTCATTGCCATATCCTGACCCACATGTCTCCGGAAACATCTGCTTTTCATCACCAGGATATGCACGACGGAGCGCAGCATGCCGACCCGCTAAAACACATGGCAGGCCTGGTCATGGGAATCACGATTTTGCCCAACGGTATTCCTGTGGCGCATAACCCACCGAAGGCGGAACGGAAGCTCCAACTGTTGATCGCGAAAGATAGGTTGAATCCGAAGAAATATACCTACTCCGTCCTCGAACGCGGACACACGGCGCAAACCAGCAGCGGCCCTGGACCGACCTTGGTGCTCACCCGCAATCAACCAGTGGCGATCCACATCACGAACCAGCTCGACGAAGCCACATCGGTGCATTGGCACGGAATCGAACTGGAAAGCTACTACGATGGCGTGCCGGGATGGGAAGGCGATGGTCCAAAAGTCACGCCCATGATTTCTCCCGGAAAGTCATTCGATGTGATCTTCGCTCCCCCGCGCGCGGGAACGTTCATGTATCACACCCACATGAATGGCATGGCCCAGTTAAGTTCCGGACTTTATGGCCCACTCATCGTGGTGCCGGAAGGAACCACGTTCCATCCTGAGAGCGACAAGGTATTTTTACTCTCGCGCAACGGGAAACGTAAAGACGGACAGTTGCTACTGAACGGCTCAACCACACCGGCGCCCCTCGAATTGCACGCAGGCGTGCAGTACCGCCTCCGGTTCATCGATATCCTTGCGAACAACTCGATCGCGATAAATGCAGTTCAGGATGGAAAGCCCGTTGAATGGATCCCCATCGCCAAAGACGGCGCCGATCTCGCGTCCGTCCAATCTGTTGCAACTCCCGCATCATTCACGATCGCACCGGGTGAGACCTATGACTTCACACTGACACCCGAGAAATCAGGAAAGATCGACTTTACGTACGACCAAACCTTGCTCGACGAACATGTGAGACAAGTCGCGATGGTGGCGCAAGAAGTTCGGTAAGAGATTCAACGACACCCTTTGGCGAGATTTCTTTCATTCGAGCTCAGGGACGTAGCAGGGATATTCACGTTGCGCCGAACTAGCCATTGAGGGATCGAGTTCGAAAACCTGCACAGGGTGGCTCGCGTCGGTCATCGCAAGCAGCCGTCCATGTGGCGCATAAGCGTAGCCGCCTCCGCCAAATTGGGTGCCGCCTCTGCCAGTACCGACACGGTTCGAACTGACAACGTAAGCGCCCGAGACCAGCGATGCCATGGCGCCGGCGATTTTCCACGGCTCCAGACTCACGCCGGAAGCACGAGGAATGACGATCAGCGACGCCTTTTGCCTTCCGTATGTTCGTGCCCGTTCGTTGAACATCGCGTCCGTGCACAGGAGCACACCAATCCGGATTCCCATCACTTCTGCACTGTCGAAACCTGAGCCATCGCCGACATACCATTCACTCTCAAACCACCCTGGCTCGGTTGGGAAGTATTGCTTTCTGTGCAACGGGCGAACGGCCCGATTCTGAAGCACGAATGCTTCATTTGCGAGCCGCTCTCCGCTCCGTACTGGCCGCGACGAGATGACAGCAGGAAGACCAAGATCGATCAATCCTTCCAGTCCTTCTTCGTGATCACGAATGCTAAAGCGCGCCTCTTCCGCGGAAAAGACGCCGCTTTCGGCGATCCAAGGCCCAAAAGGCAGTTCATTGGTGATCAGGATGTCCGGATGCAGGGCCGTGACGCTGGCTTTCAACTCGTTCCACTGCGGGTGATCTGTCGAAAGGGCCTCAGGCCATTCAACAAATGCAATGCGCAACGTCACCATATTGCAACCCGATCTTCAGGCTTCAAGAACAGTTTGTCACCAAGCTTAACGTCATAAGCTTTGTACCATGCCTCAACATTCCGTACGGTATCGCTTCGATACTCTCCGGGTGAATGTGTATCGGTTTTAACCTGCCGACGAAGTGCGGCTTCACTCTGGGCTCTCCGCCATCTCTGCGCGAATGCCAGAAAGAATCGCTGTTCACCGGTCAATCCGTTGATCACGGCGTCTGGTTTGCCCTTCAGAGAGAGGATATAAGCGTCGTGTGCCGTAAGCAGTCCCGCCAGGTCGGCGACATTCTCAGTTAAGACTTGCTGTCCATTGACACAAACATCGGAAAACGGGCAGTACGTGTTGAACTGCGCCACCAGTTTCGCCGCCGCCGCATGATATTTAGCTAAATCGTCCGCCGCCCACCAATTGCCGAGCCTGCCTTGCGCATCGTAAATGTTGCCCAGTTCGTCGAAGCTGTGGCTAATCTCGTGAGCCATGCCAGCTCCGGCTGACCCGTAGTTTGAAGCTGTGTCGCCTTGAGGATCGAAGTAAGGTGGTTGCAGGAGTCCTGCCGAGAAGGTTTCTGTGTTTGGACTAAATATTATGACGGCGCCGACGATCTGCGGATCAATGCGCCATTCGTCCGGATCGGCTGGCTGTTTTAGCTTTGCGAGATTGTGGGAACGGTTGAAAGCCTCTGCTCGCCGCAGGTTCCCGAAAGCATCGCCGCGCACGATCTGAAGAGTCGAGTAGTCGATCCAGGTATCGGGGTAGCCGACGCCGATCCGAAGGGTGGCCAGTTTTGCCAACGCCTTTTTCCTCGTCTCGGCAGACATCCAAGTAAGAGTGGGAATGCGCGCATAATAGGCTGCGATCAAATCGCTAACCATGGCCTGCGCTCTCGCCTTGGCCTCAGGTGGGAAATAACGTTCCGTATAAAGTTGCCCGACCGCCTGACCCAATGCAGCGTTCGTAGCAGCCATCGCGTCCTCGCTACGCTCGGGCATCTGCTTCATGCCCGATAGGATCGTGCCATAGAAAGCGAAATGCTCCGCAGCCACGGCTTTGGGCAGGACGCTTGCGTAGTGTTCGATCAAGTGAAACCTGAGATAGTCCTTCCACACATCGACGCTTTCACTCCCAACCAAAGCGGAAGTACCGCTCACCGCAGACGGCTGCCAAACCACAAATTCCGGTTGATCCGCCACACCGGCTGCTTTGAAATAGGCGTCCCAGTCCATTCCCGGCGCCTTTACGGCGAAGTCAGCATGCTTCCATGGATTGTTTTGTTTAAACGTGTCGGCGGCGTCCGAGTCTGGAGCGTGCGATTGAGCGATTCGGATTTCAAGGGCCAAGATGCCCGCCGCCTTCGTCTCCGAATCGGCGATACCTGCCACTTTCAACATTGAGGCGATGTGCGACTGATACTGGACGCGTAGTGCCGCCGCTTTCGACGACTGGTCGAGATAGGCCTCACGATCCGGCATGCCGAGACCGCCTTGCAACAAATGAAAAACGTAGTGCTGCGAGTCGGTAAAGCTCTGATTCACCCATACACCCAAAACATGGTCGGCATTGCCGGTGAGCCCGTCCGTCTCAGTGTTTAAGGTGGCGCCGAGATAAGCCGATAGCGACGCCTTGTCTTTAATCGCGGAGATGAACGACATTTCGTCGGACAGCGGTGTCAAGCCCTTAGCCTCGATGCCGCTTTCGTCCATGAAGCTCACATAGTAATCGCCCACCTTCTGTGGGTTACTGCCCTCGGCGGAATGGGTCATGGCCGCATGCTGAATCAGTTCGCGGACTCGCTGGCTGGTTCTCGCCACTAATATTGCGCGTGTGTCGAAGCTCAACTGGCCCGCAGGGATGATCGCCGTTTTGAGCCAAGTCCCGTTGGCGTAGTGGTAGAAGTCATCGCCGGGCTTCACCGAAAGATCCACGCCCGGCCTGTCGTCCGGCTTGCTCGCATTTCGATCCGCGGCAAAACCGCTTCGTGTAACCGCGCAGGCCAGAACTGTGATCAACACCGTAGTGCGAAAGATGGACATACAGATCCTTTCAATCAGTCCAAACTGCAGGCTGATTGTCGCACTCTCGCTGATTCAAACTAGTCGTTCTCGGACTTTGTTGGGTTCATTGACACTGCACATCGGCTGATTTCAAATGGCACGAGTCTCAATGGTTAGGTGGACTTCGGTTTTCAGGTCCGGCTTGCACCTCCGGTCTCTTCAGGCTGCTTGTGAGCTATCAACGTCAGATCTCAATCACCACCAAAGGTCACGGAGACATGCACGACCTTACCCATCAGGTCGCTGCAGTCGTGACTTCCTCTGGAATCGAGACCGGCACCGTTAATGTTTTCAATGTCGGCAGTACGGCGGCGGTCGGCACGATCGAGTTCGAGCCGGGCCTGCAGCAGGATCTTCCCGCGATCCTCGACAGACTGATTCCGCCCAGCCGTCACTACGGACACGAACAGGCCTGGCACGATGGCAACGGACATTCGCATCTGCAAGCAACTCTGCTCGGGCCATCGCTGACTGTTCCAGTCGCCGAGGGGAAGTTAGCGCTCGGTACCTGGCAACAGATTTTTCATCTCGAATGCGACGTCCGCGGGCGTCAACGCATCGTTATTGTTACAGTACTCGGTAACTAACCAACCTCGAACTGGGATAGAAATGCCCTATGGTTAAGCGTGCACCAGCCCGACGTCGTCCTCGTAAGGCAAAGCCCGGAACAAAAGGATTAGGCCCAGCCGAATGCCAATTGCAGGAGCTTGCAGGCAGCGCAGCCGACGCTGCAGAGGCGGTTCAAAAAGCCGGAGGCTGCGTCATCGGCTCATACAAGGAACCTCTGGGCGGGCATCCCGTACTGCTCGCCGTCTTGCCGATTGCCGCGATTGAGCCAACACCATTCCAGCGTGATCTTTCTGACACTCATCACAAGCGGCTGGCGGACGTGATCAACAAGACCGGGCGTTTTCTCGATCCTGTCATCGCGATAGTCGCCCCGAAGGACGGATTCTGGACTCCGAATGGCCGCCATCGCCTCGAGGCCATGCGCCGACTTGGAGCCAAGTCAATCTCGGCTCTGGTAGTCGTGGATCGCGAGGTGGCATGGCAGATCCTCGCACTCAACACAGAAAAAGCACACAACCTGAAAGAACGCTCGCTGGAAGTCATTCGGATCTACCGCGGCCTGGTAGACGAGGACGCCTCGCGTCCGGAGTCGAAGTTTGCCTTCTACCTTGACGAGCCCGCGCTTGTCACGCTCGGTGTCTGTTATGAGCGCGTACCACGTTTCGGCGGCGGCGCTTACCATTCCATCTTGCGCCGACTGGAAAGCTTCACCGATGAACCTCTGAGGTCTGCGCTCAAGGATCACGAGAAGCTCGCCTCGATGGTACTCGATCTCGAAGAGAAAGTTGCGGCCGTGGTGAAGCGATTAAAGGAACGCGGTCTCGTCAGTCCGTATCTACGGTCATTTGTCGTCGCAAGGATCAATCCCTTGCGTTGGATTCAAGGAGAACCTCCTGCGCTCGAAGAAGTTCTAAAAACGATGCGGGAGCGCGCGGCAAAGTTCAACGTGGAAAAAATCAAACCCCAAGATCTCGCCGGTGCTGCAGGTCCGCCGGATGACGAGGCCTAACTCTATTTTGTTTCAGCCGGAAGACTCTCAGGTACAGAATCACAATCCCGGCTGATCTTGATCCGGACGTACAACTCCGGTCGAACTGATCCCGCTGAATCCAGCGCTCCCTCCATTGCTCTTTACCGGTGCCGGAAGCGCGGGACGAATCAACAGCAGTGCCGCCGGAAGAAGAAGCACTGCGTTATACAAAGCAAACAGCCCAGGGACGATCAACAACTGAATGCCTAGTACCAGCGTTAGCGGCCGCACAAAATCATGTGAGTTGCGGGCGTTCCAAACGCGACGGCCGAGCCAAAGCATTACCAACGCGGTGAAGAGGGGTCCCAATTGTTTGCCCAGCAATATTTCAGCTCCACTCGCGCCAGCGTACCTTCGATACGCCACCATATTCGATAGGAACTGCCTCACCCATCCGGGGGACGCCAACTCGCCCCCAATAACGAGACCCAATAGGGTCACGCCGAAGCCAATGGCAAACTTCTTTCCAGATCTCAAAGACCAGAACATCATCAAGAGAACCGTGAGTAAAGCTTCTTGCGGTTTTATGGTTGAAACCGCGAGCAGGGCGCCGGCGAGCAGAAGGTTTCCGCGCCTTGCAGCCGCAGCCGATGCCGCGATCAATGCAGCCACAAGAAGTCCAAGCTGCCGCAGAGCCAGCCCCTGTAAGACGGGCGGACTAGCCATACTTGCAGCGACCAACGCGCAAACAGTGAACTTTGTTGTCTGTACCTGCAAAGCATCCACCCAAAAAATGACGCTCGCCGCACTGACCACCAGCAGGAAGATCAGGAAAATGTCCTCTGCGACACGGATTGGCAATACCATGACCGGCACAAGAGGAAGTGTCGCATAGACCGGATAAGCAAACCGCCTCTGATCCAGTTGTGACTCAGAGGGCACAAGCTCTCGACCATAGAAAGATTGTTGAGACTCAGCCGTGAGCTGCTGGCTGTAAGGGCTACGGTGCTCCAGAAAGACTGCGCGTGCTGCACGCCACGGAAGATAAAGATCACTCTGTACCCGCTGGCGGAAGAACTTGGGATAAGTCACAAGCATCGCCGCAGCAAAGACCAACAAAATGAGAGACGACCTTTTGGCGACTCGTGAAGAGGCTTTCTTATCTTCGGGCGGCATACCTTAAATCGTCACGACTCCCACCGCGCTTCTGACCTATTACGGCAGCTTTGTCTGCACTTGCTCAGAGATCTATTGCACGAAAAGCTGCGGGAGGACCCGAAGCGTACGCGAGTTATTCTTGCATATCCTGGACAAAACCCAGTCAGCGTAATCGTTCCAAGTCAGAACGAGCAGAATGCTTTGTGATCCGCGTCACTGACTGCCCGATCTTTGCGGCAGACTATGGGGCGAAGTAAAACGCAATTTGAACTTCCCACCTTAACTCATTCGCAAGCTGAATGACTTCGAATGCTCGGAAAACCAGCACCCCGGCTGGGAGCAAAAGCAGTACAGGGCCCCGTAGGAGGAATTCTATGAATCAGAAAGAAAAGCTTCCCGTCAATTTCACCGTCAACATCGAGCCTACATCCCTAAAGAAGATCGTCGAGAGCGGCCGCCTGGCTGAGTTCATTGACGCCTTCTCCACACTAGTATCGGCGCACATTCAGTCCGAGATCATCAATCATGTAGCCACCGGAACGGCCGGCGGCCTCACCATTTCACGCGGGTTCGATGACGAGCCCGGCTATGGCAATGGTCCACACCACTGGCCGTTCCCGAAGGGCATCTTCGAAGACGTCCTCCGTGAGCGGGCGAAAATCGAAACCGCAAAAATCATCGAGAAAACGCAAGTTAAGGGAGTCGCCTGATGGCAACTCGTGAGGCGATTGCGTCTACGCGATCGCCTCATCTCCCTCATGAGCTCATTTATGCGCGTACTTGAAAGCGGCCTCGCCGCATCAACCTCCGAATCGGGTGTTTTGGTCATCCATCTCCTGAACCGCTGCAATTTGCACTGTCGGCACTGCTACATGAATGCGGTTCCCGACGGCGGCAACATCCTTCCAGCGGACATCGTATGTCGAGCGCTGCAAGAGGCTAAGCTGCTAGGCATCCGCACCGTCCACCTCACGGGAGGAGAACCGTTCGTGTACCCCGAAATTCATCGCGTGCTCGAATTTGCCTCGGGACTGCGGGATTTCCAACTTTTCATATCGACCAACGGAACGCGCATCGGCAGTCATGAAGCGCAATGGATGAAAGCGGCCGGTGCAGGCGCCCAGATCAGCATTGACGGACCGGAAGAGTATCACGATCGCTTCCGAGGCATGAGGGGAGCGTTCGCTGCGTCAAATAGCGCCATCCAGATGTTGGTCGCGGCGGGCGTACCTGTAACAGTAGTGGTCACGATCACGCAGGACAACCTTTATTGCCTGCCGTCCCTCGCCGAGTGGGCGTTGGGCGCCGGGGTCGAGCGCATCAGCGTGCAGCCGCTGCAGGCAATCGGTCGCGGCGGCCACATTGCCGATGCAAAATTGTCTGAGCAGCAGATGTGCAAGCTGTTCGCCTCCACATCAGACCTGGGGCACGTCTACGCGAAGACGGGATTGCACTTCAGCCTTCACTACAAAGCGAGGAGTTTTCTGCTCGAGCACCCGTGT
>Ga0126381_100003447_pt1 | contig 17166 bp, 17 predicted proteins | sample PanSoiMetPlot_28_FD_96465 | JGI IMG/M metagenome (GOLD analysis project Ga0126381, IMG submission 96465) | Tropical forest soil microbial communities from Panama - MetaG Plot_28 | ecosystem: Environmental > Terrestrial > Soil > Tropical forest > Bulk soil | place: Panama | collected 2016-02-17 | reverse complement strand
GCGCCTATGGCACGGCCGCCATTCGGGTCCCACTGATTGCGCAGCGCGACCATCTGGCGCATGTGATCCACGCTGACCACCGTGTTGCCGGCTTCCCAGAAAAGGATGCTCGGATTGTTCCGATAGTAAATCATCGTGTCGCGCATCACTTCCACGCGCTGGTCCCACTGCCGCCCCGGCGAATCCACTTCTTTGTCGCCGGCAGGGCAGATCTCTACAATCCCCCAACGGTCGGCGGCCTCCACGTCGACACGCTGAGGCGCCACGTGCATCCAGCGGACGTAGTTCGCGTGGCTCTCGCGAATCAATCTGGCATTGAAACTGTGCATCCAGTCCGGATATGCCTGGCCCAGGCCGGCCCATTCGTTCGTGGAGCGCTGCGCGTAGCCCTTCAGATAAAAGAAGCGATCGTTCAAATACACGCCCCCTTTGCCCACGCCGCCCTGGAACTCGGTTTTGCGGAACCCCGTGACCACCTTGTTCACGTCCACCACTTTTCCATCCACGCGGAGAATGGTATAGACATCATAGAGATACGGATCGTCCGGACTCCAGAACCAGGCGTCCTTCAGCGGAGCGGTGGCCGTCACCACCGTTTTCGCGCCATCCACCATGTCCACCGAGGTGTCTTCGAAGCTGGCCTGGACCTGCCCCCTGCGATCCACAATCACGCCGGTCAACTGCACCGTCGCCCGGTCGCCGGATGCATTCTTGACTTCGGATTCCACCGTAATCTCTCCGGTCTTTTTCGCAACATCGAAGTTGCCGGCGTGTACATACACCCCGGTATCCTCCAGCCCATAGTAGATCGGCAGCGTTTGGTAGATCTTCCCCGCAACCTGCAGCCAGACGTGCTGGTTGATGCCTCCGAAATCCGGATTGAAGTCGTTGGCGTTCCAGCGGAACGCGGTCCCCGTAGCCCGCTCCACATAGGTTGTTCGGTTGTCCACCTTCACAGCCAGAACGTTCTCTTCGGGGCCGAAGTGAGCCGCGCCCGAAATATCGATGCCATAAGCGGTGATGCCGTTTTCATAGAGTCCGACGGCTTTACCATTGAGAAAAACGTAACCAGCCTGCCGCATACCCTCGAATTCCAGAAAAACCTTGCGCCCGGCAAATTCCTTTGGAAACTTGAAATGCTTTCGGTACCACGCGATCCCCTTGTAGGTCCCTCTGTCCCCGCCGCCATGAGAAATGATCTGCCGGAAGGAATCAACGTCATTGAACGTATGCGGCGTGCTGACGGTGCTCCACTTGGAGTCGTCGAAGCCGGGAGCCTCGGCGCCGGGCACGTCCTCGCGGAGGAATCTCCAGCTCCGGTTGAAATCGAACCTCGCGCGCGGTGATACCGGCGGTCTGTAAGGCGCACCAGCCTGCGCCAAAAGCGGCGTGGCCGTCAACCACGCCGCCAGCCAAAAGGTAAGTCGCATGATGAAATACCAGAGTAATGGAAAAACAGCTACGAGCCGCGAGCTACGAGGCTGCGCTCGCTCACGCTCGCGCCGCTGACGGTTTTGGCTCGCAGCTCGCGGCTCGTAGCTCTTCTGTATAATCGAAACTCATGCACGGCGCATTTCTGTTGCTGGTTGCGGCGGTTGCTGCGTCCGCCGCGCCCTGCATCCACGCCACCGCGGACTGCATCGAGTGGATCAACTTTCCCGGCGGCAACTCCCGCTCGCTGATCTACCGCACTTATTCGCTCGACACGCCCAACCCTGCCATCACCCGTGCGCTCGTCATCGTCCACGGCACTAACCGTGACGCCGATAACTACTTCCGCACCGCCGTCACCGCCGCCTTCCTCGGCGATGCCCTCGAAAATACTGTCGTCATCGTGCCCCGCATCGCATCTGCCGACCGCGGCTGCCACGACATGCTTGCGCAAAATGAGGTCAGCTACAGCTGCGGCGGGTCCGATAGTTGGCGCTCCGGCGGCGTCGCCGCTTCCAACGATAAGCTCACCTCCTTCGATTTCATGGACGAGATTCTAAAGAAGCTGGCCCGCAGACAGGCGTTCCCGAATCTGCGTTCTATCGTGGTGGCGGGGCATTCCGCGGGCGGCCAGTACGTGACCCGTTACGAAATGTCCAACCGCATCCACGAAACGCTTGGCGTGCCGGTCAGCTACGTGGTGGCCAATCCGTCCAGCTATGCCTGGCTCGATGCGACACGACCGGTCGTAAATGGGGACAAGATCACCTTCCGCAACTTTGGCGATGGCCGCAGCTGCTCCAGTTACGACAAATGGCCCTACGGCCTGGAACAGCGCACCGGCTACGCGTCCAAACTCACCGACGACCAGCTCAAACACCAGCTCGCCTCGCGCCCCACCACGTACCTCTTGGGCGAAATCGATATCCTGCCGCTCGGCGGTTTCGACAACTCCTGCCCAGCCATGGCCCAAGGTCCCACACGCCGCGCCCGCGGTGAAGCATTCGGTAAGTTGGCGACGGAAAAACTTGGCGCCAAGCACGCCACTGTGATCGTCCACCTCTGCGGCCACAACGCCCGCTGCATGTTCACATCGGACGAGGCACTGCCGATTCTATTCCCGAAGCAATGAAATCCATCGTGGAGACGCGGAGAAGGGGAGGCCACGGAGAAAAACTCTTACTTGGTTTTTTCCGCCCCTCCGCTTCTCCGCGATAAGATTCGTGCCTGCAATCTCACGCCAAATCTCCTTTTCCATCCTCCGAAAAGTCGAAGCCGGCGGCTACGCCTCCGACCTGCTACGCATCGAAACAGCCGCTCTCGATTCCCGCGATGCCGCTCTGGCCGAGACCATCGTATTCGGTGTCCTTCGCTTCCAGGCACAGCTCGACCACCTGATCGAGCACTATTCCGGTTCCCGCCGTAAACTCGATCCCGAGGTCCGCATCGCCCTTCGCATGGGCATCTACCAGCTTCGCTACCTGGAGCGCATTCCGCCCCACGCGGCCGTGGCCGATGCCGTCGATCTGGTGAAACGCGCCCGCAAGACATCCGCCGCTGGCTTCGTCAACGCCGTGCTGCGCAAGGTCGATCGCTCTCCCGTCGCCTGGCCCTCGCGCGAAGTCGAGCTTTGCTGTCCCGAGTGGCTGCTCGCCCGCTGGTCCGCGCGCTACGGCGCCGAGGCTGTCGCCGGCATCGCCCGCGCGGCGCTCGAAGCTCCCGAAACCTATGTACGCATTACGCCTGCCGGCACCCGCAGTCAGGACATAGGCTCGCAATCGATCGTGCCACTTCTCCGTCTCGAACCGGGCCAGACATTTCTCGACGTCTGCGCCGCACCCGGCAACAAAACTGCGCAGGCGCTCGAAGTGGGAGTCCACGCCGTTGCCTGCGACCTCCACTTTCACCGGCTCGTCCAGATGAAAACCGTCACCCCCAATTTGGTGGTTCTCGACGGCACTCGCACGCTGCCATTCTCGCGCCCCTTCGATCGCATCCTGCTCGACGCTCCCTGCTCCGGCACCGGCACCCTCGGCCGCAACCCCGAGATCAAGTGGCGCCTCCGCCCGTCCGATTTGGAAGACCTGCAGCGCCGCCAGAAGGCCCTCCTCGCCAACGCGCTCGCCCTGTTGGCGCTCGACGGACTGCTGGTCTATTCCACCTGCTCGCTGGAGCCGGAGGAAAACGAGGAAGTTTTCCGCGCCGTCGCCCCCGATCTGATCATCGACACGTTTGAGCGCCTTCCGGGCCGTGACGCCGGCGACGGTTTTCAGGCTGCCGTGTTAAAATCGAAAAAAGCTGCAAATGGTTGAAATTGTTCCGTCAATTCTGTCGGCCGACTTTGCCCGCCTGGCCGAAGAGATCGCCCGTGTGGAGCGCGGGGGTGCGTCCATTCTGCATCTCGATGTGATGGATGGCCATTTTGTCGACAACATCACCATTGGCCCACCTGTGGTCGAATCCATCCGCAAGTGTACCGGTTCCCATCTGGATTGCCACCTCATGATCGAAAATCCCGACCGCTACGCGGTGGAATTTGTGAAGGCTGGTGCGAATTCGGTTTCCGTACACTATGAGGCGGCCCGCCATCTTGACGGCACTTTGGGCAGCATTCGCGCGGCCGGTGCCATGGCGGGTGTAGTTTTGAATCCGGCGACCCCGGTCGCGGTTCTGGGAGACGTCCTCGAAGTGGCCGACTACGTGCTGCTCATGAGCGTTAATCCGGGATTTGGCGGCCAGAAGTTGATTCCGTACGTGCTTGAAAAAGTGCGGAAGCTGGAAAGAATGCGGCGTGACAAGAAGTTGGCGTTCCCCATCGAAATCGATGGTGGCGTCCATCCGCAAAATCTGGCCGAAGTGGTGCGCGCGGGGTGTGACTGGATCGTAACAGGGTCTGCCATTTTTCACAGTGGGGATCCGGAAGCTACTACGCGCCTGATGCGCGAGATCGCATCGAATGCAACGGCAGTTGTCATTTGAGGTTTTGTTTGACTATGGTTCGAATCTCCATCCGTTCCGCCGCCGTAGTTGCGGCTCTGGCAGCTCTGGCCCTTTCGCCGGCGTGCCGCCGCAAGGCCTACGAAAACCCCATCACCAAAGAGACCCAGCAGCCTGACAAGGTGCTCTTCGACCGTGCCATTGACGACATTGAGCATGGCCGCTACGAACGCGGCCGGCTGACCCTGCAAACGCTGATGAACACCTACGACACCAGCGAATACCTGGCTAAAGCCAAGCTCGCCTATGCCGATAGCTGGTATCGCGAGGGCGGCGCCCACGGATTCGCGCAGGCCGAGGTTGAGTACAAGGACTTCATCCTTTTCTATCCGCAGATGGAAGAGGCGGCCGAGGCGCAGGAGAAGATCTGCAAAATGCAGTATCAGCAGATGGACAAGGCCGACCGCGACCCCGCGCACGCCCGCCGCGCCGAGGAAGAGTGTAAGCAGCTCCTGGTGCAGTTCCCGAACAGCAAGTTCGCGCCTCAGGCCAAGCAGTACCTGCTGGAAGTGCAGGAAGTCCTCGCCGACGAAGAGTTCAAGGTTGCGAGGTTCTACCACGACGCCAAGGGCAGCTACCCGGCATCCGCGAATCGGGCTCAAGCCCTCACCGATCAGTACCCGCTCTATAGCCGCGCCGACGAAGCTCTCATGATGCTCGGCGATTCGTATCACCGCATGGGCGACAACTTCGAAAACCAGGAAGTCGATGCCTACACCAAAGTCGTGCGGGATTACCCCCTGAGTTCGCACGTGTCCGAAGCCACCAACCGGCTGAAAGCTATGAACCGACCGGTTCCCGCAGCCGATCCTGTGCGCTATGCCCAGCAGAAATACGAACTCGAAAATCGCCGCAAACGCAGCGTTATAAGCAAGGCCTGGGGTCCGTTCGCCGGTCGTCCCAATACTCTGACTGCCGCCCAGTCGGGCAGCCCCAACATGGAGAGCTTCAAGCCTTACATTCCGAAGAGCGTGCCTGAGACGCCGAGCGGCGAAACGGGTACGACCAACGTGAACGTCGGCGGCGCAGAGTCGGGCGTCACGAGCAACGTGGTGAACGATACCTCCCTCATCGATAAGTCGCCCGACGCGCGCCTGGGCCGTACCGGAAGCACGACGCCGGCTAATGGCGGCACTGGTGCCGGCGGCACCGGCTCTACCGGGACGACGACCCCGAACGGCGCGGCGCCTTCCGGTTCCGCCGGTTCCACGAATACACCCGCCACCACCACTCTCAAGCCCCAGGCCCTGCCGCAGAACCACACGGGAAAAACCAAGGCCCTGACTCCCGCCCAGCAGTTGAAGCTCGCGCAGAAGCAGCAGACGCAGCTCAAGAAGATGCAGGATCAGCAGGCCAAGGCGAAGAAGAAGGCGGACGACGAGCAGGCCAAGAAGGATAAGAAGAAGAAAACGGCTCCGACCCCCGCCTCGACGCCGTCGACTCCCACGACCACGGGTTCGACGGGCGCACAGGCGCCGGACGCCAAATCCGACAAGCAATGAGCCGTATCCTGCTGGTCGACGACAGCCCACATGCCCAGCGAATGGGCGAGCGCATTTTGAGCGAAGAGGGCTATGAAGTCGTCACGGTCAGCAACGCGGATTCGGCCCTCATTCGCCTCGATGATGTCGACCCCGATGTAGTTCTCGCCGACACCGTCATGCCCGGCCGCACTGGCTACGAAATCTGCCAGTACATCAAAATGAACCCGCGGCTCAAGCACGTGCGCGTTATCCTCACGGCCGGCGTGCTCGAAGTTCTCGACGAAACCGAGGCAAACCGCGTCGAGGCCGACGGGACGCTCAAGAAGCCCTTCGAAGCCAGCGCGCTGCTGAACGCCGTGAAGCCTCTGGCGGATGCCGCCGCCCAGGCGCGTGCCGAATCGGGTGTTGCGGAGCAGTCCACTTCCGAAAAGCCGAAGGCTGCTCCGGCCGTCCCGTTCGTCGCCGTAGTGGACGCCGAGCAGGTGAAGGCCGCTGTCACTGTGGCGCTCGATGGCGCAATGGACGACCTGGTGGAGGAGATCAGCCGCCGCGTGCTCGTCGCCCTGCAGAGCAAAAAGCCGGAGTCGGTTGTGGCGGCTGCTATCTCGCCTCGGTCGCCGGCGGCGCAGCCTCCCATTCCCGGGCCCGCCGCCCTGGAGCCACCCGTCCCGGCCGTTCCGCCGCCCGCCAATCCACGCGGCGACGTGGTCCGCCGCGTCAGCCCCGTGCGCTTCCGTTCCGGTTCTATACTGGGACTGGAGATCGGTAAGCCGGAATCGCGGCCCGAAGATTCCGAGTCCGCGCCTCCCGCGACCGGCTCCCTGTAAATATGCCCGACAACTCATTCGACGTCGTCTCGAAAATCGAAATGCCGGAAGTGGTCAACGCCATTCAGCAGGCGCAGAAGGAACTCATCCAGCGCTACGACCTGAAAGATTCCCACTCCTCCATTGAGCTGAACGAAAAGGACAACAAGATCACGCTCGCCAGCCAGGACGAGTTCAAACTCAAGGCGGTGGTGGACATTCTGGAATCCAAGCTGGTGAAGCGCAAAGTGCCGCTCAAGGGCCTGTCCTTCGGCCAGATTATTCCCGCCGCCGGTTCGACGGTGCGGCAGGAGATTACCCTGCAGCAAGGCATCTCCACCGAGAAGGCCCGCGAAATCGTGAAGGCGATCAAGGACAGCAAGCTGAAAGTCCAGGCATCGATCCAGGGCGATTTCGTCCGCGTAGCCGGACGCGACCGGGACACGCTGCAAAACGTGATCAAACTGCTGCGCGAGACCGATTTCGGCATCGACATGCAGTTCACGAATTACCGGACGAACTGATCCATTCCTAAGCATGGAATCGCGCCATTCATCGCGAAGACGCGCAGCAGCGGAGAAAAACCAAAGTCTTCTCCGCGTACTTTCACCCTCCGCGTCTCCGCGATGAGGTCCCAACTTCGTTTGTCCATGCCCCGTCGTATCGAATCCCATACCATCGCCGGGCCTGCCGGCTTTCTCGAAGCGCTGCTGGAAGAGCCCGAGCACGCCGCGCCGCGCATGGCCGTCGTCGTTTGCCACCCGCATCCGCTTTTTGGCGGCACTATGCACAACAAGGTCGTCTATCGCCTCGCCCGCGGGCTTCGTCAGGCCGGGCTCGTCGTGGCCCGCTTCAACTTCCGCGGCGTAGGCCGCAGCGAAGGTGAGCACGCTCACTTGGAAGGCGAAATCGAAGATGCGCGCGCGGTGCTTGGGTGGCTCCGCGAGCGCTACCCCAAATTGTCTTACGCGCTCGCCGGCTTCTCTTTCGGCGCCCGCGTCATCACCCGTCTTGGCTGCGAACTCGCTGGCGCCCGCTTTCTTCTGGCGGCCGGCTTCCCCACGAGCCACGGTCCGGCGGATTACCTCGAAGCCTGCCCCGTACCTAAGATCTTGATCCAATCCACCCACGACCAGTTCGGCCCACGCCCCGAACTGGAATCGCTCTATGCCAAGTTCGCCGAACCCAAGCGGCTGATCTGGATCGAATCGTCCGACCACTTCTTTGCGGGCGCGCTGGAGAAGCTGGAAGATGAAGTCCAGGGGGCCGCCGAATCCGTGCTCCGTGGTACCGAGAGGGAAGTCACCGGATGAAACGTGCCGCGCTCTACCCGCACGATCTCTCTGTGGATCTGGAGCCCGGATCGCAGCAGACCTTGTATAAATGGAGCGCGATCATCGATAGTGTGGGCGCGGCCGGCGGACAGGTCCATTGCCTGCCGGACGGCGACGTCGTGATTAGCCTGCAGCCTGGCACCGCGCCTGCCGTTCCGGCGCTCATCCAAACAATCTTCCATGGCATCGCAGTCAGCCAGATGGCTTCCCGCCTGGCCGACCGCGACAGCCGCCGCCAGGTGCAGGAGGTGGCGCTACGACTGGCACACCACGCCATCGTCGAGCTGATCAACTCCGTGCTGGCCTGACAGCTCACAGCGCAAACCTCACGGCTCAAAGCTCTAATTCCCCCTTCCTTCTCCGCCTGCAATATGCCATCCTGAACGGTCGAGTCTCCAAGCGCTATGGACATCATCACTGGCAATGTCGGATGGATCGAAGTGATCTGCGGGCCCATGTTCTCGGGCAAAAGCGAAGAACTGATCAGGCGGCTGCGCCGTGCGATGATCGCGCGCAAACGGGTCGAAGTTTTTAAGCCCGTCATCGACAACCGCTACTCCGACGATGAGATCGTCTCACACGGCGACTTACGCATGAACTCGCAGGTGGTTGCGAACGCCGGCCAGATCATCGAGCGCATCGACTGGCGCGCCGAAGTGGTCGGTATCGACGAAGCGAACTTCATGGGGCCGCAACTGGTCGACGTCGCGCAGCGGCTCGCCGACAGCGGCAAGCAGGTCGTGATCGCCGGGCTAGATACCGACTACCTGGGCCGCCCCTTCACGCCTATTCCCGACCTGCTGGCGCTTTCCGAATCCATCACCAAGACACTCGCGATCTGCGTGCGCTGCGGCAATCCCGCCAAGCACACACAGAGGCTGCGCGGGTCGGACGACCTGATCGTGGTCGGCGCCGCCGACATGTACGAAGCCCGCTGCCGGCGGTGTTTCGAACCGGGAATCCCGAAGCAGCACGAGATGGACTTCGTCAAAGCGAAGCGGCAGGAGAAGGCTTAGCCCCCTGCCTGCACCCCGGCGCCACGCGCCACTCGAAGCATCGCTTCCAGGCTGCGGTCTACATCGGCCTCGGTGGTGGCCCAGGAACTTACGCTGATTCGCATAGCGCTCCGGCCCTGCCACACGGTGCCGCCGCACCAGCAGGTGCCCTCGGCCTGTATGCCGGCGATCACTTCCGCGGTCCGTTCCGGCGATCCGAACGATACCAGCACCTGGTTCAGCACCACGTCGTTGAGAATCTCGTATCCGGCCGCGTGTAATCCGTCGGCGAAGCGCCGCGCGCATCGGCAGTCCCGCTCGATGATCTCGGCCAGACCGCTGCGGCCCAGCGACTTGAGCGCAGCCCAGATTTCGACGCCGCGCGCGCGCCGCGACAGTTCCGGGACGTATTGTGACGGCTCGCGACGCTCGCCCTGCGGCAGGTACGCAGCCGTCAGGCTCATTGCTGCACGCAGCGCGTCCGGGTCGCGGACGAACGCCAGGCCGCTGTCGTAAGGAACGTTGAGCCACTTGTGTGCGTCCGTGGCCCACGAATCCGCTTCGGCGACCCCTTCGAGGAGGTGCGCGCACTGCGCGCTGGCCGCTGCCCACAGCCCAAACGCGCCATCCACATGAACCCATGCGCCGGCTTCGTGCGCCAGATGGATGATGTCGACGGCTGGGTCGAAGGCTCCGGTGTTCACGTTTCCGGCCTGAACGCAAACAATCGACTGCGACTGCAGCGCCGGAAGGGAGTCCGCGCGCATCCGACCCTGCCCATCCACCGGCACGCGCACCACGCGCTCCCGTCCGAGGCCGAGCATCCCAAGCGCCTTGATGAGCGAAGGATGCACCTCTTCTCCCACCACGACCTGAATTTCCGGCGCGCTGAACAGACCGAGCGCTTCCACGTTCCAGCCGGCGCGCTCCAGTACGGCGTGGCGGGCGGCCGCCAGTGCAGTGAAATTGGCGACGGTCGCGCCGGTGACGAATGCGCCGCTGGTTCCCGCAGGCAACTGCAGCACGTCCACTAGCCACCGCAGCGACACCTCTTCCAGCACGGTGGAAATGGGAGTTGATACAAACAACCCGGCATTCTGGTCCCAGGCGCCTGCCAGCCAGTTCGCGCCCAGCGCGGCGGGCAGGGAACCGCCGATGACCCATCCGAAAAACCGCGGCCCCGCCATTGCCATGGTGGCGGGCGAGCCGTAGTCGTCCAGAAGGCCGATGACATCTGCCGGGGATGTCGGGCGGTCCGGCATGGGCTCGAGGAATCGATCCAGGGCCCGCACCGCCTCGGGCGATGGGCCCACGCGGCGGTCCTGGATCTGCTGCAAGTAACGCGACGCGCGCTGCGCCACCAAGTACAAGAGGTCTTCCATCTACCTATGGTACGCGAGCGGGTGGTCGGGCACATTCCGGAAACCGTAAGGGAGCGGGGCTCGATCGCGAACGCGCGGCGTCATGATCGCAGTACGCCGCTCTTGAGTTCGTCGACGCGGCGGAGGGCAGGGAAGAGGGCAATCCAGACGGCCACGACCAGCAGCGTCCCGATGCCGCCGGCCAGCACGGCGGGGACCGTACCCAGCCATTGTGCCGTCAAGCCCGATTCCAACTGTCCCACTTCGTTCGACGCGCCGATGAAGATGACGTTCACGGCGCTCACGCGGCCGCGCATCTCGTCGGGCGTCCCGAGCTGGATCATGGTTTGCCGCACCACTACGCTCACCATATCGCACGCGCCGACGAGCGCCAGCGCGACTACCGAAAGCACCACGTTGCGCGACAAGCCGAAGACGAGGGTGAAGACGCCGAAGCCGGCGACGGCCCACAGCATGAGCGCTCCAGCGCGCCGGCTGATCGGCCGGTGCGCCACCACGGCCGCCATGATCATCGCTCCGACGCCGGGTGCGCTGCGCAACAGGCCCAACCCCTTCGCGCCGATCTTCAGAATGTCATTGGCATAGGCGGGCAGCAGCGCTACTGCCCCACCCAGAAGCACCGCGAAGAGATCGAGCAAAACGGCTCCCAGCAACGTGCGGTTGCGCCCGATGTAGCGCAGACCTTCCAGCACCGTACCCAGCGACTGCGCGCCGCGCGGCTTCTGCGGCGCAGTCAACCGGATCAGCCCTACCAGCACAAGCGCGACCGCGTAAGCCGCCGACGCACCGAGGTAGACCGGCAGCGGTGTGCCGGTGAAGCCGTAGAGCAGCCCGCCGATCATTGGTCCCACAATAGCGGACCCCGTAAATACTGTGGCGTTCCAAGCCACTGCATTCTGAAAATCCCTCTCGGGTACAAGCAGCGGCGCCAACGACTGCCCCGCCGGACCGTTGAAGACCCGCACGCATCCGTTGGCCAGCAGCACCAGGTAGATGAGCCAGACGTTCCGCGTGCCGGCAACCGTGAGCGCCGCGAAACCCAGCGAGCAGGCGGCGAACCCGGCGAAGCACACGGCGAGGATGCGATGCCGCGGAAAGCGGTCTGCCGTGTGCCCCGCCAGCAGGAACAGAAACAGGCCCGGCAGAAATTGGGCGAGTCCCACGAGACCCAGGTCGAGCGGCCGGTGGGTCAGTCCATACACCTGCCACGCCACCGCGACGGCCTGCATCTCGGTGGACGCAACCACGAGAAATCGCGCCGCCATGTACCGTCGAAAGTTCGGATATTGGAATGCTGCTCGTCCTGACACTCTGTTGTCCACCTTGCCCTTTGGCTGAAGCCTGCCTTACTTCCAGATCTTTCGACACGGCTGAAGCCTTGCCCTGCCACAAATTTATGCGAAAGCTGAGTGGCATTTAGCTCATAGCTGATCGCTCGGGGCTCGAAGCTGTCGTAATCTAACAATTATGGCCTCTCATCGCCGCCACGATCTTCTGGACGCCGGCACTCGCGCACCCGACTTCAAGCTCGCCCGTCTCGACGGTGGTGAGGTTACATTGGCCGACATCCTCTCGCTTGGACCAGCCGTTCTGGCCTTCTTCAAAATCACCTGCCCGATCTGCCAGATGACGTTTCCCTTCCTCGAGCGCATCCACGCGGCGGGCGGAGCGGCGCTGCCCTTCTACGGCATTTCGCAGAACGATGCGCGCGACACCCGCGACTTCGCCCGGCAGTTCGGTGTCACTTTCCCCATGCTTCTCGACTCCGAGGACGACGATTTCCCCGCCAGCAACGCGTACGGCATTTCGAGCGTTCCGACCCTGTTCGTGGTGGAGCGCGGCGGCGTCATCTCGTTGGTGACCGAGGGCTGGGCGCGGCGCGACATCGTGGCGATAGGAGAGCGTGCCGGGGTGAATCCGCTGCGGCCTTCCGACAACGTGCCCGACTGGAAGGCTGGTTGAGGCTCCCGCAATTAGGCTCCCGGGCGGAGCCACTCCCGATCACATAAAATATAAGGTAGATCTCATGTCCACCAAAATTGACATACTCGGTACCGCTGCATCCATCGCCAAAGGCATGGGCGTCACCCTGCGGGAAATGATGTCTCCCACGGTGACGGAGAACTATCCCGACGAGCCGCCGAAATTCGAAGAGCGGTTCCGCGGCGTCCATGTGCTGCAGCGCGATGTCAACGGGCTGGAAAAATGCGTGGCGTGCTTCCTGTGCGCGGCAGCCTGCCCGTCGAACTGCATTTACATCGAGGCCGCGGAGAACACCGAGAAGGTCCGCATCTCCGGCGGCGAACGGTACGCGCGCGTTTACAATATTGACTACAACCGCTGTATCTTCTGCGGCTATTGCGTCGAAGCCTGCCCCACCGATGCCATCACGCACGGCCACGGCTTCGAAGCCGCTAGCTTCAATACATCCACGCTTATCAAACGCAAGGAGGACATGCTTGCGCCGTTGCCGCCGGGCGCTAAACCGCCGGTGATTCCGGTTGCGGAATCGACGCCGGCGCATTAAGCCCGGGTTCGTGGAATCCCGTTGGGCCGGCGAATCATCCAAAGGGAAGGCTCGATGTTCAGCACGATCCGGGAACAGATCGACACGATTTTTCGTGAGGACCCGGCCGCCAAGAGCGTCCTTGAGATCTTTCTGTGCTATCCCGGTTTTCACGCCATTCTGGCGCACCGCCTTGCCCACAAGCTCTATCAGTGGCACGTTCCGCTGATGCCCAGGGTGATTTCCCAGGTCAGCCGGTTCTTCACGGGCATCGAAATCCATCCCGGCGCGACGATCGGGCGGCGGTTCTTCATCGACCATGGCTCGGGCGTAGTGATCGGCGAAACCACCAACATCGGTGACGATGTTCTTCTGTACCAGGGAGTGACCCTGGGCGGCACCGGTCACGGGAAAGGCAAACGCCATCCCACCATCGGCGACCGCGTGGTGATCGGCACCGGCGCCAAGGTGCTGGGCAACATCCTCATCGGCGACAACGTGAAGATCGGCGCCGGGTCGGTAGTGGTTCACGCCGTTCCTGACAACTCGACAGTAGTCGGCGTCCCAGGCCGCGTCGTCCGCGTACGGCCCGAGGATGTGCTGGAACACGGACGGCTGCCCGATCCCGAAGGCCAGGCGATCGACGACCTGGCGCGTCGCGTGGCCGAACTCGAGGGGATGCTGCGGCAGCTTATCTCAGAACACGAGCTGGAGCACCATAGGAAAAGATAGCTCTGAGTTGTGAGCTAAGCCAGCAGCTCGAGGCCTTGGGAGGCAGGGTGGGGCACGGTGAGTGAGGCCGGGTCCGAAAAGACCGCAAACCAAACTACGATGGCAACGCTCTGCCCGGCCACGCGAGCCGGGGCATTCTGCGCGAAGTACGGATTGCGCCTTCCGATACTGCTTGCCCCGATGGCGGGCGCATGCCCAGCCTCTTTGTCCGTTGCGGTGGCAAACGCGGGCGGAATGGGCGCCATGGGTGCGCTGCTTTCGGCACCGGCGGGGATCCGCGCGTGGGTGGCGGAGTTCCGGGCGAACAGTGCGAGCGCATTTCAACTGAATACGTGGGTTCCGGATCCAAATCCCGCAAGGGATGCGGAGGCCGAACGGCTGGTGAGGCAGTTTCTGGAGCAGTGGGGCCCCCCGGTTGCAGCCTCAGCCGGCGATGCCGCGCCACCGGGTTTTACGGCGCAATGCGAAGCCTTCCTTGAACTGTCGCCTACGGCCGTGTCGTCGATCATGGGAGTGTTTCCGCCTGCCTATGTCAGCCGGCTGAAGGCGCGAGGGATCGCGTGGTTCGCGACCGCCACAACGCTGGCCGAGGCGAAGGCGGCGGCTGAAGCCGGTGCGGATGCGATCATCGCGCAAGGGTATGAAGCCGGAGGGCATCGCGGCAGCTTCGATCAGGTGGCCGCGGAACGTCAATGCGTTGGCCTTCTTGCGTTACTGCCGCGGTTGGCCGACCACATCAAACTGCCGATTATCGCCGCGGGAGGGATTGCCGATGGCCGTGGCGTTGCGGCAGCCCTGATTCTTGGGGCGAGCGCCGCAATGATCGGCACCGCGTTTTTGCGCTGCCCCGAGGCGAATACGAATTCCGCGTGGGCTAATGCCCTGGAGAATCTCGAGCCGGAAGGCACGACGCTGACGCGGGCTTTGACCGGGCGTTTGGGACGGGCCATTGCGACCGACTTCGTAAAGGCGGCCAACTCGCCGAATGCGCCTCCGCCGGCGCCTTATCCGGTGCAGCGGGGCCTGACAGCCGCCCTGAAGGCCGCCGGCGCGGCTGCAGGAGACTATCACAGGATGCAGGTTTGGGCCGGTCAGGCTGCTGCCATGGCGAGAGCGATTCCCGCGGCGGATATCGTCAAAGACATTTGGGAAGAGGCGAAGTGCCTGCTGTAGGCGCTCGCTCCTGTCTTGGCCGTTGCATCAATGATCCTGACAGGATGGGGCGTCCCGCGCCGACCACCGGCTGCCCTTCCACGTGACGGCCATCCGCTCTCAATAACTCCTCTTCTTTCATCTAGCTCCCTACGTAGCCCCGATTCTTCACGCGTCCTCGTGCTAGCCCCTCAATCGGAGGTCATTCTCTCAAATGTCTCAATCACCAATTGTCCCAACTTCTTCGCGACAAGACACCAAACGAACCCACTCTTGCAGCGAACTGAATTGTTTTGAAAGGTTTTAAGCAGTAGGGCAGGCGGGTAACCGGCGCGCCGGCTGGCAGGCGCCGCCCGCGCCGATGCCATCGGCGCGCAGACTGCCAGCCTGCCCGACATGCTTTCCCGAACGAACCCATTTGGCGCCCCAAACCGCAGAAAAACCAGAGCTTATCGCTGCCCCTGCGGGGGATTGCCGAGACATCTCGCAAGACGTGAAACATTCGGGTTTGATTTGATTTTGGAAGTGAACTGTCATAAGCTTCCAGAGAGCCGCTAGCATGAGCAAGAAATGGTATAACTTCTTCGTTTCGGTTGACTCGCCGGCAGCAGAGGAGACTGCGGGGGAGGGTGGTTCTCCCGCTCCCGCCACGGCCGCGCAGACCGTAGCCGATATTGCCGCTGCCGCTACGGTGGCGCAGGAATCGCATTTCGCAGGCACGGTGGCGAATCCTTCCTCCTTTGAGGACATCTATAATGCCGCGGAGATTCAGGTGCCTGCGCACGGCTTCACCATCATGAAGGTGGGGGAAATGCTGCGCAGCGAGCATATCCGCAACCTGCCCAAAGACGTCAAGCGCAGTTCCGTACTGGTGGCCCTGGAGGCGGCCGGCGCGCCGATTCAGGAAGTGATCGAAGACGCCGTAAAACGCGATCACGCACTGGACACTTACGAACGTGTACAGGAGAAGGCGCTGGCAGATCTGGAAGCGCGGAAGTGCAGGGAGAATGCGGAGATACAGGCCGAGCTCGACCGCATTGTCACCGAACACCGGAACCGCATGCAAGCCAATACGGACGCGGTCGCCAAAGAGCGCGAACGGTTCTATGCGTGGCGGTTGAAGAAGCAGGAAGAGGAACAAAAAATCTCGGATGCCGTATCATACTTCGTGACGGCCAATCCGATAACCACCGGCAATTCGGCGGCAGCGGCGGCGCCGGATCCACCCAATCATTCCTAGAAAGAAGAAGGGAGCGCGTTATGTGGAGACGGTTGTCTCGCATGGTTCGATCGTTTGTCGGATTCTTTATATCCATAGGTGAAAATCCGGAACTGATCCTGGAACAGAACATTCGCGACATGAACGACCAGGTGCCGAGGATGAACGAGAGCATCGCGATGGTGAAAGCGAACCAGACGCTGCTCGAAAAGGAGGAGAGCCAATATCAGGCCAAAGTTAGCGACCTGACGGCTAAGGTGAAGGCCTCCATTCAGGCGGGCCGAGACGACTTGGCGGGAAGTTTTGCCGTGCAACTGGAGCAGACGCGGTCGGCGCTGGCGCGGACGCAGGGCCAGTTGCAGACGGCGCGCGCGGCCTTCGACAAGGCTATGGCGGTGAAGAAGGCATTCATGTTGGAGAAGGAGCGCAAGACACAAGAGGCGCTCAACGCGATCCGCGACTATCGCCGGGCGCAGTGGCAGAAGAAGGTGGCCGACTCGATGGAAACGTTCGAGGTGGCCGGCATCAGCGCGACGCACGACGAGATGGTGCGAAAGATCGAGGAACAGACGGCGGTCAACGAAGCGCGGATGGAGCTGGCGCTGGGCAACGTGGATCAGCAGAAGATCAAGATCGAAGAGGAAGCCGAGAAACTTCAGGCCAACGAGTTGGTGAAGCAGTTCAAAGCCGAAATGGGGCTGATTCCGCCTCAGGCGGCAGCAGCTCCCGCGCAGAAAACCATCGGAGGGACGGAAGCTCAGAAGACTGTCTGAGCATAAGGTGATTCGTCATGGCTGTGAAAATTGAAAAGGGCGGTTGGGTCCTGATTGGGATCCTTGGCGTAGGCATGGTTGGCTACGCGTTGAACAAGTACGGCATGTTGGACAAGATCGTGCCCGGAGCGAAAGTAGCGGAATCGACCGTGCCGAAGCGGGTCGATTTGCCCGTGTTGAATCCTTCGATTGCGGCCAACGTGACAGCAGCGCCGCTGCCGGGGTCGGCACCTGGCTGCACTGGCGATCCGGAAGTGCGGATGCTCGTGTGGGCGTGGAATGCGCAAATGGGCCTGATGTTCGCGACCGGCGGACCGCAGGCGACGGCCGGCAGCCTGATGTGCAAAGAGGGCGT